>Ga0209254_10000784_pt1 | contig 27500 bp, 21 predicted proteins | sample FrelakmetDIP11DI_FD_187148 | JGI IMG/M metagenome (GOLD analysis project Ga0209254, IMG submission 187148) | Freshwater lake sediment microbial communities from the University of Notre Dame, USA, for methane emissions studies - DIP11 DI (SPAdes)... | ecosystem: Environmental > Aquatic >...
GACCCGGGATGCGGGCAGGCATGCCCTTGCGTCCAATGGGCACCACCGACGGACACCGGCAGCCCTTCGCGCCGGTAGGCGGCACTCGCTTCATGCGGCACATTGTTTCCAGGTAGACTTCCAAGTCTTTTGCGAGGGTCGCCGTCACATGCGCATCGGTCCTTTCCAGCTAACCAATTCCCTTGTCCTGGCTCCCATGGCAGGGGTGACCGACCTGCCCTATCGCAAGCTGTGCCGGAGATTCGGCGCGGGGCTCGCAGTCGCAGAAATGGCATCGAGCAACCCGGTGCTGCGCAAGAGCCGCAAAACAGTACTCAGGACTGATCGACAGGGTGAACCGGAACCGCGTGTCGCACAGATTGTCGGTGCCGAACCTCGGCACATGGCCGAGGCTGCACGTGCTAATGTAGCGCTTGGCGCGCAGATCATTGACATCAACATGGGGTGCCCGGCTAAAAAGGTGTGCAACCGCGCCTCCGGCTCGGCTTTGCTCAAGAATGAGGCGCTAGTCGCTCGCATCTTGGACACAGTCGTACGGGCAGTGAATGTGCCGGTCACACTAAAAATCCGCACTGGTTGGGACACTAGCCATCGTAATGCCGTCCGCGTTGCGCACATTGCCGCTAGGGCGGGCATCAGCGCCATTTCGGTGCACGGTCGCACCCGAGCTTGTGGCTTTTCCGGTGAGGCCGAATACCTTACAATTCGGGACGTAAAAGAGGCCGTAGACATTCCGGTGATCGCCAATGGCGATATCGACTCTCCCGCAAAAGCGAAGTGGGTCCTGCAGATCACTGGGGTGGATGGAATCATGATCGGGCGCGCGTCCTTGGGACGACCGTGGCTCTTCGGGGAGATCGATGCTTTCCTGGCAGGCGCAACCCCGCCACCTCCGCCCCGAGGAAGCGTTCTGCTCGGATTGATGCGCGAGCATCTTTCGGAGCTGTATGCATTCTACGGGGAGGAGTGCGGTGTTCGCGTCGCCCGCAAGCATGTCGGCTGGTATCTCAAAGGTTGCGCTGCTGTTCCTATGCCTTTGTTCCGGAATTTTCTTGCGCAAGAAACTGCCTTGGGGCAGCAGGCTCTTCTGGCGGATGTCATCGGTTGTAGCACGAGGGAAGAAACCGCATGAAAGCGGAGCCCAGGTTTTTCTTGAGCGAGGCGAACGCGCCTTCTTTGGCCGAAAATTCCTGTCTTCTCAGCGAACAGGTGCGCCTGGCGGTCGAGCGTTACTTTGAACAGTTGAACGGCTACTCCGCGAGCAGCCTTTACGACATCGTTCTCCACGAGGTCGAGAGACCCCTGATCGAGACCGTGCTCGCGCACTGCGACCACAACCAGAGCAAGGCCGCTCAAGTTCTCGGCTTGAGCCGCAGTACCTTGCGCAAGAAGATGACCCAGCATGGCATCGAGTAGTGGTTTTTTTCGACTCGCTCATAAGCTGATTATCAATAATGGTTATTAACGTTGCGCGAGCGCTCATCAGCGTCTCCGACAAGATCGGCATCGTTGATTTCTGCCGCGGGCTGCAAGAGATTGGCGTCGAACTGATCTCATCTGGCGGAACCGCGAATCTGCTGGCAACCAGTGGCTTGTCAGTGACGGAGGTCTCCGACTACACAGGCTTCCCTGAGATGATGCATGGCCGATTAAAGACCTTACACCCGCGGATTCACGGCGGAATTCTCGGTCGACGCGGCGTCGACGACGCAGTCATGGCCGCCCATGACATTCCGCCCATCGATCTCGTCGTCGTCAACCTTTACCCCTTCGAACAGACGATCGCGAAGCCGAACTGCGATCCGGAATCTGCCATCGAGAACATCGACATCGGCGGGCCCGCCCTCTTGCGTGCCGCCGGGAAGAATCACGCGTCGGTTGGTGTGGTGGTCGATCCGGAAGACTATGTTCCGATCCTCACCGAACTTCGCGGCGCTGGAGGTTCGCTATCGGACGCAACTCGCTGCCGCTTGGCAGCAAAGGCATTCCGCCATACCGCTTGGTACGATGCCGCGATCGCTGAGTACCTCAGCCGAGGCGAGGCAGCCGCATTGCCGGAAAAGTTGATGCTGAGGTTCGCGCTGCAACAAACCATGCGCTACGGCGAGAATCCCCATCAGCGAGCGGCATTTTACGGAGAGACCGTCCGTGCATCGGGGATCGTCGCGACCGCGCGTCAACTGCAGGGCAAAGAATTATCGTTCAACAACATCGCCGACGCTGATGCGGCCTTGGAATGCGTCAAATGCTTTGACGCAGAGCCGGCGTGCGTCATTGTCAAGCATGCGAACCCCTGCGGCGTCGCCCAAGCCGATTCGCTCCTGAATGCATATGAGCGCGCTTTCGCGACCGACCCAACCTCGGCCTTCGGCGGAATCATCGCCTTCAACGGGCCCTTGGATGTGCGGACCGCCCAATCCATCCTGGAGCGCCAGTTCGTCGAGGTGATCGTCGCGCCGCGAATCGGCCAAGAAGCGGCACAGGCACTTGCTGCCAAGGGCAATGTTCGCATTCTCGAATGCGGTGCCTGGCCCGCGCAGCCAACTCCGGGCTGGGATTACCGGCGCGTGGCGGGGGGGTTGTTGGTGCAAGATCGCGACGTCATCCCAGTGGATCGCAATCAGCTTCGGATCGTCACGCTCCGCCAGCCCACGGAACAGGAGATGGAGGACCTGTTGTTCGCCTGGAAGGTAGTGAAGTTTGTCAAATCTAACGCTATTGTCTACTGCAAGGACCGGCAAACAATCGGGATCGGTGCCGGCCAGATGAGCCGTGTGTACTCGGCCCGCATCGCCGCACTCAAGGCGGCGGATGGGGGGCTTTCTGTTAGGGGCTCGGTGGTCGCTTCCGACGCGTTCTTTCCTTTCCGCGACGGTGTCGACGCCGCAGCCGAGGTCGGCGTGACGGCGGTCATTCAGCCCGGCGGTTCCGTGCGCGACGAGGAGGTCATCGCAGCCGCGAACGCACACGGTATGGCTATGGTATTCACGGGCATCCGTCATTTTCGGCACTGAGCCCCCCGCCGAGGGCCGTCCCACCGCCGCTTATCATCGGCTTTGTCGAGCGAATTTGTCGCTCCATGCTGGCACCGGGGACCTGGCCGATATCTCGACAGCTTTTCCCCCTCATCGCCGTAGCTTGTAATTGCGTCCGTAGAAAATCTCGGCCATTTCCTGCTTGAGCTGCTTCTGAATCGCTACGCGCTCGTCCGGCGTTAGCGCATCCTTGTCAGTCTCGAACAAGTAGTTGTCCAAGACGAAATCCTTCAGAATCATCTTTGTGTGGAAGATCTTCTCCTGGTACACGTTCACATCGATCATCTGGTAGCGATCGACCATGCTGTCCGAGATGTAGTTCTGGATCGAAGTAATCTCGTGATCGATGTAGTGCTTTTGGCCGCTGATGTCGCGAGTGAAGCCTCTCACGCGATAATCCATTATCACGATGTCGGACTGAAAACTGTGGATCAGGTAGTTCAGCGCCTTGAGAGGAGAGATGCGGCCGCACGTGGAGACGTCGATATCTGCCCTGAACGTGCTGATACCGCCGTAGGGGTGGCTCTCCGGATAAGTATGTACGGTGATGTGGCTCTTGTTGAGGTGCGCGACAACTGATTCCGGGAGCGGGCCTGGCGCTTCGACGTTGGTCACGCTGTGGGGAACATGCCCTTCGGAAATCAGCATGGTGACGCTCGCGCCTTGTGGCTCATAGTCCTGGCGGGCGATGTTCAAAATTTCCGCGCCGATAATCGCGTTGACGTCGGTCAGGATTTGCGTCAAGCGCTCCGCACTGTACGCCTCATCAATGTACTCGATATATCTACGTTGCTGCTGCTCGGACTTCGCATAGCAGATATCGTAGATATTAAAGCTGAGGGATTTGGTGAGGTTGTTGAAACCGTGTAACTGCAATTTTTCCATTGATTTCACCCCAACCCGGTCGTCAATAAGGAGCAATCAGGAGAGGATTCGGGAGCGAAAACCCCGAGCAAGTGGTATCCGCCGCTATACGGCGCGAGATCTGAGCGATGCTCTCTTAAAGCCCCTAGTCAGGCAGAATCTCGAAATCGTGAGTAATGACTGCAGTCTTACCCAGCATTATGGAGGCGGAACAGTACTTGTCCGCAGATAGATCGACGGCCCTTTTCACCTGGGCTTCGTTGAGGCCACGGCCTTTGAGGACAAAGTGGGCGTGAATCTTCGTGAACACTTTTGGATCCGTCTCCGCACGTTCCGCACTGAGCATCACCTCACAGTGCTGCACCGGTTGGCGCCCCTTGCGCAGAATCTGCACCACGTCAAACGCGGTGCATCCTCCCATCCCCACGAGGAGCATTTCCATCGGCCGTATACCAAGATTGCGGCCACCGCTTTCCGGAGGCCCATCCATGACAACCGCATGTCCGCTTCCAGATTCACCGACGAAGAGAGTGTTCTCCACCCATTTCACACGCGCTTGCATCGTTCTGTGCCCAGCAAAATAGCGCGCTAGCATATCACACTTTCTCCGGTACCAGGCGATTGCCGGAGGGCTGCTAGACTTAACTGCATGCTGAATCCATGCCTTGGAAACACCCATGCTCCTTCACAATGAGCCTGCCCTCTTGGAAGCTCTTCTCAAACACTGCCATCGCCGCCGGTATACGGGAAAATCCTTCCTTTTTCGACCCGGAGACCGCAGTGACGCGCTTCACTACATACTCGAAGGCTCAGTTTCGATCACTATGCCCGAGCGAAGTCTGCGAAGAGGTTTGGATCAACCCTCAAGCTCCGGAGATCAGGATGTGGTGTTGACTTATGTTTGCCGCGGAGATTTTCTTGGGGTCGTGGGATTTTTCCTCGGGGAAACCGTTTATGAAGTAAGCGCCGTCACACGTGAACCGACCGTCTTCGCCTCCATTAGCTACGGGCGACTCCGTGAGTTGCTGCGGAGCACTCTCGCGGCGCAGTCGATCGAAATCCTCCTTGCGCTCGGAACACACCTCTCACGGCGACTCATTCAGAGCGACCGAAAAACCGCTAGCATGGCGGTGCTCGACGTCACCGATCGGATCGGCCATGTCCTGATCGAGCTATGCAATCAACCCGACGCGATGACCCATCCGGACGGCACGCAAATCCGTGTCACCCGCCAGGAACTTGGACGTCTGGTCGGCTGCTCACGGGAAATGGCCGGTCGAGTTCTCAAGGACCTGCAACATCAGAAGCGCATCGCGGCAGCGGGTAAGACCATCGTCGTCTTTGGAACACGATGAGTCATCAAGCGGTCAGTATCCCGTTATGGCGCAGTAGCGCGTCGATTTTCGGCTCACGGCCTCGGAATGCGACAAACAGCTCCATTGCCTTGCGGCTTCCCCCTTTTTCCAGGATATTCCTCAAGAACGACTCTCCGGTTTCGGGATTGAAGACGCCCTCCTCCTCAAATAGCGCAAACGCATCGCTCGACAGCACTTCGGCCCATTTGTAGCTGTAATAGCCTGCTGCATAACCGCCCGCGAAAACATGCGAGAAACTGTGCTGAAACCGGTTGAACCGAGGCGGAATGACCACTGCGACCCGCCTGCGCACCTCGTCCAGAATTTCCTGCACGCGACCGCCCCGGGATGGGTCGTACTCGAGGTGTAACCCGAAGTCGAATGAAGCTAATTCCAACTGGCGCACCATCTGCATTCCCGATTGGAAGTTCTTCGCCGCCAACATCTTCTGGAACAAGGCATCCGGAAGGGTTTCACCAGTACGGTAGTGACCGGAGAGCAGAGCCACCGCCTCCTTTTCCCAGCAGAAGTTCTCCATGAACTGACTGGGAAGTTCCACCGCGTCCCATTCCACTCCATGAATGCCGGACGCGGCGAGATAACCCACTTGCGTCAGCAAATGATGGAGACCATGGCCGAACTCGTGGAACAGAGTAACCACCTCATCGTGCCGCAACAGTGCGGGGGTGTCGCCCGCGGGGGGCGTGAAGTTGCAGGTCAGATAAGCCACGGGTAACTGCACGCATTGCGCGTGCTTCCGCCTGGTGACGCATACATCCATCCAAGCCCCACCCCGCTTTTTCGGACGCGCGTACAAATCAAGATAGAAAGAGCCCCGCAGGTTTCCATCTCGGTCGAGAATGTCGTAGAAACGAACATCGCGATGCCAGACATCCACACCTTGTCTCTCCTGAATACGGAGGCCGTAGAGCCGCTCGACCACCGAGAACATGCCCGGAACCACGCGGTTAGCAGGAAAGTAAGCCTTCACCTCCTCTTCAGAGAATGCGTAGCGGTGCTGACGGAGTTTCTCAGAAAAGTAACCCATGTCCCAAACCGCCAGATCATCCAAACTATGTTGTTCGTGCGCAAAGCGCTTGAGCTCTTCCAGATCGCGGCGCGCGACCGACCGCGATTTTTCAGCCAGTTCCGTCAGGAACTTCAGGACATGTTCGGGAGATTCCGCCATTTTCGTCGCCAGGGACAGATGGGCGAAGCTGCGGTAGCCTAGAAGCTGCGCTTCCTCATGCCGAAATGCCAGGACTTTTTCCATGAGTTCCGAGTTATCCCAGCGCCCCGCATTTGGCCCTTGGTCGGAAGCACGGGTCGTGAACGCCGTGTAGAACTCCTGCCTGAGATTGCGATCATCCGCATAGGTCATCACGGCGATGTAGGACGGAAACTCAAGGTTGAAGACCCATCCCGCTCGTCCCTGCTGTTCCGCCGTTTGCCGCGCGACCGCACGAGCCGAGTCGGGAATACCGCTCAGCAAGGCCTCGTCCTCGATCTGCTTACTCCAAGCGTGCGTGGCATCAAGCAGATTATCCTGAAACTGACTCTGCAGCTTCGATAGTTCCTGGGCGATCGCCTTGAACCGCGCCTTCTTGTCATCGGGAAGATCGACACCCGAAAGTCGGAAGTCCCGCAACGCATCGTCGACGATTTTCCTTTGGGCGTCGTCAAACCGCTCATATTCGGACCCCGCGGCGAGGCTTCGATAAGCATTGAACAGCCGCTCGTTCTGACCGATCTCTGTGGCGTATTCGCTCAGCAAAGGCAGACAGGCGTTGTAGGCGGACCGAAGCTCGTCGCTGTTCACCACCGAGTTCATATGTGCCACTGGCGACCAAGCTTTGTTCAAGCGATCCTCTAGATCCTCCAGTCTCGTTACGAGGGTTTCCCAAGTAAAGGGCTCCTCACGATCGGTGATCCGGGCGATCTCGACACGGTTTTCCGCCAGAATCTGCTCAATCGCCGGAACTACATGCTCGCTCTTTATGCGTGAGAACTGCGGCAGATCATGGGTCTCGAGTAGTGGATTGTCAGTCGGCGTCATGGTGGGATCCAGGAAATCCAGGAATTGGCCGTTACTTAGGCATATCGAAAGCTGATCGGTTCACGGGGATTCTCTCCTCGTTCCGATAAGGAATATCAGAAAGTCACCATTCCGGCAGGGAAAGCGGACTAAAGCTGCTAAGGATGGTGAGAAGACTCAAGCGGTCCGCCCCGGCATGACGAGAGGTATTGCTTTCGCGACGCACAGGCGCGCATCCGCTGGGATAAAAACGGTCAAGAAACTCGGTCCACGAGCAGCCAATGTCTATGCTGATACCCTACGCGCCATGGGACAAGCGCCCGCGCTCATGCCCATAGCCGAACCACAAGCCAACCGGGGCGGCGGAGCCGGAGCCTAGCCTTCTACGAACTCTAAGCTTGCGGCGGCGGCGCACAGAGCAAGGCATTGCCGCAAAAGAAACGCCGGCGAAGCCGGCCGCTTCTCCCAATGCCGGCGGTTAGGCCAGGAGCGGAACAATCAAGAGTGCCACGATGTTGATAATCTTGATCATGGGGTTCACTGCAGGCCCCGCCGTATCTTTGTAAGGGTCACCGACAGTGTCCCCGGTCACGGCCGCCTTGTGCGCCTCTGACCCTTTCCCTCCGAAGTTTCCGTCTTCGATGTACTTCTTGGCGTTATCCCATGCCCCACCCCCGGTCGTCATGGAGATCGCCACGAACAAACCGGTGATGATCGAGCCGATCAAGACTCCGCCCAAAGCCTCCTTACCCAGCAGCAAGCCTACGACCACGGGAACCGCGACCGGCAACAACGAGGGTAGAAGCATCTCCTTGATCGCGGCCTTAGTGAGCATATCTACCGCCCTTGAGTAATCCGGCTTGGCTTTGTAATCCATGATGCCGGGAATCTCCCGAAACTGACGTCGGACTTCGGTGACGATTCCCCCGGCAGCACGGCCGACCGCCTCCATGGCCATGGCACCGAACAAGTAAGGCACCAGCCCGCCGATAAACAGGCCGATAATGACCATGTGGTCCGAGAGATCGAACCGCGTGTGCCCGCCCAGCGCATGGGTGTAATCAGCGAACAGCACCAGGGCGGCTAGCCCAGCCGAACCGATCGCGTAACCTTTAGTCACGGCCTTCGTCGTGTTGCCCACCGCATCCAGCGGATCGGTGATATTGCGAATCTCGTCCGGAAGTCCAGCCATCTCCGCAATACCGCCGGCGTTGTCGGTAATGGGACCATAAGCGTCGAGCGCAACAATCATGCCCGCCATGGACAACATCGAGGTAGCGGCAATCGCGATCCCGTAAAGCCCTGCCAGTGATTCCGCACCCCAAATGCTGGCGCAAACCGCAACGACGGGAGCCGCTGTGGATTTCATGGAAACGCCCAGACCGGCGATAATGTTCGTCGCGTGCCCAGTGGTCGAAGCGGCGGCGATGTGTTGCACCGGTCGGAAATCGGTTGCCGTGTAGTACTCCGTGATCGCAACCATCAAAGCGGTCAGTACAAGCCCGATCAGTGCGGAACCGTAAATACTGATCACGGACAGTTGCACGCCGTCGAAGGTGGTACCTCCAGTGAACATCCACCAGGTCAGCGGCAGAAACGCGACTGCCGACAAGCCGCCCGAAACGATCACCCCCCTGTAGAGGCCACTCATGATCTTCTTGCCGGGCGCGATCTTGACAAAGAATGTGCCGATGATCGAGGCAAAAATGGAAACTCCACCCAGAACCAGCGGATAGACGATCGCGTTTTCGCTCCCACCCGTCAGAAGAGCACCCAGCAACATCGTCGCGACGATCGTCACGGCATAGGTCTCGAACAAGTCCGCCGCCATACCCGCACAGTCGCCGACGTTGTCTCCCACGTTATCCGCGATCACAGCCGGGTTACGAGGATCATCCTCTGGGATGCCGGCTTCCACTTTACCCACCAAGTCGGCGCCGACATCTGCGCCCTTGGTGAAAATGCCGCCGCCCAACCGGGCGAAAATTGAAATCAACGACCCACCGAAGGCGAGCCCCACCAGCGGTTGCAGCGGATCGCTGTAGCCCAGCGCCTTCAGAACCAAGTAATAGCCAGACACGCCTAGCAACCCGAGACCGACGACCAACAGCCCGGTGATGGCACCGCCTCGGAACGCCACCGTGAAGGCAGAGTTCATGCCCCGGCTCGCAGCCTGCGCCGTACGAGAGTTTGCTCGAACCGAAATGTTCATACCGACGTAGCCGGCAGCTCCCGAGAGCAGCGCACCCAATGCGAACCCGATGGCAACGACCCACCCCAGACTGAACCCAATCACAAAGAACAATGCGCAACCGACCATTCCGATCGTCCGGTATTGCCGGTTCAAGTAGGCCTCGGCCCCTTGCTGAATCGCTGCGGCGATCTCCAGCATCCGAGGATTACCCGCCGGCTGAGCATTGATCCAAACGATCGACAGAATACCGAAAATCAGGGCAGCGATGGCTGCCGTAAACGCGAAAGCAGTTCCCCAGTCAACTGCGTAACCAATCACGAAAAACTCCACGAGTCCCGCGAAGGCAATGATTCTCGTGCGCCGGTCGTCCAGCACGACCTGCATTCCCTCCTGGGCGCAGGCGACGAGAGAGTTGGACATGGTCATTCTCCTCACTGTTGCGTGATAAGCCCAAACTAGGCCTGTTTCGTGGTGTCGGAAATCGCTAGACTTGGCCGCCCTGAAGTCTGCCGTGAGGCCCAGCGACTGGGCACAAGAGGCGTTACTCGCCACCCCAAACGTTCACGGGCAATTCCGAAAACCATGTAAGGTAAAACAATTACCGCTCACGCACAAGGACTGGATTGGATTGCGTAAGTAAAGAGGGCGATTCCCGCCTCGCGCCGACGAACCGCATCACCGACGTCCTGGTCTGCTCGTTCCTCCGCCGCAGCGCTGGGGATGAAAAGCGTCGGATTCCCGTATAATGGCCTCGTCTTCTCTGCAGGAAATTCCCTACCTTGCCCGTACCTCAGCGCTCGGCTCCGACTCCCCCCCCTCCCATCGGTCCGAGCACGGCTCCAATAATTGCTTGCGACGGATACGCTGGATGGCCCAGCAGTGAAGCCGCATCCATGAAGCGCCACCGTAGCTCGTCGACTGCCAGGGTGCGGACGTGCGTGCACTCAGATTCCTTTGCATGAAACCCAGGGTACACCATGTGGCTTGATGTCGGGTTGATTCTTCTCCTGATTATCGTCAATGGCATCTTCGCAATGTCCGAGATGGCGATCGTCTCAGCCAGGAAAGTACGCCTTGGGCAACTCGCCGACAAGGGCAGCAAAGGTGCAGCCAAGGCGCTGGAACTCGCCCACCAGCCCACTCACTTCCTCTCGACGATCCAGGTTGGAATCACGTCGATAGGCATTCTCAGCGGCGCCTTGGGCGAACGAGTCATCGCCGACCAACTTCAGGTCCACTTCGCGGGGATACCGAAACTGGCCCCATACGCACGAGAGTTGTCGCTGGTCTCGATGGTGATCACGATCACCTACCTGTCACTAATCATCGGCGAACTCGTCCCAAAGCGTCTTGCCTTGATCCATCCGGAATCCGTCGCAGCGTTTTTCGCGCGCCCGATGCATCTACTCTCCCTCGCCGCTCTCCCGCTCGTAAAGCTGCTCAGCTTTTCGACGGATTTGGTGCTGCGTCTCTTGGGCGTGCGCCGGCCCGATGAACCGACGGTGACCGAGGAGGAGATCAAGGTCCTGTTAGAACAGGGAACCGTGGAGGGCGTCTTCGAAAGAACCGAACAGCAATTGGTAGAAAACATCCTGCGGCTGGATGATCGCAAGGTCGGCGCGATCATGACGCCGCGGAAGGATATCATCTATCTGGATATTCAGAAACCATTCGAGCGAAACCGCCAGACGATTATCGACCATCCGCACTGGATTCTGCCGCTTTGCAATGACGGGTTAGACAACATCATCGGCTTCGTCAAGACCAAGGATCTGTTGAATCGCATGTTGGTGGGGGAGAAGGCGGATCTAATGGAATTGATCACGCCCGCCCTGTTTGTTCCCAATTCGCTGTCGCTGATGCAGGTTCTTGAGCAGTTCAAGAAATCCCATCTGCACACTGCTCTCGTGGTCGATGAGTATGGGGAACTGGATGGCCTGGTTTCGCTCAGTGACATTCTCGAAGCCATCGTCGGCGATATTCCGTCGGAAACCAGCTCCGAGGAACCCCAAGCCGTGCGGCGCGAAGACGGATCCTGGCTCATCGACGGAATGTTTGACATCGAACGATTGAAGGAGCTCTTTGACCTCACACACCTCCCTGAAGAGCAAATGGGGAATTTTCACACGGTCGGCGGATTCGTGATGTTACGCCTCGGCAATGTCCCCAAGGTAACTGACTGCTTTGAATTCGAAGGACTGCGCTTCGAGGTGATCGACATGGACCGAAACCGCGTCGACAAGGTCTTGGTCACCCTGATCCGAGCGCCTGAAAACTGACAGTCCCACGATGGTGGGGTCAGGTGTTAGAGAGTGCTCCCATGGAAGATCAGTTGCCCCAAGAAGCCATCGCCCTGTTCCAGACACTCGATACGGGTAATCGCGGCGTTCGGGACTTTGATCCGGAACATGTTCGCGAGCGGGATCTCCAAAATGTGGGAGATCACGAGCCGGATTGTTCCAGCATGGCAAATCATCAGGATGTGTTTCCCGGCATGCCTCTCGAGCGTCTCGCACCATCCCGCCACGACCCGTTGGTAAAAATCGCTCAAGCCCTCGGCTTCATCCGGTCGATTGTTCATTGGATCACGATAAAACCGCTGCAAGACACCCGGATCGTAGAGGGTGTTGATCTCGTCGCAAGTCTTCCCCTGCCACACGCCGAAACCCAACTCTTTGAGCCGCGGCTCGATCTCCACCGGGATGCCGTGCAGGGTGCCGAGTTCCTGAGCAAACGCCTGGCAGCGTACCAGTGGTGACGAAACGATGACGTCCCATGGATGCTGTTTGCCAACAGCCGCTCGCATCTGGCACCAACCCTTGTCGCTCAGTGGATCGTCGATCTGGCCACGATAGCGGCTGCCGCCAATGGGCTCGCCATGGCGCATAAGATCGATCAACGTCGTAACACGTTCGTCGGTAATCACGCGTCATTCACCTCGGCCACTCGCCTCCGCGCCGCTGCCACCGCCTGACGGACCCGCTCCGGCGCGGTCCCGCCATGATGGTTGCGGGACGCGACCGAACCTTCCAAAGTCAGCACCTGGAATACATCCTCCGCAATCAGCGGCGAAAACGCCTGCAATTCAGATAGCGACAGGTCGGCCAAATCTCGCTGCGTTTCGATGCCGAGTCGGACAGCCTTGCCGACGACTTCGTGGGCATCACGGAAAGGCAGCCCCTTTCGAACCAGGTGGTCAGCCAAATCCGTCGCTGTCGCGTAGCCTTTGCTGGCGGCATGATACATGGCGGGCCGATTTGCTTTGACTTGCGGCATCATGTCGGCAAAGGCCTTGAGGCACGCCTTCAGCGTGTCGACCGTGTCGAAAAGCGGCTCCTTATCCTCCTGATTATCTTTGTTGTAGGCGAGTGGTTGACTCTTCATCAAAGTCAACAGCGCAACCAGATGCCCGTACACCCGCCCCGTCTTGCCTCGTACCAATTCCGGCACATCCGGGTTCTTCTTCTGGGGCATGATCGAGGAACCGGTACAGAACTTGTCAGGCAGCTCGAGAAAGGCAAACTGCGCCGAAGTCCAAAGGACCAGTTCTTCGGCGATGCGGCTCAGATGCATCATCAGGAGGCTCGCGCAGGCCGCGAATTCTATGGCAAAATCACGATCACTCACGGCGTCGAGAGAATTCTCCGAGGGCCGAGCAAACCCCAGCAACTCAGCCGTGTAGTGACGATCAATAGGGAAACTCGTCCCGGCGAGGGCGGCGGCGCCCAGCGGCATTATGTTCACGCGCTTCCGGCAGTCCTGCATCCGTTCATAGTCCCGCATGAGCATCTCGTACCATGCCATGAGATGGTGCCCTAGGGTGACCGGCTGGGCCACTTGCAGGTGGGTGAAACCCGGCATGATGGTCTCCGCTTCCCGATCCGCTAGATCGACCAAAGCAACCAGCAAACGTAAGGCCTCCGCACAGACGTGATCGATCTCATTGCGAAGGTAGAGTCGAACGTCGGTCGCGACCTGATCGTTCCGAGACCGGCCGGTATGGAGCTTCTTTCCGGTATCGCCGATGCGATCAACCAACCTTGCCTCGACGTTCATGTGGACGTCTTCGAGTTGTGCCGACCAGAAAAAATCCCCGCGCTCGATATCCAGCAAGATGTCTTCCAGTCCTTGCCGGATAGCAGCTAATTCCTTGTCGGTCAGAACCCCTATTTCGCACAGCATAGTGGCGTGAGCGATTGACCCCTGTATATCGTATTTCGCGAGGCGCCGATCAAATTCGACAGATGCGGTGAAGGTTTCCACAAAGGAATCGGTCGGTTCCGTGAAACGCCCTGCCCAGGGTTTGTGCTCAGTTCTCATGACAATTCCGGACAACCTATTAATTTTTAAAATTATACCCCGAAAGCAACCATCATTCCCCGTCTGACCAACCCGATTTCGATGGACCGGGTTACATTCAACTTGTCTTTCCACTGTAGTAGCATCATGGTCAATCAAGACTGAACAGACGACAGAGGCATTTATGACACAACCGACTCGGCTTCGCGCGTGGCAACAGTTGAAGGAACATCAACGAGAGACGGACAAGCTGCACATGCGCGATCTCTTCCAGCAGGATCCGGGCCGCTTCAAGCGTTTTTCGGTCGCGCTCGGAGATTTGTTGTTCGACTACTCCAAGAATTGCATCACCGAGCGGACCCTCGACCTGCTCCTCGAACTGGCTCGACAGGCAGAACTTTCAGCCAAGATTGATGCCATGTTTCGGGGTGAGAAGATCAACGTCACGGAAAATCGAGCCGTGCTTCATGTCGCCCTGCGCAACCGTTCGAATCACCCCATCGTGGTTGACCACGAAGATGTGATGCCGGCTGTCAACCGCGTGTTACATCAGATGCGCAACTTCACCGAGGCGGTACGCTGTGGGGAATGGCGGGGTTACACCGGTGCCGCGATGTCTGATGTCGTAAACATCGGGATCGGCGGCTCGGATCTGGGTCCGAAAATGGTGGTGACTGCGTTGACGCCTTATGCTAAGCGGGGACCACGCGTACATTTCGTCTCCAATGTCGACGACGCCGATTTGGTCGAAACACTGGAAGACTTAAATCCGGAAACCACCCTGTTTTGCCTCGCGTCGAAGACGTTCACTACACAGGAAACCATGACCAATGCGCGCTCTGCGCGTGCCTGGTTTCTCGCCAAGGCGCGCAACGAGGCCGCCGTAGCGAAACACTTCGTGGCCATCTCTACAAATGCACAGAAAGTCGCCGAATTCGGCATCGATCTCGCTAGCATGTTCGAATTTTGGGATTGGATCGGAGGGCGCTATTCCCTGTGGTCGGCGATCGGCCTACCCATTGCTCTCGCGATCGGCATGGATCGATTCGAGGAACTGCTCAGCGGGGCACATGATGTTGATGAGCATTTCCGCAATGCACCCTTCGATAAGAACATCCCCGTCCTCATGGGTTTGCTCGGCATTTGGTATGACAATTTCTTCGATGCCCAGACGTATGCCATCCTGCCGTATGATCAGTATCTCGAGCATCTGCCGGCCTACCTCCAACAAGGAGACATGGAAAGCAATGGCAAGACTGTCGATATTGACGGCAAACCCGTCACGTATACCACCGGGCCGATTATCTTTGGTCAGCCCGGCACGAACGGGCAGCACGCCTTCTATCAATTGATCCATCAGGGCAGCAAGCTGATTCCCTGTGACTTCATCGCAGCGGCGCAAAGCCATCACGACCTTAGACCCCACCATGACATCCTCATCGCGAATTTCCTCGCCCAGCCGGAGGCACTTATGCGCGGCCGAACCTTCGGCGAGGCGAAGGCGGAGCTTGCGCGAACGGGGCTCTCTGGTGAAGCGCTGGAAAAGCTCGCAGCAGCCAAGACTTTCCCGGGCGACAGGCCAACCAACACGATCCTCTATCGCAAGCTGACGCCGATGACCCTAGGTTCACTGATCGCACTTTACGAACACAAGATTTTCACGCAGGGTGCCATTTGGAACATCAATTCGTTCGATCAGATGGGGGTCCAACTGGGAAAACAACTAGCCCGGACCATCCTTTCCGAGTTGCAGGACGCAGAGCCCGTTTCCTCGCATGATTCCTCGACCAATGGGCTCATCAACGCCTACAAACGACTGCGGTAGACGGCCGCTCGTTTCCGGCCAACCGCGGAGTGGTCCGTTGTCTCCCATGAATTCGGATGAAGGCTTCGACAAACATAGGCGCGCCCTCGTGAAGGACTTTGACTTCGGCGCACAAACGGCTGGCATCTTCGACGACATGCTCGAACGGTCTGTTCCCTTCTACGATGAAATACAACGGATGACCGGCGAGATCGCGGGCGACTTTGCCGTTAGCAGATCCTCGGTGTATGACCTAGGTTGCTCCACGGGCACCACATTATTAGCACTCGACCGCGCGTTACCCGAGGACGTTCGATTTGTCGGTATCGACTCTTCCGAGGATATGCTGCAACGGGCGCGGCAGAAACTCTCGGAAAGGGGCTTGGCTCGACCCTACGAGCTACAGTGTCTCGATCTCGAACAAGGAGTCTCGATCCGCGAGGCATCGGTCGTGATCATGATACTGACCCTGCAGTTTATCCGACCGCTTCGACGGGATCCGCTCATTGCCGACATCGCTCGGGGGCTGAACGACGGGGGCTGCTTGATTCTGGTTGAGAAAGTATTGAGCGATAACTCCGCCTTGAACCGGCTGTTCATCAACTACCATTACGACTTCAAGCGCCGCAATGGGTATAGCGGGATGGAAATCGCTCAAAAACGGGAAGCGCTGGAGAACGTCCTCATCCCTTACCATTACCAAGAAAATCGGGAACTGCTGCTCCGCAACGGCTTCAGAGGATGCGACTCGTTTTTTCGCTGGTACAACTTCTGCGGGATCCTTGCCGTCAAATAATCGCCTCGCACCGGCCTGCCATCGTCCGAAGGCCTCCGTGTCGGGGAGCAGTCCAAGTCTTCTCGTCGGCGATCACGTTAGCCCAAGAATCAGATCTGGAACCCACTGATGCTCAAATTCTTGCGCATCGCTAAAGGCACCGAGTTCCACGGCATTCTGCCAGCCATGCTCCAAGAGCCTTCACTCCCAAGGAGACCAGAAGGCCTTGCGCGCGGCCGCATCGGTGTCGAAACCGGCCTGCCCGCCCCAATTCGAGTCCCCACCCGGAATCGCGAGTCACGTCTTTCTTTGATAGAACATCCCCATGTGGGGACTGAACTCGCTCAGGCGATTGGTCGTCAGCTTGCCGCAGCCCGCCGAGGATTGGCGCTATGGTGCTCATGCCGACCTGCGCCGGTACTACTGGGCGTTATGGTTCGTGCCCCACCAACCGATATCCCACACCGACTTCCGTCAGAAGATAGCGGGGTCGGGCCGGGTCGGCTTCCAACTTGTGGCGCAACTGACTCATGTAAATGCGGAGGTAATGGCTGTCATGGACATGGTCCGGCCCCCAGACCTCCTTGAGCATCTGGCGATGGGTGACTACCAGACCAGCGTGACGCACGAGCATCGCGATCAACCGATATTCAATGGGCGTCAGACGGACTTCGGCGCCCGCCTTGCAGACCTGGTGCCGGGCAAGGTCGATCTTCAACTGCCCTGCCTCGAACATTTCGCCGTTGGTGGCGACCTTGACTGCCCGGCGCAGCAGTGCGCGCAACCGCGCGCTCAATTCACCGGTACTGAAAGGCTTGATCATATAATCGTCGGCCCCGGCATCCAACGCTTCGATCTTGTCTCGTTCCTGGCTGCGCGCCGATAGGATCAGGATGGGAAGATCCGACGCCAGGCGGAGGCTGCGCACCAGTGAAACACCGTCCAGATCGGGCAGGCCCAGATCGAGAATGACGAGATTCGGCTTCTCGCTTTTCGCCGCGGCCAGTCCCTGGCTGCCGGTGCCCGCTTCGACGATGCGCCAGCCCCAACCGCCCAGGCCGGCTTTGAGAAACCGCCGGGTTTGCACATCATCCTCGATCAGCAGGATCAAGGGACTCGGCTCGTTCATTGCTCGGGATCTTGTTCCCAGGCGATCGCCGGTGGTTCCCGTACCGGCAGCGCCAAGGCCAACATGGCGCCGCCTTCAGACCGATTGGCAGCGGTTATGCTGCCGCCATGAGCCTCGACGATGGCACGACAAAGCGCCAATCCGAGACCAGCGCCGCTCTGGCAGCTTTCGGATTCGAGCCGGTAGAATTTTTCGAACAGTTTTTCCTCCAGTCCCGCCGGAATGCCCGGACCCCGGTCAGCTACGGCGAGTCTCAGCCCGGAGGGGAGCCATTCAGCGGTGATGTCGATGGGGCTTCCCGGAGGAGTGTACTTAATAGCATTTTCGATGAGGTTGGTCAGTACCTGCTGGAGGAGGACGGCATCCACCCACACCAGGGGGAGGTCGTCGGGGAGCTGAATGTGTACTGGTCGGTCTGTCAGCATTTTTTCCAGGCGGGTCAGGGTTCCGCCCACGATTTCTTCGACCGTGTTCCATTCGCGGTGCAGGACGATCGTTCCGGCTGCAATCCTGGCCATGTCGAGAATCTTGCTCATCAACTCCGACATCCGTTCGGCCTCGTCCTGGATGGACCTGTTGAACTCCCGCCGTTCCTCGGGATCCAGCAATCGTTCCCGTTCCGCCAGAATGCCGGCAGCACCCACGATGCGGGTCAACGGCGTGCGAAGATCATGGGAAATGGCACTGAGCAGGGAGTTGCGCAGGGCTTCCGCTTCGGCCTGGACGGATGCTTCCTGAGCCTGCTCGGCCAGCCGGACTCGCTCCAGGGCCTGAGCGATCTGAGAGCGGAACATGTCCAGACAGGCTTTATGTTCCGGCTCCAACGGAAACGGCACTGACGTTTGCGGCAAGGCTAGCACCAGCGCGCCGATGCGGCCCCAGGACCCTTCGAGCGGCAGATAGACCGGTGTTCCTCCGGCCTGGGATTCGATCCCGACCGCTGTTCCGAACGCCAAAACTTTTTCAGCGGCGTTGAGATCGACGCCGCGCAGAGACTCTGGCAGTGGGGCAGCCTTCGGATAGCGGAGTTGGCCGTCCGCACCCGGAAACAGCAGCACTGCGGCCATTCCGAACTCAGCGTGAAGGTGGTAAACCGCCGTTCCGACGACATCGGTTTCCCGCCGTGCCCTGGAAAGGGCTTCACTCAATCGATAGAGTGCAGCGGCTCGCAGCTCCCGTTGCGCGGCAATGTCGGCCTGCCAACGAAGCGTTTCCACCAGCGCACTGGTAATGTGGGCGACGATCAGCATGGCACCGAGACCGATGATGTTTTCGGTATCCGCGACGGCCAAGGAAAAGATCGGAGGGGCGAAAAAGTAGGCGAACGATCCTGCACCCAACACGGAAGCAAGAAATGACGCGCCCCGACCATAGCGGGTGGCCACCAGGAATACGCCGAGCAGGTAGATCAGCAAGAGACTGGACGAACCCAAGTTATGGCGCATCGGCCAAGTCAGCAGCGTGCATAGGGCCGGCGCCGCCACGCCCCAGGCATAGCGACGGAGGTAGGCGAAGAACCGTTTCGGTGGCCTTGACGGGAGGGCGCGTTCCCGCACGGGCCGCAACATCAAAGTGTCTTCAATGCCATTCTCCGTCCACGCCGAGCCCCGTTCCACCGAGAAGGCTCTCAAAAGTAACGACCATTCACCAGAAAATGGACGCCGATGGCGGCGAAATAGCCCAGCAAGATCAGTGGGCACCATTTTAGGTGGACCAGGAACGAATAGCGCCCTTTGGTGACGCCCAGCAGGCCAATGCCGGGTGCTGAACCGATCGCTAGAAGGCTCCCGCCGACGCCCAGGGTCAGCGTAAGAAGCAACCATTGGCCTTGGGGAATATCTGGGCGCATGCTGAGAACGGCAAACATCAGGGTGCCGTTGTCCACTAATGCCGAGGAGAGGCCGATCAATACATTGGCCAGCGTAGGATCATGTTGACCGTAGAGCCACTGGGAGACGGCGTCGAGATAACCAATAAAGCCGAGGCCGCCAATGCCCATCATCGCGCCGTAAAAGAACAGCAGGGTATCCCATTCCAGCCGTCCGACCTTCTCGAAGATGTCGTAGGAGTAAGTCTCCAGAATCTCGCGCCCCACATCCGGTTCGTCCAAATTCACCAGAGATTGGCCAGGCCCTCGACTATTTCGTTGCTCCACCCTTTGCAAGTAGAAGCTGTAGAGCTGCAACAAGCTCAGCCCAGCCATCATGCCCGCGGCCGGCGGCAGCCGAAGGAACATGTCGAAGGAGACGGCAAGGATGATGGTCACACCGAACAAGCACATGACTCCCACGGCACCCCGCTGCAGCATGACTTTCCTCGTTTCGAGGAGAGGGCAGATTTTGGGTACGGCGAAACTCATGACCAGGGCTGGCACGAGGAAATTCACCAGACAAGGAATGAACAGCGTGAAGAATTGGGTGAACTCCACGAGACCCTTCTGCCAGACGAACAGTGTCGAGATCCCCCCGAGCGGGCTCAAGGAACCTCCGGCGTTGGTGGCGACCACGATGTTGATGCAGGCGAGCGAGACGAATCGGGGATTGTCCTTTCCAACGGCCATCACGACAGCGCCCATCAGAAGGCCTGCGGTCAGGCCATTGATTACCGTGGAGAGCAGAAACACCAGGATGCCAGTGATCCAGAACAATTTCCGATAGCCGAAGCGCGCACCCACCAACCAGTTCCTGAGTGCCTCGAACACACGCATGTCTTCCATGGCGTTCAAATAGGTCATCGACGCCATGATAAACAGCAGCAGTTCTATGTACGCTTGCAGATTGGATTTGAAGGCATCGACCGCAGGTTGGACATTGCTGGTTTGCCTGTACGCCAGAAGGATGACGAACCAGACCAACGAGGCACCCAGGACCATCGACTTCGATTTCCGCAGCATCGTGACATCTTCCAGCATGGCGGAAACGTAAGCGAGCACGATCACCACCAGGGAAAAATAGCCAGCCCAGTGATGGGTCAGATCGAGCGGCTGAGAAGCTGACACGGTTTCCGCGAAACCGGGAACCGGCAGACCCAACATCAGGCTGCTGATCAACCGCAGAGATTTTTTCACCGGAACCTCGGAGAAGTCGTAGGGGCTACTCGGGGGGGAGCGAAGCCCATTCATGAAGGAACAGGGGCCTTTCGGCCGAGGGTTTCGCACCCCGATCGAGCCGTCCCCGGATAATTTATCGCGAACGGCGTAAAAATGGCGTAAAGACCACCCATTAGGTCCTCTGCGGTCTGTTCGCAGTTGCGATCCACGTGGTGGGGCAGGCTTATTCGACGGATGATGAAGGATTCGCGGATATGTAATCGCAAACCAGCTGAATAGCCACGAAAAATCCATGCCTTGCGTGAGAGAGAGGTCACGAGGTGAACCCCGTTTCCAGAGCGCTTTCAGGCTCGGGCCCAACGCCTCGATTTCCGGCTCGGATCCTAGCTCTTCATCGCGTCTTTATGAGATTCCTTTGTAATTTTTGCAGAATCTTTACGCGCCTTTGGCCTAGAGTACAGCCGCTGATCAAACGTGATGGCGGTCAGCTGGCTCGATCAAAATCCGTTGATCGCACAGGAATCTGGCAGGTAGGCGCTAGTCCACATTCCTAACTGCCAAGACTGCAACCCAGAATCTCTGATGGGAGGCTATGAAAAACGATAGAGAGAACCCGCAGGGTCTGATTGCGCTTGCGATTGGCGCTATCGGAGTCGTGTATGGCGATGTGGGTACCAGCCCGCTCTATACGATGAAGGAGGTCTTCAGTGGGCCCCATGCGGCCCCCGCCAGTCCGGAAAATGTGATGGGAGCGCTTTCCCTCATTTTCTGGGCACTCACCATGGTGATTTCGATCAAGTACGTCCTTTTTATCATGCGGGCCGACAACCACGGCGAGGGCGGCATCATGGCTCTGATGGCGCTTGCTCTTCATCGTCGGCACCGGCGCTCGCATCGGGCCTGGATCGTGGGAATCGGCCTGTTCGGGACGGCGCTGTTCTACGGCGACGGGCTAATTACGCCGGCGATCTCGGTCCTGAGCGCTCTCGAAGGCATCGAGATAGCCACACCGGCCTTGCATCACTACATTCAACCGATCTCCATCGGCGTTCTGTTGCTGTTGTTTTCCATTCAACGCCATGGAACGGCGAGGGTCGGCATCCTCTTCGGACCGGTCATGTGCTTCTGGTTCGTGGCCCTCGCCTATCTCGGATCGAGAAGTCTATTGCAGTCACCGGATGTGCTGGAAGCCTTGAATCCACTCTACGCGGTCCGCTTTTTTGCGCACAACGGGTGGCCTGGATTCTTCATTCTGGGGGCCGTGGTCCTGGCTCTGACCGGAGGCGAAGCACTGTACGCGGACATGGGTCACTTTGGTCGGAAGCCGATCCGGTGGTCGTGGTATTTGTTCGTGTTGCCTGCTCTGATGATCAATTATCTCGGACAAGGGGCTCTGATCCTGCGTAATCCGGCAGCGACTCAGAACCCGTTCTACCTGCTGGTCCCCGAGGGTTGGCTCTATCCCATGATCGCGTTGTCCACCCTGGCCACGGTGATCGCCTCGCAGGCGGTCATCTCTGGGTCGTTCTCGATGACGCGCCAGGCGATGCAGCTCGATTACCTTCCCCGCCAACGCACGATTCACACGTCGGAGTCGGAAATTGGCCAGATATTCATCCCCGCGATCAACCGCCTTCTGTTGATCGGCGTGATCGGGCTGGTTATTGTGTTCCAGTCCTCGTCCAACCTGGCCGCCGCCTACGGCATCGCCGTCACCGGGGCCATGGCCACCAATACGACGCTCGCTTTCTTCGTCGCCGTAGATACGTGGAAATGGAAACCGTTCTGGGCTGCGCTCCTGATGGGCACGTTTCTAGCGATCGATCTCTCCTTTTTCGGCGCAAACATTCCCAAGATCCCGGCCGGCGGATGGTTTCCGCTGCTGTTCGGCATCGGCATTTTCTTGGTGATGACCACTTGGAGACACGGGCGCGAAGTGCTGCTGCACCGACTTCAGGCAGAATCCATGGCACTCGGCTCCTTTCTCGATCTGATCGTCGCGCAATCGCCACTTCGAAGTCCGGGAACAGCCATTTTTCTGAACTCACGACATCTCAGCCTGCCGTTCGCATTGCTAAAGAATTACGAACACAACAGGGTCGTACACGAACGAGTGATTCTGCTCACCGTACTTTTCGAAGACATTCCCTACGTCCCTGAGAAGAACCGGCTGATGATCGAGCGCCTCGAACACAACTTCTTCCGGATTACCGCGAGGTTCGGTTTTATGCAGACCCCCGACGTGCCGAAGGCTTTGGCCTTGTGTGGGCCGGCGGGTCTGGCCATCGACCTCGACGAGGCCACCTTCTTTCTCGGGCGGGAGACGCTCATCCCGACGCGGAGAGCGGACCTTACTGGCTGGCAGGAGAAGCTCTTTATCTACCTGTTCCGGAACGCATCCAGTCCAATCCAGTTTTTCAAGCTGCCAGTCCAGCGGGTGTTCGAGCTCGGAACGATCGTCGATGTTTGAAGTACTGGCGAGGATGACATGATGTCGAAGAAGGGGTTTTCGATCTGCTGCGGCGTGATGCTTTCAACCCTCCCCGCGATCAGTGTGTTTGCCGAGGGCAACGCTTTCGATCGCTACGCCCTGCCTCGCGACAAGCGGGCCATTGACGCGTGCCAGCAAGTCGCGTTGGTGGCTCATCCGGGCAAAATTCAACAAATGCAACCGCGCAATACCAGCGAGGGCTTTCAATATCGATTCGAGATACAGGATCGCGAAGGGATGATGTGGGTGGTCGTGTGCGATGCGACCACACAAAGGATCGTGACCAATCAATTGATACCATAGCCATAACGCTGCTGCACCCGCGCTTATCCACCGACTCGAATTATTCAAGGCTTCCGGAAGGACGACAACAAAAAGACGACCACGAAATGGTCGGGATTGTCTTCGTTCCGGGTCTTGTCTCCCGCGATCACTGTGGCGGGTGAAGCAGCACATCCGGCGCCGGGTGCTGCGCCACGCCAGCAAAGACCCGTCACCGATCCGCCGCCCCCGAATGATGCAGATAGCGTCGAAGTGTTGGCCGGCCGCGTAGTCGGCGAGCACGCGAGCAAGGGCCTCCGGCAGGCTCAGGCGTCCTGGCCTTGATCGATGCCACTAGAAACCAGATGCAGCTCTACGGGCGACTGTCGGCGGTGCCTTCCTTGTCCGGCAACAGCAGGTCCGCGCGGCTCACGCCGAGCCACAGAGCCAATGCGCTGGCGACGTAAATCGACGAATAGGTACCCACCAGGATGCCGACGATCAACGCCAGAGCGAAGTTGTGTATGACCTCACCACCCCAGATCGCCATCGCCAGCACGGTCAGAAAAGTCAAGAACGATGTCATCAAGGTTCGGCTCAGCGTCTCGTTGATGGACAGATTCATGATGTCGACGACTTCGCCACGACGGTATTTCCGGAAGTTTTCGCGGATGCGATCGAAAACCACGATCGTGTCGTTGAGCGAATACCCCATTATGGCGAGAACCGCCGCGAGCACGCTCAAGTCAAAGTCCAGTTGAAACAGCGAGAACACACCAAAGATCATGATGACGTCATGAAGTGTTGCGAGAATCGCGCCGAGCGCAAAACGATACTCGAAGCGCCAAGCGACATAGACCAGGATTCCAATGGTGGCAAGAACCAGGGCCAGAATGCTGCTCTCTGTGAGATCATCACCGACCTGTGGCCCGACGAACTCAACGCGCAGAACTTCCGCCCTTACGTCGGGATCTTTATTGAGCGCTTTGCCAATCCGACTCTTGAGGTCCGATTGGGCCGCGGTTGCCCCGTCCTGCGGACCTATGGGAGCCGATCTCTCCGCCTTCTCCACCGGAGCGAGACGAATAAGCACGTTCTTGGTTGCCCCAAAGTGTTGGACCGTCGGGTTGCGAAATCCGGCCTCCTCCAATTGCACGCGGACTTTGGTCAGGTCGGCGGGATTCTCGTAACTCGCTTCAACGATCGTGCCACCTGTGAAATCGATAGCGAAGTTTAACCCTTGAACGAGCAGCGACACGATCGCCGCGATGCTCAAGGCCACGGATAACCCAACAGCGATAGCGCGTTTTCCGAGGAAATCGATGTTGTATTTTCGCGTAAGGGATTCTGCCACGTTCTCTGCTCCTTATGAAATCTACTCGCAGTCCATCAGATCCACAGGCGGGCGGCCCGCCGCTGACCATAAATGAAGTTCACCATCATCCGGGTGCACATCACCGCCGTAAACATGGAGGTTAGAATCCCGATGGTCAGCGTCACGGCAAACCCCTTGACCGGCCCGGAACCGATACCGAAAAGCATGACCGCAGCAAGCAGAGTCGTAATGTTCGAGTCGAAGATAGTGCCGAAGGCCCGCTCGAAGCCCGCATAGATGGCCGATTGTGGGGAGTTGCCGTTACGCAGCTCCTCCTTGATTCGCTCATAGATCAGGACGTTGGCATCCACCGCCATGCCGATTGTCAGCGTGATACCCGCGATGCCCGGTAACGTCAACGTAGCCTGCAGCAGCGACAGGATAGCCAGAATCAAGGCGACGTTGAAAAGTAGGGTCAGAGTCGCGATGACACCGAACACTTTGTAGTAACCGAGCATTACGGCGACTATGGCCAGGAAACCGATGGCGAAGGAGCGTACCCCCTGGTCGATGTTCTCCTTACCCAGGCTGGGTCCTACGGTACGTTCTTCCACGATGTCGACCGGCGCCGCCAAGGCCCCAGCCCGCAGCAGCAGAGCCAAGTTGCGAGCCTCGTCGGCACTGTCCAGTCCGGTGATTTGAAAACGTTTACCCAAGCGGTCGCGGATGGTCGCAACGTTGATCACCTCCTCGACCTTTCTCTTGCTTGTGACCTTCTGGCCATTGACTTCTTTCGTTTCGGTCTTGTTCTCGATGAACACGACTGCCATCGGCTTGCCGATGTTTACCGCACTGACATCGGCCATCCGTTTGGCGCCCACGCTGTTCAGGGTGACGTACACGGCCGAGGAGCCGGACTGTTGATCGATACCCGAGGCCGCATCGACAACCTGGTCACCGGTTACAATGATTTTCCGTTGCAGGAGGAAGGGCTGACCCGCCCGATTGCGGTAGAGCTGCGACGTCAATGGAATGTGGGAATCGAGAGCAGATTGGACATTGTGTTCGGTATCCACCAGCCGGAATTCCAAGGTTGCCGTTGCACCGAGAATTTCCTTGGCTCGCGCCGTATCCTGCACACCGGGCAACTGGACCACTATTCGATCATCACCCTGTTGCTGGATCACCGGTTCGGCGACCCCCAGTTCGTTCACGCGGTTCCGCAAGGTCGTGATGTTTTGCGCGACTGCGAAGCGTCGTACCTCGCGGCGCTCCACCTCCGACAACTTGCCGACCAGGAGATTCTGGGCGTCAACGGTATCGATGACCAGGCCGCGAAGTTCACGTCCGACCAGCCCTTGTGCCTGGTTCAGAGATTGCGGGTCATCGAACTGAACGCGAATCGTGCCATCCTGGCGATCTACGCCCTTGTAGCGGATCTTGTTCTCTCGCAGCAGGGTACGCATGTCTTCGGCATAACGTTCCTCCGACTGTTTGAGCGCTGCCTCCATATCGACTTGCATCATGAAGTGAACGCCCCCCCGCAGATCGAGCCCGAGATACATGGGTTGCGCCCTGATTGCGCGCAACCATCCCGGGGTCGCCGGAGCCAAATTCAACGCGGCCGTATAATTGGCGCTCATTTCCGCACTCAGCACGTCGATCGCCTTCAGTTGGGACTCGGTGTCGCCGAAACGTACCAAGATGCGTTTTTCCGTGAGCTCGATCGCCTTTGGTTTTAGTCCATGGTCCGACAGCAACTTCTCGACTTGCACCCGAACGCTGTCGTCCACCTTGGCACTCCGAATCGGCGACAGCTGCACCGAAGGATCCTCGCCAAAGAAGTTGGGCAAGGAATAGATGAATCCCCATGCAAGAATGCCAAGTATCAGTATGTTCTTCCAAAGAGGAAATTGGTTGCGCATTATCTCCCCGTCCTATGCCATCGTTCGATCCGAATCCCTTCGGCCAGCTTAGACCGAGCCGCTTAAGGGCCTATTTTTACAGTTTTTCTTGTTTCCGCTTGCTCGCCTTGTAGGTGCCCTTGGGCATTAGCGAAGCAATCGAGTGGCGTTGAACGTGAACAAGCGTATTTTCGTTGACTTCTAACTGCACAAAGTTGTCGTCGAGATCGACCACTTTTCCGAGCAGTCCTCCGTTGGTGACGACCTCGGTTCCCTTAACAAGCGACTGCACCATCTTCTTGTGCTCTCTAGTGCGGCGATGTTGCGGAAAAACGAAGAGGAAGAAGAACATCACCAGAATCGCCAGCGGTAGGATTAAGCCGGCGACTCCCGGTTCCTGCTGTGCCGGCGCTGCTTGGGCGAAGGCGTCCGAAATGAAGAAATCCATATTGGTTCGAGCCTCGGGTCAGGTCATCTTTTTAAAGCGCGGCATTATTGCACAAAACGGCCACTCGTGCTTCGTTCCCGGTAAAACTCGGCAACGAAGTGGTCCAAGTTCCCCGACTCTGTCGCTGTGCGTAGTTGGCGCATCAATTCCTGGTAGTAGTGAAGGTTATGGATCGTGTTCAGGCGCGGTCCGAGAATCTCGCCGCACTTATCGAGGTGCCGCAGGTAGGCCCGACTATAGTGACGGCAGCTATAGCACTCGCATGTCTCGTCGACGGGCCGGGGGTCGTTTCGATAGCGGCTATTACGGATGCGTACCGTGCCATACCGCGTGAAAAGATGACCGTTCCTTGCATTTCGGGTCGGAAGCACGCAGTCGAACAAGTCGATGCCGAGGCGCACTGCCGCTACGATGTCTTCCGGCGTGCCGACACCCATCAGATATCGCGGCTTGTCCCAAGGCAACTCTTTCAACAAGCTCTGCAGCACTCTGCTGCGATCCTCTTTGGGTTCACCGACGGACAGACCGCCGATCGCGTACCC
>Ga0209254_10000785_pt1 | contig 27452 bp, 26 predicted proteins | sample FrelakmetDIP11DI_FD_187148 | JGI IMG/M metagenome (GOLD analysis project Ga0209254, IMG submission 187148) | Freshwater lake sediment microbial communities from the University of Notre Dame, USA, for methane emissions studies - DIP11 DI (SPAdes)... | ecosystem: Environmental > Aquatic >...
GCGGCCGCGTGGAATTCAAGGGGTCCCCGGCCGCCAGAAGCGGGCCTGCGAGCGGGACCCAGGTTACAGAGGCCGGCGCCCCGCCGGTGGACAATGGCTCCCGAACCCGAAATTCCGGAGGCAGTCCCGCATGAACCGCATCTTCCAGGCGCCCTTGCTAGCGCTCGCCGGCGCGCTCGCCGGTGCGGCCGCGATCGGCGCGCTGGCGGTCGTGCACACCTGGCAGCAGCCCGCCGTCGCCGCCGAGCCCGCGGCGCAGCTCGCCACCGCCGTCGCCGAGCTCCGCGAGGTCGATGTCACCTACTCCGCCGAGGGCGTGGTCGAGGCGGTGCGCCAGGCGGTCGTCTCCGCGCGCGTGCCCGGCCGCATCGTCGAGCTGAGGGTCGATGCCGGCGACCGCGTGAAGGCCGGGCAGGTGATCGCCCGCATCGACGAGCGCGAGGCCACGCAGGCGGTGGCCGAGGCCCGCGCGCAGGTCGCGCGCGCGGAAGCGGATCTCGCCAACGCGCGCTCCAACTACGAGCGCACCCAGAAGCTCGTCGCGGAGAAGTTCATGAGCGCGGCGACGCTCGACAAGGCGCGAGCGGATTATCGTGCCGCCGAGGCGCAGCTCGCCGCCGTGCGCGCGGGTGCGGAGCAGGCGACGACGTCCAAGGACTATGCCCTCGTCACCGCGCCGTTCGCCGGGGTGATCGCGACCCGCCATGCCCAGGCGGGTGAGATGGCGCAGCCGGGGCTGCCGATCGTGACCCTCTACGATCCTTCCGAGATGCGCGTCGTCGCCTCGGTGCCGCAGGCCACTGCGGCGGAGCTGCGTGGCAAGGTGCGTGCCGCCTATGCCGAGCTGCCCAGCCTCGACCGGACGGTGCGCGCCAGGGCGGTGACGGTGCTTCCCGCCGCGGATGCGCGGACCCTCACCACGACGGTGCACCTCGATCTGCCGGAGCCGATTCCCGGCGCCGTGCCCGGCACTTTCGCCCGCGCGCAGTTCAGCATCGGCCGTGCGCAGCGGCTGGTCGTGCCCGCGCAGTCGGTGGTCCAGCGCAGCGAGGTCGCCGGCGTCTACGTGGTCACCGATTCGGGCGCGGTGCAGCTCCGCCAGCTCCGCCTCGGAGAGCGCTCCGGCGACCAGGTGGAGGTGCTCGCGGGCCTCGTGCCCGGCGAGCGCGTGGCACTCGATCCCGCGGCGGCGCTGGCCCGACTGAGGTCGGCGCGAACGCAGAAGTAGATGCGCCGCAGCACTCGCGCGATCGTGAACGTTCGGGGATGCCCGGTCCCGGACGACAGCACCAGAGCGGGCGTGCAGGCAAAGGAGACAGGCATGAAGCGGACATTTGCATCTTTCGTCGTGGCAGCGGCGCTGGCGCCCGGACTCGCGTTCGCGCAGGCGCCGCAGGCGCAGGAGCGCGAGCAGCGGCAGGCGCAGCAGCGCCAGCAGCAGGAGCAGCAGACGCGCGAGCGCGAGCAGCGGCAGGCGCAGCAGCGCCAGCAGCAGGAGCAGCAGGCGCGCGAGCGCGAGCAGCGCCAGGCGCAGCAGCAGAACCAGCGGCGGACAGATCCACCCGCCTACGGAGGCCAGGGCGGAGGCCAGGGCGGCGGCCAGGGAGGCGGCATGGGCGGCGGAATGGGCGGCGGATCCGGCGGCGGGCGCGGCCGCTGACGGAAGCGCACTCGAAGGAGCACTGGGATGGGGATCTCCGGACGCATCGCGAAGTACTTCGTCGGCTCGCAGCTGACGCCGCTGATCGCGCTGGTCGCGCTGCTGCTGGGCCTCTTCGCGGTCGCGGTCACGCCGCGCGAGGAGGAGCCGCAGATCAACGTCACCATGGCGAACGTGATCATCCCGTTCCCCGGCGCCTCGGCACGCGACGTCGAGGCGCTGGTCGCGACGCCCGCCGAGCAGGTGCTGGCCCAGATCACCGGGATCGAGCACGTGTACTCGGTGTCGCGTCCCGGCATGGCCGTGCTGACCGTGCAATACAAGGTGGGCGAGGACCGTACCCAGGCGCTGGTGCGGCTCTACGACACCATCTACTCCAACAGCGACTGGATCTCGCCCAACCTGGGCGTCGGCGAGCCGATCATCAAGCCGATGGGCATCGACGACGTCCCGGTGGTGGCATTGACGCTGTGGACACCCGACCTGCGCCGCGGCGCATTCGACCTCGAACGCATCGCGCACGCGACCGAGATCGAGCTGAAGCGCGTCCCGGGGACGCGCGTGGTGCAGACCATCGGCGGCCCGGGCCGCAGCGTCCGCGTGCTGCTCGACGCCGAGCGCCTGCAGGCGTATCACGTCGCCGCCCAGGACGTGCGTCAGGCGCTGCTCGCGGCCAACGTGGCGCTGCCTTCCGGCAGCCTGGTCGAGCGCAACAAGGAGATCCGCGTCGACGCCGGGACCTTCCTCGGGTCGGCGGAAGACGTGAGACAGGTGATCGTGGGCCAGTTCCAGGGCAAGCCCGTGTTCGTGTCCGACATCGCGCGCGTCGTGGACGGGCCGGACCTGCCGACGCGCTACGTGTGGCACGGCTCCAAGGCGACCGGTGAAGTGCCAGCGGTGACCATCGCGGTGTCGAAAAAGCCCGGCGAGAACGCGGTCGACGTCGCCGAGCGGCTGCTGAAGCGGGTCGAGAGCCTGAAGGGCAGCGTGATCCCCGACGGCGTCGAGGTCGTCGTGGCGCGCAACTACGGCGCGACCGCCAACGACAAGGCGCAGCAGCTGATCAAGAAACTCATCTTCGCGACCCTCTCGGTGGTGGCCCTGGTCTGGGCGGCGCTGGGCCGGCGCGAGGCGGTGATCGTCGGCGTCGCGGTGCTGCTCACGCTAGCGGCGACGCTGTTCGCATCGTGGGCGTGGGGCTTCACGCTCAACCGCGTCTCGCTGTTCGCACTGATCTTCTCCATCGGCATCCTGGTGGACGACGCCATCGTGGTGGTGGAGAACATCCACCGGCGCCGCGTGCTGGAGCCCGGCAAGCCGCTCGCCGCGCTGATTCCCGAGGCGGTGGACGAGGTGGGCGGGCCGACCATCCTTGCCACCTTCACCGTCATCGCCGCGCTGCTGCCCATGGCCTTCGTGAGCGGGCTGATGGGCCCGTACATGAGCCCGATTCCCATCAACGCGTCCATCGGCATGCTCATCTCGCTCGCGATCGCGTTCGTGGTGACGCCCTGGCTCGCGCTCAAGCTGCTGGGCGGCACGCATGCCCATACCGAGACCCGCAGCGAGAGGCTGCAGCGCCTGTTCGACCGCATGATCCGGCCGTTCCTGCGCGGCCGGGCCGGCGCGGCCAACCGCCTCAAGCTCTACGGCGCGGTGGTCGTGCTGATCGCGCTGGCGGTGTCCCTCGCCGCCTTCAAGCTCGTCGTGCTGAAGATGCTGCCCTTCGACAACAAGTCGGAGTTCCAGGTGGTGCTCGACATGCCGGTCGGCACGGCGCTGGAGGACACCGGGCGCGTGCTGCACGAAATGGGCGCGGCGCTGCAGGAGGTTCCGGAGGTGACCGACTACCAGGCCTATGTCGGCACCAGCGCGCCGATCAACTTCAACGGCCTGGTGCGCCAGTATTACCTGCGCGCCCTGCCGGAGCTCGGCGACATCCAGGTCAACCTGGCCGACAAGGGCGCCCGCGAACGCCAGAGCCACGAGATCGCGGCCGCGGTGCGGCCTGTGCTGGAGGCGATCGCGCAGCGCCACGGCGGGACCGTCAAGGTGGTCGAGGTGCCGCCGGGACCGCCGGTCCTGTCCCCGATCGTGGCCGAGGTCTACGGGCCGGACTACGCCACCCAGCTCGCGACCGCCGACCGCATCGAGGGCGTGTTCGCGCGCACCGCGGACATCGTCGACATCGATTCCACCGTGGACGAGGCTGCGCCGCGGCTGCTGGTCGTCGTGGACCAGCGCAAGGCGGCGCTCGCGGGCGTCGCGCAGCGCGACATCGTGCAGGCCCTGCGCACCGCCCTTTCCGGCGACGCGGTGACGCCGCTGCACGAGGGCACCGCCAAGTACGAGGTGCCGGTGAAGGTCATGCTGCCGCCGGAGCAGGGCGGCCGCGTGGATCAGCTCCTCAAGCTGCGCGTGCGCGCCGCGGACGGCGGCCTGGTCGCGCTGTCGGAGCTGGTGAGCGTGCGCACCTCGACGCGCGAGCAGACCATCCATCACAAGGACCTGCTCCCGGTGGTGTACGTGATGGCCGACATGGCCGGGTCGCTCGACAGCCCCCTGTACGGCATGTTCGCCATGCGCGGCGCGCTGCGCGACCTCGGCGTCGCCGAGTACTTCATCCGCCAGCCCGACGATCCCTACGCGGGCCCGGCGATCAAGTGGGACGGCGAGTGGCAGGTGACCTACGAGACGTTCCGCGACATGGGCATCGCCTACGGCGTGGGCCTCATCCTGATCTACCTGCTGGTGGTGGCGCAGTTCCGGTCCTACCTGGTGCCGCTGATCATCATGGCGCCCATCCCGCTGACGATCATCGGCGTGATGCCGGGCCACGCGCTGCTCGGCGCGCAGTTCACCGCGACGTCGATGATCGGCATGATCGCGCTGGCCGGCATCATCGTGCGCAATTCCATCCTGCTGGTCGACTTCATCGACCTGGAGGTGAGCCAGGGGGTGAACCTGGAGCAGGCGACCATCAACGCAGCCGCCACCCGCGCCAAGCCGATCGTGCTGACCGGCGTCGCCGCCATGCTCGGCGCGCTGTTCATCCTCGACGACCCGATCTTCAACGGCCTGGCGGTGGCGCTCCTGTTCGGAATCGCCGTCTCCACGCTGCTCACGCTGGTGTTGATCCCGGTGCTGTTCTACGCGGCGAACTGGCGCAAGGCGGAGCGGCGCGCGGCGCCTTCTGTGACCGCGGTCCCCGACGCGGGGGCCGCGGCGCCCTAGAGTGGCGCCATCGCATACCTGCCTTCAAGGAGCACTTCCATGACGATGAGCGTCGAAAGCGGCATCCGCATCCTGGCCGGGATCATGGTCCTCGTCTCCCTCGCGCTCGGCGTCGAGGCGAGCCCGATCTTCGTGAGCAAGCACTGGCTGTGGCTCACCGCCTTTGTCGGGGCCAACCTCGTGCAGTCGGGCTTCACCGGCTTCTGCCCGCCCACCTACGTGCTGAAGCGCCTGGGCTTCCGCGAGGAAGGCACCGCCTGCCGCGTGCGCTGAGCCGGCCGCGCGCCGTCGAAGGCCGCCTCCGGGCGGCCTTTTTCGTTTGTGTGCTGACGTTGCGCCGAAGGGCGCGGATGGCATAGCATCGCCGGCATACGCCAGCGGAGCGCGCGACATGACCATCCTCGGCGGGGCGCTGCTGCCCCACGCGCCGCAGTTCTTCACCCAGCCGAAGACCGAGGACCCGGAGACCATCCGCAGCGTCCAGCAGGCGGGCGCGCGCATCGGCGAGCGTCTCAGGGCCCTGCAGCCCGACGTCTGGATCATCGCGTCCAACGACCACGCGCAGCAGTTCTTCCACCAGTGCGCGCCGCCGTTCACGCTGCACGTCGGCGGCGAGGCGCGCGGGGAGTTCGCCGGCCGGCAGTTCCGTTACCCGGTGGCGAGTGAGGTCGCCTTCGAACTGGTGCGGCGCCTGTACCGCTCCGGGTTCGATCCCGCCTATACGAGCACCGCCGAGATCGACTATGCGATGGGCATCCCGCTCACGCACGTCGGCGTCGACGGGCCGCTGCTCCCGGTGTACGTCAACGCCTACCTCCCGCCGCAGCCCTCCATGGAGCGCTGCCATGCCTTCGGCCAGGCGCTCGCCCGGGCCGTCGACGCGCTGGGCCTGCGCGCGGTGGTCCTGGCGAGCGGCGGCATGTCGCACTTCCCCGGCACCGATCGTTACGCCAGCCCGGCCACGGAGTTCGACCTCGCGGTGCTGGAGAAGATGAAGGCCGGGCGCCTCAAGCACCTCATCGGCCTTGCCGAGGATGAACTCGACGACACCGGCAACATCGAGCTGCGCTGCTGGGCGGTGGCGGCGGGCGCGCTCGGCGACCGCAAGCCGGACATCGTCTCCTGGGATCCGAGCTGGCACCACAACTACGCGTCGCTAGGCTTCACCGAGGCGGCGGCCGACGCGCCCTTCGCGCCGCACTATCCGAACATCCGGCCGGAGCTGGTGCGGCTCACCTCGGCGCTGCACACGCTGTCGCACGACGCAGCCGCGCGTACGCGCTACCTCGCCGATCCGGCGGCCTTTGCCGCGAGCTGCGACCTTCCCGAGGGCCAGCGCCGCGCGCTCGCGGCGCTCGATCGCGAGGCCATCGTCGGGATGGGCGTGCATCCGCTGCTGCACTTCCTCGCCAACATGCAAATCGAGCGCCTGCGCGCGCGTTAGGATGCCATGACCCTTGTCGTGCCTTCGTGGATCGCCGGCCGCGACGCCGGAGCGGCCGATCCCGTCTTCGATTTCCGCGCGCCGCAGACCGACGGCGTCGCGTTCGCCATCACCGAAGCGTCGGCCGCGACGGTGGACGCCGCCGTGCGCAGCGCGCACGCCGCCTACCTGCAGGTCCGCAAGGCGCCGGCGGCGACGCGCATTGCCTGGCTCGAGGCCGCGGCGGCGCGGCTTGCCACGGAGGCGGACCGCGTCGCGGAGCTCATCTGCGCCGACGTCGGCAAGCCGCTGCGCGTGGCGAAGTTCGAGACCATGCGCGGCGTGCAGTTCCTGCGCGCCTGCGCCTCGGCGCTGCAGCACTTCACGGGCGAGGTGGTTCCGGTGGATGCGGCGGCGCTCGGCGCGGGCCACTTCGGCTTCACGCGGCACATGCCCTATGGCGTCGTCGCCGGGATCACGCCGTTCAACGCACCGGTGAACCTGCTGGTGCAGAAGGTTGGGCCGGCGCTCGCGGCCGGCAACGCCATCGTGGTGAAGCCGCACCCGGCGGGCCTGCGCACTGCGCGCGCGGTTGCGGAGATCCTGCTCGCGAGCGGGCTGCCCGAGGGCCTGTGCAACGTCGTCTCGGGCGACCGCGCGGCCGCCGCGTCGCTCGCAAGCCATCCGCTGGTGCGCGCGGTCACTTTCACGGGCGGAACCGCGGGCGGTCAGGCCCTGATGCGCGAGGCGGGCGCGAAGAAGTTCCTCGCCGAGCTCGGCTCGAACGCCGCGAACGTCGTCCTCGCCGACGCCGACCTCGCCGACGCCGCGAAGAAGATCGCCGGTGCGGCGTTCGAGGCGAGCGGCCAGCAGTGCATTTCCGCGCAGCGTGTCATCGTGGAGGCGCCCGCGTACGAGCGGTTCGTGCCGCTGTTCGTGGACGCGGCGCAGCGGCTGCGCGTGGGTCCGGCGCGGGACGACGCGACCGACGTCGGTCCGATGGTCTCGCTGCAGGCCGCCGACCGCGTCATGGCGATGTGCGCGGATGCCATCGCGCGTGGCGCGCGTTACGCCCTCGAGCCGCGGCGGGACGGCTGCATCGTGTCGCCGGCCATCCTGCTCGACGTGCCGCGTGAGGCACGGCTCTGGACCGACGAGGTGTTCGGCCCGGTGGCACTGGTGGCGAGCGTGGCGGACATCGACGCCGCCGTCGACGCCGCCAACGACTCGCCGTTCGGCCTGCAGGGTGCGGTGTTCACCGCGAGCCTCGCCGCCGCCTTCCGGTTCGCGGAGGATTTCGAAGTGGGCTCGCTGTGGGTGAACGAGGCGAGCCGCTTCCGCCTCGACATGTACCCCTTCGGGGGGGTGAAGGAGAGCGGCATCGGCCGCGAGGGCGTGCGCTACGCCATCGAGGAGATGACGCAGCTACGCTTCGTCGGCATCAAGCCATGACGGACCCGCTGCGCGCGCTGCTCGCCGAGCACGCCGCTGCGCGAGGCCGGCGCGTCGTCACCGCGGCGCATCCGGCGGCCGGCGCGGCCGGCATCGAGATGTACGCACGCGGGGGCAATGCCTTCGACGCGGCGCTGGCCGCCTGCTTTGTCGAAACGGTCGCGCTGCCGATGAAGTGCGGCCTCGCCGGCGACGTGGTCGCACTCGCGCGGCGCGCGGGCGGGGACTGGCGGGCCCTCGCGAGCATCGGTGCAGGACCGGCCGCGCTCGCCGCCGGCGCGACGCTCGAGCGCCTCGGACCGCGTTCGGTCGGCGTGCCCGGTGCGCCCGACGGCTACGCGGCACTCCACGCAGCCGCGACGTTGCCGCTCGAGGCGCTGACTGCGCCCGCCGTGCGGCTCGCGCGAGACGGCATCGCCTGGACGCGTGTCGCGGTCGGCTACGTAGAGGAATCACGCGCACTGCTCGAGCAGCACAATCCCGGGGGCTGCGTGTACCTGCCGGACGGCCGGGTGCCCACGGTGGGCGAGCTCCGATACGCCGAGGGCCTCGCGCGGCTGCTGGAGCGCTACGCCGCGCTCGGCAGCGCGCTGTTCGACGAGGAGGAGGGCGAGCGCGTCGCGGCCGCGGTGCGCAGCCGCGGCGGATTCCTGTCATGCGAGGATCTGCGCGCGCGGCCGGCGCGCTGGCTCGCCCCGGCGCGGGTCGACCTGGGCGGCCGCACAATGATCGCGACGCCGCGGCCCACGCACGGCCCCGCGCTGCTCGATGCGGTGCGCCGCGCGGTGGTCGCGGGTGTCGCGCCGCTCGAGGCGGCGCTGCAGGCGCGCGCGGCGCAGCGCGCTGCTGGGCGCGCCGCGCTGGACGAAGGCACGTCGGTGGTGACCGCGGCCGACGACGCCGGCAACGCCGTGGTGGTGGTGCACAGCAATTCGTTTCCGCGCTTCGGGTCCGGCGTGGTGCTCGAAGACGGCCTGGTGCTGTCGAACCGTCCGGGGCGGGGCTTCGATCTCGCCGCGCCGCCGGGGGCCGCCAACGCGCCCGCGGCGGGCCGCGTGCCGTTCACGACGCTGCATGCGTGGGCGCTGCCCGGTGGCGACGTCTCGTTCGCCGGCGCGACGCCCGGCGGCGTGAACCAGATGCCGTGGAACCTCCAGACGGTGCTGCGCGTGCTGGCGGGCGAGGCGCCGGGCGACGTCGTGACGGCGCCGCGCTGGGCGCTGGACGAGCAGGACCGGCTGTCGCTGGAGGGCGATGCGGCCGTGCCCGCGGGTGTGCGCGAATACGCGACCCTCGAACCGATGAGCCTGCGGTCGGTCGCGCAGGTGCTGCGGCTGGGTGAGGGCGGGCTGCCCGAAGCCGCTGCTGACCCGCGCACCGGCGCGGTCGCGTACGGCCTGCCCTGAAACGATCAGGCGCCCGCATGGGGCGCCTGACCTTCACTCAGCGCTGGCCGCGCATCACGACTGCGGCGCCTGCTGCCACCGCGGGCCGTGGTGCCCGGGGCCGCGCGGACCGCGCGGCTGGGACTGGAGCTCGATGCCCTGTTCCTTCGCGCGGGTCTGCGCGAGGGCGTGCCGCTCGTCGCGCAGCTTCATGCGCTCCTCGACGGTCTGCGCGCTATGCATCTGGGCGCGGAACTGCTCGCGCTCCTCGGGCGTGAAGACCTGGGCATAGGCGCCGCGCTGGCCGGCGCCCGCGCCCGGGCCGCGTCCGTAGCCGGGACCGCCCGCGCGCGGACCGCTGCCCGGCTGCGGCAGGGTGATGCCTTTCTCCTTGGCGCGCGTCTCGGCCAGCGCGCGGTGCTCGTCGCGCATCTTCTGGCGCTCCTCCGCGGTCTGCGCGCTGCGCATCTGGTCGCGGAAGCGGTCGCGTTCCTCGACGGAGAAGAGCTGGCTGTACGGGCCGTCGGCGCGCGGGCCTGCGCCCGGACCGCGCCCGTCACCGCGTCCGTAGCCGGGGCCGCCTGCACCGGGACCGTACCCCGGGCCGCGCGGGCCGGCGAGCGGCACGCCCTGTTCCTTCGCGCGCTGTTCCATCGCGGCGCGATGCGCATCACGTACCTTCTGCCGCTCTTCCGCGGTGGTGGCCTGCTCCATCTGCTTGCGGAAATTCTCGCGCTCCTGCGCGGTCATGAGGTCCGCCGGACGCACGACCTGGGCGGCCGGCTGGGCGGGGGTCTGGGGCGCCTGGGCCAGCACGCTGCCGGAAACGGCGGCGGCGATGGCGGCGGCGATGAGGGTGATCCCGAATTTTCTGTTGGTGGCGAGCATGGCTGCTTGTCCTTGAGTGTCTGGGGGTGTGCTGCGATTCCAATGTAAGCCGCCGCGCATCCGGCCGGGGGGCGATTGTGTAACGCCATGTTGCCCGGGAAGGGGGCGTTACAGACCGAAACACGCTTTCGCCCGTGAACCGCCGCGGTGCGCCGCTGCACGGCCGCGCACCGCGCAGGAGCGTCAGAGGGCCGCCAGCCCCGCGCGCGCGAGCAGGATCTCGGCGCTGTCGTTCCATACTTCCATGCGGACGATACGGCCCTCGCGGAGCACGTAGCGGTCCACGTAGCGGTTGCCCGAGAACGGCGAGCCGTCGGGCCATTCGCCGTAGAGGGTGCCGAGGTTGTAGACCACGGTCTCCGCGGCCGAGCCGCCCGCAACCACCTCGGTGCGCTCGAACTTCTTCTTCACCCACTTGTAGCGGCCCCGGTTGAACGCGGCGCACTCGGCGGGATCGGCCATCCGGCGTCCGCCGGTGAAGACGATCTCGAGATCGGGCGCGCAGTATTGCCGTGCTGCGACGGGGTCGGGAATCATCAGCGTCGCAAGAAACGTGTCGACGATGGCGGCAGGGTCCTGGCGGGCGAGGGTGGCGGGGGCCGCGGTGGCGGACATGGGCGCTCCGGAGCGGGTCGGGGAAGTGTGCGAAGCTTACTCCCGCGCCGGGCAGGTCGGCCTGTCTGGCGCATTGGCACGTGGCTTGCAGAGTCTCGTGCTTTCGCCGGTCAGACCAAAGGGAGTCCTCATGTCGCAACCCGTCCACGCGCCGCGCCGCGCGTTTCTGCAGCTCTCCGTCGCCGCCGCTCTCGGCGTCGCCCTGGCCGCTCCGGTCGCGGCGCAGGAGACCATCAAGATCGGCCTGGTCACCGCGCTCTCCGGTCAGTCGGCGCGTGCCGGCGAGGCGATCACCCGCGGCCTCACCATTGCCATCGACGAGCTGAATGCCTCGGGCGGCGTGCTCGGGCGCAAGTTCGAACTGGTCCGCCGCGACGACGAGGCGACGCCCGCCAAGGGTGTGCTCGCCGCGCGCGAGCTGATCTTCAAGGAGAAGGTCGCGGTGCTCTTCGGCGGCCTCGATACGCCGGTGTCGCTCGCCATCGTGCCCATCGTCAACGAAGCCAAGGTGCCGTTCATGGGGCCGTGGGCGGCCGGCACGCCGATCACCAAGAACGGCGCGAACCCCAACTTCGTGTTCCGCGTCTCGGCGGTGGACGAGATCGTCAACAAGGCGATGCTCGCGTACTCGCAGAAGACCTTCAACGCCAAGAACTGCGGGATGATCCTGGTGAACAACCCGTGGGGCGAGTCGAACGAGAAAGGCCTCATGGCGGCGCTCACCGCCCGCGGCATGAAGCCTGCCGGCATCGAGAAGTTCGAGGCCAACGACGTCGACGTGGTGCCGCAGCTCACCCGCCTCAAGGCGGCCGGCGCGGACTGCCTGTTCATGGTCGGCAACGTCGGCCCGTCGGCGCAGGTGGTGAAGTCGCTCGATCGCATGGGCTGGAAGGTGCCGATCGTCTCGCACTGGGGCCCGGCGGGCGGGCGCTTCACCGAGCTTGCCGGTCCGAGCGCCAAGGACGTGCACTTCGTGCAGACCTACAGCTTCTTCGGGAAGCAGGGTCCGGTGGGCGACAAGGTGCTGAAGTCGCTGATGGCGAAGTACCCCGACATCAAGGGCCCCGGCGACGTGACGCCCGCGGTCGGCGTGGCCAACGCGTACGACGGCATGATGCTGGTGGCCGAGGCGATCAAGCGCGCCGGGAAGGTGGACGGCCCGGCGATCCGCGAGGGCTTCTACCAGATCGGCACCCACAACGGCCTCATCAAGACCTACAACAAGCCGTTCACGCCGGACAACCACGACGCGGTGAACGAGAACGACTACGTCTGGACGCAGTTCATCGACAACCAGATCCTGCCGGTGGGCATGAGCAAGTAGGTCCGCACCGATTGAACCACAGAGGCACCGAGACACAGAGAAGGGCAGGATATGAATCGCGAATCGTGAATCGCGAATCGGGTCGGCTTTTCTTCCTCTGTGTCTCTGTGTCTCTGTGTCTCTGTGGTTCATCCTGCGGTAATCGATGCTGATCACCTCCGCGCTCGTCTCCGGCCTCGGCCTGGGCAGCATGTACGGCCTGCTTGCGCTGGGGTTCTACATCACGTTCGCGGTCTCGCAGACGGTGAATTTCTCGCAGGGCAGCTCGATGATGCTCGGCGCGGTGTTCGCCTACACTTTCGCGGTCACGCTCAAGTGGCCCATGTGGGCCGCCGTGCCGGCTGCGCTCGCCCTGTGCGCCGTCTACGGGCTTGCGGTGGAGCGCTTCGGCGTGCGGCCGTTCGTGAAGCGCGGCTCCGACGCGTGGCTCATCGCCACCGTCGCCATCGGCATCATCGCCGACAACGTGGTGCTGTTCACCTTCGGCAAGGAGCCGCGCGGCTTCCCGATGCCGCAGGGGCTCGGCGGCTCCTTCCAGCTCTTCGGCGTGGGCGTCTCGCCGCTGCAGCTCGCGATTCCGGTCGTGGGCCTCGGCCTCGCCGGCGCGCTGCACGTATTCACCCGCCGAACCCGTCTCGGCAAGGCGCTGCTCGCGGTGGTGCAGAACCGCGACGCGGCGCAGCTCATGGGCATCGACGTGAAGCTCGCCATCGCCGCGGCGTTCGCGGTGTCGACGCTCTTCGCCGGCGCCGCAGGCATTCTCATCGCGCCGCTGTTCAACGTGCACTCCGAAATGGGCACGTTGTTCGGCCTCAAGGCCTTCGCGGTGGCGATCCTGGGCGGCATCACCAGCGCCTGGGGCGTGATGATCGCCGGCCTGCTGTTCGGCATCACCGAGGCGCTGATCACGGCGCTCGCCGGCTCGAGCTACACGCAGATCGTCACCTTCTCGCTGGTGATCGTCGCGCTCGCCATCCGGCCCAACGGGCTGTTCGGGCGCGCGGCGGTGAAGAAGGTATGAGCGACGCGCGGCTCCCGTGGGGGCCGCTGCTGGCGCTCGCGGCGTGCTTCGGCGCGCTCATCGTCTTCGCCGCGACGGCGAACAGCTATTACGTGTTCGTGCTCGGCACGCTGGCTCTCACCGCCATCGTCGGCATCGGTCTCAACGTGCTCATCGGCCTCACCGGGCAGATCTCGTTCGGCCACGTCGGGTTCTATGCCATCGGCGCGTATGCCGTGGCGATCCTCACCACCAAGGCGAAGCTCGACTTCTGGATCGCGCTGCCCGTCGCGACTCTGGTCGCCGGCCTGGTCGGCGCGCTGCTCGCGCTGCCGGCGCTGCGCGTGCGCGGGCCCTATCTGGCGATGGTCACCATCGCCTTCGGCTTCATCGTCGAGCACGTGGCGGTGGAGATGCGCGGCCTCACCGGCGGGCAGAATGGCATCATGGGGATTCCGTCGCCCGCCGCCTTCGGGGGGAAGTTCGGAGAGCGCGGCGTCGCGATCCTCGCGCTCGTCATCGCGGGGGTGCTCACCTACGTCTTCTGGCGCCTCGCGGCGAGCAACTGGGGCAAGGCGATGCGCGCGGTGAAGGATTCGGAGACTGCAGCCGCCTCCATCGGCCTCAACCCCGTCGCCATCAAGACCGTCGCATTCGCCTTGTCGGCGCTCTGCGCCGGGCTCGCCGGCGGGCTGTTCGCGCCGCTGTCGGCATTCGTGACGCCGTCCACCTTCGCGTTCTCGCAGTCGATCCTGTTCGTGCTGGTGGTGATGATCGGCGGCGCGGGCACGGTGGCGGGCCCGCTGGTCGGGGCGGCGATCGTGGTGCTGCTGCCCGAGGCGCTCGCCGGGCTGGCCGAGTACCGGCTGCTGTTCTTCGGCGCGCTGCTGCTGGTGGTGCTCTGGATCGCGCCCGAGGGCATCGTGGGCGAGGTGGCCCGCTGGCTCCGGCGCGGCGCGCGGCCGCTGGAGGCGGAAGGCGCACTGCCGCCCGCGGCCGAGGCGGACCCGTCGCCGCTCGCGGTGCGGGGCCTCACCCTTGCCTTCGGCGGTGTGAAGGCGGTGACGGCGCTCGACCTGGACGTGCGTCCCGGGGCCATCACCAGCCTTATCGGCCCCAACGGCGCGGGCAAGACCACGGTGCTCAACATGCTGGGCGGCTTCTATCGTCCCGACGCGGGCGACATCCGCCTCGGGGACACGCCCCTTGCAGGACGGCCCGCCCACGTCATCGCGCGCGCCGGCATCGCGCGCACCTACCAGACCTCGCAGCTCTTCGGCAGCCTGTCGGTGCTGGACAACATCGCGCTCGCCCACGGCCGGGGGCGGCTGGGAGCGCCGTGGTTCGGGCGCGACCAGGCGCTGCGGCGCGAGGCGGTGCGCTACGCCGCGGCGGCGGCGGCCTTCGTGGGCTATCGCGGCGACCTCGCCCGCCGTGCCGCGGACCTGCCGCACGTCGATCGCCGGCTGGTGGAGATCGCGCGCACGCTCGCGTCGCGGCCGCGCGTGCTCCTGCTCGACGAGCCGGCGGCCGGGCTCTCGCGCGAGGACAAGACGGCGCTCGCCGCGCTGCTGCGGCGCATTGCCGACCGCGGCACGGCGGTGGTGCTGGTCGAGCACGACATGTCGCTGGTGATGGGTGTGTCCGATCGCGTGGTGGTGATCGATGCAGGCGCGCGCATCGCCGACGGGCACCCCGAGGACGTGCAGCAGGATCCCGCGGTGCGCAAGGCCTATCTCGGCGACGCGGCGGGCCGTCCGCAGGCACGGCGCTCGGGCGACATCGCCGCCGGGGAGCGGCTGCTGGATGCGGTCGGCATCGTCGCGGGCTACGGCGCGTCGCCGGTGCTGAAGGGCGTCAGCCTGGATGTCGCGGGCGGCGAGATGGTGGCCGTGCTGGGCGCCAACGGCGCGGGCAAGTCCACGCTGATGCGTGCGCTGGCCGGCCTGCACCGTCCCGTCGAGGGCAACGTCCGGTTCGCCGGCGAGTTGCTCGAGATGCTCCCGGCCCATCGCGTCGCGGCGCGCGGCGTGGTCCTGGTGCCCGAGGGTCGTCAGGTTTTCCCCGAGCTCTCGGTGCTGGACAACATCCGGCTCGGGGCTTTCCTGAGGCACGACACGACCGACGCCGAGGTCGACGCGATGCTCGACCGGTTTCCGCGGCTGCGCGAGCGGCTGCACCAGCGCGCCGGTCTGCTCTCCGGCGGCGAGCAGCAGATGCTCGCGCTGGCGCGCGGCCTGATGGCGCGGCCGAAGCTGCTGCTGCTCGACGAGCCCTCGCTCGGGCTGGCACCGGCGGTGATCAACGACCTCTTCGCCGCGCTCGATCGCCTCCGCAACGAGCGCGTCACCATTCTCCTTGTCGACCAGATGGCCGCGCTGGCGCTCGCGCTGGCCGATCGCGCCTACGTGATCGAGAGCGGCGCGATCGTCGCCGCGGGGCGCGCGGCCGACATCGCCGCCGACGGCGCGCTCGAAAAGGCCTATCTCGGCGCCGCTGCGTAGTCCCTACGGCCCGCAGACGGCCACCCCGCGTCATTGCTCCCGTGTGACTTCCGCGCGCCGCGATCCGCGCAGCGGGCGGACGCCGCACTGTGAATGAATGGATATACACTTCGCGGGATGTTTCCGCGAGGTGCGCCATGAGGATCGCGTCCCGCTACGTCGCTGCCGCGCTGGCGGCGGTCCTGTTGCCGGCGTCCGCCCGCGCCCAGGTCGATGCGGGCGCCGAGGCCTTTCGCCGCCAGGAGCAGCGCGAGGCGATCGAGCGCGAGCGCATAGCGCCGCAGCCCGAAGTCGCCCTGCCGAGACCCGACGTCCCGTCGCCCGAGGCGCTGCCCGACGAGCGCCCGTGCTTCCGCATCGATAGGATCGCCTTGACCGGCGCCGAGGGCCGCCTGGCGTGGCTGGGGCGCGAGGCCGCACGTTACGCCGGCCGCTGCCTGGGCGTCAGGGGTGTCAATGCCGTGGCGGGAGCGCTGCAGGCCGCGCTGATCGGGCGCGGCCTGGTGACCACGCGCATCGCGGTGCCGGAGCAGGACCTCTCCGGCGGCACGCTCGAGCTCGCGGTGATCCCCGGGCGCGTCGGCGAGGTGCGCTTCGCGGAGCCGCAGTCGCACGCCACGCTCGCGAACGCGTTCACCATGCCGGAGGGCGCGCTGCTCGACCTGCGCGACCTCGAGCAGGGCCTCGAGCAGATGAAGCGCCTGCCGTCGCAGGACGTCGAGATCGACATCGTGCCGGGCACCGAGCCCGGCGTGAGCGACGTCGTCGTGAGGCGCGCCGCCGGACGCCCGGTGCGCGGCATCGTCGCGGTCGACGACGCGGGCCAGAAGGCGACGGGCAAGTACCAGGCCTCCGCGACGCTCGCGATCGACGGACCGCTCGGACTGAACGATCTCTTCTACGTCTCGCACAACCAGGCGCTCGACCGGGGCGGCGGGAGTCGCGACAGCCGCGGCACCAACGGCTACTACTCGATTCCGTACGGCTGGTGGACCGTCTCGTTCGGTGCCGCGGATTTCGACTTCCGCCAGACCATCCAGGGCGTGGCGCAGACGTTCGTCAACTCCGGCGAGACGCAGACCCTGGACCTGCGCATCGCGCGCATCGTGCAGCGCACCCAGGTCTCGCGTACCGGCGTGCAGTTCCGCGTGCAGCGGCGGCGCTCCTCGGCCTTCGTGGAGGACGTCGAGATCGTCGCGCAGCGGCGGCGGGTTTCCGCGGCGGAGCTGTCGTTGCAGCACCGGCATCGCGTTGCAGACGCGCTGGTGGACGTCTCCGTTGCGTATCGACAGGGCGTGCCCTGGTTCGACGCGGAGGATCCCGCGCCGGATGCCGGGCCGGATACCCCCGACCCGCGCTATCGGCTCGCGACGCTGGAGCTGCTGGTTGCGGTGCCGTTCGAGGTCGCGATGCTCCCGCTCCGCTACCAGGGCGTGGTGCGCGCGCAGTACACCAACGACGCCCTGTTCGCTCAGGACTTCTTCGCCATCGGGAGTCGCTACACCGTGCGCGGCTTCGACGGCGAGCGCACGCTCGCCGCCGATCGCGGCTGGCTGATCCGCAACGAATTGGCGACGCCGATTCCCATTCCGGGCCACGAGGTCTACGCCGGGATCGACCACGGCGAGGTCGGCGGACCGTTCTCGCGCGTGCTCGCCGGAACGCGCCTGACCGGCGCGGTGGCGGGGCTGCGCGGCGGGTTCCGTGGGCTCCTGTACGAGGGGTTCGTGGGCTGGGCGCTGGCAAAGCCCGAGGGCTACACGAGCAAGTCGCCGACGCTCGGCTTCCAGGTCCTGTACTCGTTCTGACGCCGCAACAAAAAAGGGGCCCGCAGGCCCCTTCGTCGTGCGGTGCGCCCTATCGGCGGCGCGAGCCGTGTGTCGGGCGCGGTGCCCCGCCAGGCGGCGCGGCGCGCTCATCCTTGTGGCGGAAGTTGATGCGCGCCTTGGTGAGGTCGTAGGGCGACATCTCCACGGTCACGCGGTCTCCCGCGAGGATGCGGATCCGATGCTTGCGCATCTTCCCTGACGCGTAGGCCACCACGTCCACCCCGTTGCCCAGGGTGACGCGGAACATGGTGCTGGGCAGGACTTCGCTGACGACGCCTTCGAGCTCGACGAGATCTTCCTTCGCCATCAGACCGCCTTGAGGTTGATCGCGGAGACGCGACCATCGCGTCCGCGCTCGACCTCGAATTCGACGCGCTGCTTCTCGGCCAGCGAGTCCAGGCCGGCGCGCTGGACGGCCGAGATGTGCACGAACACGTCCTTGCCGCCGTCGTCGGGCTGGATGAAGCCGAAACCCTTGGTGGTATTGAAAAACTTCACGATGCCAGTAGTCATGTTTCCTCCAGTGCTGGCGTGGCCCCGCCCGACCTGGGTCGAGGCATCAAACAGTCGCTGGCAGGTGCAGGCGTGGCACCAAAATGGTGCGCGAACGGCAGGCGAGCAGGCGCGATTGACCCCCTAATTATGAGGCCCCGGGCCCGCTTTTCAAATCGCCGCTTGAAAGCTTGGGGCGACGCCCATAGAATTAGCACTCGGGTCGGTTGAGTGCTAGCAGCGCTCCCGGCCAACGCTTCAGTCACTGCCGCGACGATCCTTGGCAGTGGCTACTCACCAACCAGCAGTCAGGAGAGCTTTACTCATGAAAATCCGTCCCTTGCATGATCGCGTGATCGTTCGGCGCCTCGAGGAAGAGCGCAAGTCCGCAGGCGGCATCGTCATCCCCGACAACGCCGCCGAAAAACCGGATCAGGGCGAGGTCATCGCCGTCGGCCCGGGCAAGAAGACCGAAGACGGCAAGATCCTGCCCGTGGACGTCAAGGTGGGCGACCGCGTGCTCTTCGGCAAGTATTCCGGCACGAGCGTGAAGATCGAGGGCGACGAGCTTCTCGTGATGCGCGAGGAAGACATCATGGGCGTCGTCGCCTGAGCCGTCCACCAGACACCAGATACTGAGGAGCTTCAAGAATGCCTGCTAAAGACGTACGTTTCCATGAGGATGCCCGCCACCGCATGCTGGAGGGCGTGAACGTCCTCGCCAACGCGGTCAAGGCGACCCTGGGCCCGAAGGGCCGCAACGTGGTCCTCGAGCGCTCGTTCGGCGCGCCGACCGTCACCAAGGACGGCGTCTCGGTCGCGAAGGAGATCGAGCTGAAGGACAAGTTCCAGAACATGGGCGCGCAGATGGTCAAGGAAGTCGCGTCCAAGACCTCCGACGTCGCCGGTGACGGCACCACCACCGCGACCGTGCTCGCGCAGGCCATCGTCCGCGAGGGCATGAAGTACGTGGCCGCCGGCATGAACCCGATGGACCTGAAGCGCGGCATCGACAAGGCGGTCATCGCCGTGGTCGAGGAGCTGAAGAAGATCTCCAAGCCGACCACCACCTCCAAGGAAATCGCGCAGGTCGGCTCGATCTCGGCAAACTCCGACTTCGACATCGGCAAGATCATCGCCGACGCGATGGACAAGGTCGGCAAGGAAGGCGTCATCACGGTCGAGGACGGCAAGAGCCTGAACAACGAGCTCGAGGTCGTCGAGGGCATGCAGTTCGACCGCGGCTACCTGTCGCCGTACTTCATCAACAATCCCGACAAGCAGATCACGATCCTCGACAACCCGTACGTCCTGCTGTTCGACAAGAAGATCTCGTCGATCCGCGACCTCCTGCCCATCCTGGAGCAGGTCGCCAAGGCCGGCCGTCCGCTGCTGATCATCGCCGAGGACTGCGAAGGCGAGGCGCTCGCCACCCTGGTGGTGAACAACCTGCGCGGCATCCTGAAGACCTGCGCCGTCAAGGCCCCGGGCTTCGGCGATCGTCGCAAGGCGATGCTGGAAGACATCGCCATCCTGACCGGCGGCACGGTCATCGCCGAGGAGATCGGCCTGACCCTCGAGAAGGCCACCCTGAAGGACCTCGGCCAGGCGAAGCGCGTCGAGATCGGCAAGGAAGAGACCACCATCATCGACGGTGCCGGCGACGCCAAGGGCATCGAGGCGCGGGTGAAGAACATCCGCGTTCAGATCGACGAGGCCACCAGCGACTACGATCGCGAGAAGCTCCAGGAACGCGTGGCGAAGCTCGCCGGCGGCGTGGCGCTGATCAAGGTCGGCGCGGCCACCGAGGTCGAGATGAAGGAGAAGAAGGCCCGCGTCGAGGACGCGCTGCACGCGACCCGTGCGGCCGTCGAGGAAGGCATCGTCGCCGGCGGCGGCGTGGCGCTGATCCGCGCCCGCAGGGCCATCGACAAGCTGAAGGGCGACAACGCCGACCAGGAAGCCGGCATCAAGATCGTCCAGCGCGCGCTGGAGGAGCCGCTCCGCGCGATCGTCGCCAACGCCGGCGCCGAGCCGTCGGTGGTGGTGAACAAGGTGGTCGAGGGCAAGGGCAACTTCGGCTTCAACGCCCAGACCGAGGAGTACGGCGACCTGGTGGAGATGGGCGTCGTCGATCCGACCAAGGTCACCCGCACGGCGCTGCAGAACGCGGCTTCCGTCGCCGGCCTGATCCTCACCACCGACGCGGCCGTGGCCGAGCTGGTGGAGGACAAGAAGGGCGGCGGCATGCCCGGCGGCGGCATGGGCGGCATGGGCGGCATGGGCGGGATGGACGGCATGGACATGTAATTCGCGTTCGAGAATTACTCCGTCCGTCCTGGACTGGAAGGTTGCGAACAGGGGGAGACCGAGGTCTCCCCCCGTTACCCCCCGTCCTGATCTACGGCGTTACGCGGAGCCCCGCTTCGGCGGGGCTTTGCTTTTGTTTGGTCCCCGTGAACGGGCTGTTGGGTGCAAGGTGGTTTTTCGCCGTCGGGTTGACGGGGAGAATGGTGCCCATACGAGAACGAGACCGTTCACCAGGAGCTGCACCATGGAATACCGCCTCATCGCCGCCGTAGCCGCCGTGCTCGGCACCCTCGGCGCCACCATCGCCCTCGTCGCCCGCGACGGCGAGCGCTTTATCGGCGCGCAGGAGATTCTCCGCGTTACACTGGGCTGATGCCCGTACGCCTGTTCGCCTGGCTGGTCGCATTCGCCCTTCTAGGGGGCGCCGCGGGGGCGCGCGCCGATGCGACGCTCGAGCCTCCGACTTCGCTCGACGTGCCGTTCGTCCCGACACCCAACGAAGTCGTCGCAGGGATGCTGCGCCTCGCCGGCGTGCGGGCGGGAGACGTCGTCTACGACCTCGGGAGCGGCGATGGGCGCATCGTCATCGCCGCGGCGCAGCGATCGCCCGAAGTTCGCGGCGTGGGGATCGACATCGACCCCCGCCGCATCGTCGAGGCCGAGGCGAATGCCCGCAAGGCGGGCGTCGCCGCCCGGACGCGGTTCATTCGCCAGGACCTCTTCGACGCGGACCTGCGCGAGGCGACCGTGGTCACCTTGTACCTGCTGCCCTCGCTCAATGTCCGGCTGCGACCCAAGCTGCTGGCCGAGCTCGCGCCCGGCACCCGGATCGTCTCCCACGGCTTCGACATGGGCGACTGGAAGCCCGCCCGCACCGCGCGCGCCGGCGGCAGCGATATCTACCTCTGGGTCGTTCCGGAGCGCTCCCGGCAGTAAGCCCGGCCGAGCAGCCTCCTCCGCGCGAGGCCTTTGCTACACTGGCCGGCCAGAGAGCCCGTGCCATCGAGGCGGGCCAGCGCCGGAGGAGACACCTTGCGCATCCTGATAGCCGAGGACGACGCGATCCTGTCGGAGGGCCTGTGCCGCTCCCTGCGGCAGGCGGGGTATTCCGTGGATTGCGTTAAGGATGGCCAGTCGGCGGACACCGCGCTGACGACCAGCGAGTTCGACCTGCTCATTCTCGACGTCGGCCTGCCGCGCTTGAACGGGTTCGAGGTCCTGAAGCGGTTGCGCGGCCGCAACAGTGCGGTGCCGGTGCTCATCCTGACCGCGCTGGACGGCGTCAACGACCGCGTGCGCGGCCTCGACCTCGGCGCCGACGACTACCTCGCCAAGCCGTTCGCGCTCGCCGAGCTGGAGGCGCGCGTGCGCGCGCTCACGCGGCGCGGCCTCAACTCCTCCACCGCGACGCTCAGGCACGGCGACCTCACCTACGACACGGTCGGCAAGATCGCGGAGATTCGCGGCCAGATGCTGGACCTGTCGGCGCGCGAACTGGCGCTGCTGGAAATCTTCCTGCAGCGCCCCGGCCGCATGGTGAGCAAGGAGCAGATCGTCGATCTCCTGTGCCAGTGGGGCGAGGAGGTGAGCACCAACGCGATCGAGGTGTACATCCACCGGCTGCGCAAGAAGCTCGAGTCCGGCGGCGTGAAGATCGTGACCGTGCGGGGCCTCGGCTACTGCCTCGAGAAAGTGCATGGCAATCGAGAAACAGCATAGGCAGAACTCGGTATTCGGCGAGATCGTCGACTGGACGCTCGCGCCGCTGCTGATCCTGTGGCCGATCAGCATGGCGATCCAGTACTTCCTCGCCTATACCATTGCCAACAACGCCTATGACCGCGAGCTGCAGAACCGCGTCTTCGCGCTCGCGGGCCAGGTCGAGTACCAGAGCGGTCGCATAGCGGTGAGCCTGCCGCCGGCCGCGGCGGCGGTGCTCCGCTTCGACGAGGTCGACGAGATCTTCTTCCAGGTGCGCGACCAGCGCAACGTCGTGGTGGCCGGCGACAAGGCACTGCCGGTGGTGGACTTCTCCTACGAGCTGGAGCCGAACGCGGTCTACTTCCGCGATGACGTCCTGCCGCAGCACGAGGTGCGCGTGGCCTACACGTTCGCGCAGGTGCCGGGGCTCGCCAGCGCGGTGCTGGTGCAGGTGGCCGAGACGAACAACAAGCGTTCGAACCTCGCCAGCCAGATTATCGGCGACGTTCTCGCGGCGCAGTTCATCATCGTCCCGGTCGCGCTGCTGTTCGTCTGGCTCGGGCTCGAGAAGGGGCTCGAGCCGCTCAACGAACTGCAGGACCAGATCCGTCGCCGCAAGCCCGGCGACCTCAGGCCGATCCGCGAGCTTGATGCGCCGGAGGAAGTGCGGCCGCTCATTCGCTCCATCAACGATCTGATGGAACGCCTCGAGGCGAGCATGCAGGCGCAGCAGCGGTTCGTCGCCGACGCGGCGCACCAGATGCGCACCCCCCTCGCCGGACTCAAAATGCAGGCTGAGCTCGCGATGCGCCAGCGCGACGTGGTCGGCGTGCAGCAGTCGATGCGCCAGATCGCGGCGAGCGCCGATCGCGCGTCGCACCTGGTCAACCAGCTCCTGCTGCTCGCGCGCGCCGACGCGGATGCCCCGCCGCCCATGGAGCGCCTCGACCTGGAGCGCGTCGCGCAAATGCAGGCGCTCGAATGGGTGCCGCGCGCCCTGGAGCGGGAGATCGACCTCGGTTTCGAGGGCACCGGGCATCCGGCGTGGATCGAGGGCAATCCCCTGCTGCTGCAAGAGCTTGCCAACAACCTCATCGACAACGCGCTGCGCTACACCCGCCCCGGCGGGCGGGTCACGGTGCGCGTCCTGCAGGAGGACGGCGAGGCGGTGCTCGAGGTGGAGGACAACGGCATCGGCATCGACGAGGCGGACCTTGACCTGGTGTTCGAGCGCTTCTACCGCGTGCTCGGCACGGAGACGGACGGGTCGGGGCTGGGCCTGGCAATCGTCCGGGGCATCGCCGACCTGCACCGCGCCCGCGTCCGGCTGGTTCCGAATCCCGGCGAGAGAGGCACTATTGCACGCGCCGCCTTCCCTCGCGTGGACGGAGAAGTCCAGCCGCTGCGAACGGCCGCCTGATGAGAAAAACGTCGCGGTCCCGCCGCCCTTCGCCGTGGAAAAATGGCGTTTCCACAACACGCGATCGCGGCCACGGGGGGGTTCATGGAGCCAACGGCACTCGCGCAAAAGACCGAGAAGGGCCAGGAAGAGATCCGCAGCCGCGCATACGGGCTGCCGCAGAAGCTGCGCGCGCTGCTGATCATGGTCGATGGCAAGAGCTCCATCGGTCAGCTCCTCGTGCGCTTTCCCGGGGTCGCCGAGATCGAGGTGAACCTGCGGCTGCTGATCGAGCAGGGTTTCGTGACGCTGGGCGGTTCCGGCGCCCTCTCCGGCGGCGGCGCGTCGCGCGCAGCTGCACCCGGCGTGGTGGCGGAGACCCGCGAGGCAGCCGTGGCATCGCTCACCCGTATGGTGGTGGAGCTTGCCGGGCCGGCCGCCGATCTCGTGACCGGAGACCTCGAGCGCGCCCGTACGCGCGCCGACGTGGAGGCCGCGGCGAAGCGCTGCGCGGCCATGATCGAAGGCATGGGCGGGGCGAAGAAGGCGGCGGCCTTCAGCGAGCGCGCGAAGGCCTACCTGGAGCGCTGGATCAGCGCCTGACGCGCTACGCCGCGGGGCGCGCGTGATCGGGCGCGCCTGGCTGCTCGTGCGCTCACCCGAATCAGCGTGGCCAGGGATTGCCGCGGCCGCAGATCCCGTCGGCCGCATCCTGCTGCGCTACGTCGTGCCGCTCTCGCTGGTGCCCGCGCTGGCGTGGATCGTCGGCTCATTCGCCTTTCCCGACGACATCGGCGGTGCTGCCGGCGCCCGCGACGCGCGCGGCATCGTCCTGTCCGGCATTTGGACCTTCGCGAGCTCGCTGCTCACGGTCGCGCTCCTCACCGTCGCCATCGCCGCGGTCGCGCCCATGTACGGCGTCCAGCGGGATTTCCCCGGGGCGTTCCGCGTCTCCGCGTTCGGGCTTACGCCCCTGTGGCTCGCCGGCGTCCTGCTGGTCAAGCCGGCGTTGCTTCTCGCGCTACTTGTTGCCGCGCTGCACACATGCTACGTGCTGCACGCCGGGCTGCGCGCGGTGCTCGGCGTGCGCCCCGGCGACGCCGCGGAGTACGTCGCCGTGGGCATCTTCATCACCGCCGCTGCGAGTACGCTGGTGGGCGGCATCCTGGGATTTCTGCAGGTGCTATAGGTAGTGTCTGTTGCGACGCAGCACTACGGAAAGGCCATTGCGTAAGGTTTGCGTAAGGGAGAGTCCGCAGACTCCAAAAGCCAAAAAGTTCACAACAAGAACAAGCGAGAGCCCGGCTCATCGGGCCGATTACACGTTTACGGAGGAAGTCCATGGAGCTGTCCGCTCGGCACAAGGAGTACTGGAGTAAGAACGTCACCATTACTATGGTGCTTCTGGCCATCTGGTTCGTCGTCACCTACGTCATCGGGTTCTTCGCCCGCGATTTGAGCTTCAACTTCTTCGGCTGGCCGTTCGCGTTCTACATGGGCGCGCAGGGCTCGCTGATCATTTACGTCCTGATCATCTGGTTCTATGCGCGCTACATGAATCGGCTGGACCAGGAATACGGCGTGGACGAAGGAGACTGACATGGCAACCCAGAGCCAAGCGGCATTCAAGAGCCAGCTCAAGAAGGTCTACAGCTGGTACACCGGCGGCTTCCTCGTGTTCGTCGTGGTGCTCGCCATCCTCGAGCAGATGGGCCTGCCCCGCAACTGGATCGGCTACATCTTCCTGCTCGCCACCATCGGACTCTATGCCGGCATCGGCATCATGAGCCGCACGGCCGACGTGGCCGAATACTACGTGGCCGGACGCAGGGTGCCTGCCGTGTTCAACGGCATGGCGACCGGCGCGGACTGGATGAGCGCGGCCTCCTTCATCGGCATGGCCGGCACGCTGTACCTCACCGGCTACGGCGGCCTCGCGTTCATCATGGGCTGGACCGGGGGCTACGTCCTGGTGGCGCTGTTCCTCGCTCCGTACCTGCGCAAGTTCGGGCAATTCACGATTCCCGACTTCCTCGGCGCGCGCTACGGCGGCAATCTGGCCCGATTCGTCGGCATTCTCGCCGCGATCCTGTGCTCGTTCACCTACGTCGTGGCGCAGATCTACGGCGTCGGCCTGATCACCACGCGCCTGACCGGCGTGGCGTTCGAACTCGGCATCTTCCTGGGTCTGGGCGGCATTCTGGTGTGCTCGTTCCTCGGCGGCATGCGCGCCGTGACCTGGACGCAGGTCGCACAGTACATCGTGCTGATCGTCGCGTACCTGATCCCGGTGATCTGGCTGTCCGTGAAGCACACCGGCTTCCCGGTGCCGCAGGTCGTCTACGGCAAGGTGCTGGAGAAGGTGACGGCACGCGAGGCGGAGCTGATCAAGGATCCCAAGGAGATCGAGGTCCGCAACATCTTCAAGGAGCGCGCGGCCGAAGCGAACGCGTTGCTGAAGGGGCTGCCGGCGTCGTTCGACACCGCCAAGGCGAACCTCGCGAAGAAGGTGGACGATCTCAAGGCGACCGGCGCGCCCGCCGACCAGATCGCCGCCGCGCAGAAGGCGGTCGACGGCTTCCCGAAGACCGCGGACGATGCGAAGACCCTGTGGACGCGTCAGGCGGGCCAGGCGGCGCGGGCGAACCCGCCGCTGCGGCACGCGGAAGCATTCCCCGGCGCAACCGAGAAGGCGCAGGAGATCTCGCGCAAGAACTTCCTCGCGCTGATCTTCTGTCTGATGGTGGGCACCGCTGCGCTCCCGCACATCCTGATGCGGTACTACACCACGCCGTCGGTGAAGGAGGCGAGAGAGTCGGTGACCTGGTCGCTGTTCTTCATCTTCCTCCTCTACTTCACCGCCCCGGCACTCGCGGTGCTCGCAAAGTTCGACGTGTACACGGCGCTGGTCGGGACGGATTTCTCCAAGCTTCCGGCCTGGGTGGCGTCGTGGTCGCGTGTGGACCCGGCGCTGCTGTCGATCACAGACGTGAACCGCGACGGGATCGTGCAGCTCGCGGAGATCGCGATCGGCGGCGACATCGTGGTGCTGGCGACGCCGGAAATCGCGGGCCTGCCGTACGTGATCTCGGGCCTCGTGGCGGCGGGCGGTCTGGCTGCTGCGCTCTCCACCGCGGACGGCCTGCTGCTCACCATCGCCAATGCGCTGTCGCACGATCTCTACTACAAGATGATCGATCCGCACGCTTCCACGCAGCGCCGCGTCACGCTCTCGAAGATCCTGCTGCTGGTCGTGGCACTGGCCGCGGCGTACGTGGCGAGCCAGAAGCCGGCCGACATCCTGTTCCTGGTATCCGCGGCCTTCTCGTTCGCGGCGGTGGCGTTCTTCCCGGCACTGGTGCTCGGCATCTTCTGGAAGCGCGCGACGAAGTGGGGTGCGATCCTCGGGATGATCTCGGGCATGGCGATCACCATCTACTACATGGTGACCACCCAGCCGTGGATGCGCCGCATCTTCAACGTGACCTCCCCTGTCGCCGACAACATCTGGTGGGACATCCAGCCGATCTCCGCTGGCGTCTTCGGCGTGCCGCTGGGCTTCGCGGTGATCATCATCGTCAGCCTGCTGACGCCGGCGCCCGACAAGGCGACACAGGAACTCGTGGAGCACGTCCGGTATCCGCACCTCAAGGGCGATACCCTGGACACCACGGCGACCTGATCTGCGCGTCGCAGTTCGACTGAACCGGGCCCGCCGCGAGGCGGGCCTTCTTTTTTCACCAGGCCACCATGCAGACCGGGTTGCTGCTCGTAGTTGTCCTCAAGTCGCTCGTCGAGCTGTCGGCGATGTTCATCCTCGGCCAGGGCATCCTGTACGTACTCGCCGTGAAGAACCGCGAGACCAACCTTTTCTACCAGCTCTTCCGAGTCATCACGAAGCCGCTGTATGCGGCGGCGCGCTTCATTACGCCGCGCGCGATACTCGATCGCCACATCCCCTACGTCACCCTGATCCTGCTGTTCTGGATCTGGGTGTTCGCCACGTACATGAAGATCGACATCTGCCGCTCGGGCGCGGTGCAGTGCGAGCAGCCGGCGCAGACCGAACGGGCAAAGTAGCGGGGATTTGGCGGCGCGCGCGCGATCCCCTATAATTTGCGGCTGTCTCGCCGTCGGAATCCGGGCGGCGTTCCCAGGAAGGCCAAGTAGCTCAGTTGGTAGAGCAGCGGATTGAAAATCCGCGTGTCGGTGGTTCGATTCCGCCCTTGGCCACCA
>Ga0209254_10000786_pt1 | contig 27441 bp, 23 predicted proteins | sample FrelakmetDIP11DI_FD_187148 | JGI IMG/M metagenome (GOLD analysis project Ga0209254, IMG submission 187148) | Freshwater lake sediment microbial communities from the University of Notre Dame, USA, for methane emissions studies - DIP11 DI (SPAdes)... | ecosystem: Environmental > Aquatic >...
TGCTTTGCGACCATGGGCAGATGTTCTTTATCTGTCGCAGCCTCGCGACTGTATTGTAGGAGCGAGGAATAGGCGTTCTATCCACAAAATCCACCTATCCCTACCCCACCCAGGAAAGATGAATTGAATGCATTTGAATTATTTAGATACAATTCAACCCAGCACAACACCCAACCTGCCAGGTGTTAACCCGTCCCCATAAATACTATTCGTTCCGCTTCGTTTTATTTAAATTCGAATCCACCCAAGCTATAGGTTACGCTACAATCCCTATACCGCCGTACATCCCGATCGCCCATGCACCCGATTACCTGTTTAAGTTCATTTATCCTTTGCATCCTTTTTGATCTCCATGGTAATCTTTCCACTTTCCAACTCACAGAAAAAGGCTCCTGGCTGATTGCTAACCACTAACCGCTAACTGCTAATTGCTAATAGCTAACTACTAACCGCTAACTGCTAATAACTGATTACTCACTTCCTATGCCTTCTACGCTTCTGCGAGCGGCTCATCTGGGATTGGCTGGTGCTTCCTGCCTCCTGCTCCTCGAGCTCGGGTCCGCCCTCCATCCCTTCAGCCAATTCCTGCTCGGTCGCCTCATCCCCATCTACACCTGCAGATTCGGATATTTCAGCAGCCAGACTGATACCCCCCTCAAGTTCTTCCTCTTGAGTCTGGCGGTGCATCTCGCTCTGCACCGAGCTCAGGCTGCGCGGGCGGAAGGTGAACATGCGCATAATTACGCCGCTGCGCATATCTTTAAGCAAGGTCTGGAACAACTCCGAAGCCTTGCTCTTATACTGCACCAATGGGTCGCGCTGCCCGTAAGCTTCCAATCCGATCGACACGCGCAGGGCTTCCATCTGAGTCAGGTAATCCACCCACAGCTCGGTGATCACGCCCAGCAGCAGCTGCCGGTACACCTCGGTCAGGGCTCTCTTTCCCAGCTCGTCCATAACTGTGATGACTTGTTCCCTGGTCAGGCTCTGCAGGGGTTGGGTTTGCAGGCTGGCACATGTCTCTTCATCCAACAGTGTACCCAGGGTCTCACGCAGTTGTGGCTCAAGCTCAGGCAGGCGGGCTCCTGCCATGCGCGCGAATTCACCTGCCCCCCAGGCTCGCTGGATGGTCTGCTGGGCAGACTGTAAGTGCTTGAGCACATCTTCGGTCACCGCTACCGGTTCTTTCGAGCCAAGCAGGTGGGCTGTCAGGTAGATATAGGTCAGGCGGGTGGTGCGCTGTACGATACGCCGGTGGGTTTTCTTGTCAAATCCAGCTTTACTGCCTTGCGGCATCATCAACAGCAACCCCAGCAAGTGGTTGGTACTGATGGGTCCGTTGATCTTGGACAGGTAGTTTTCAATATCACGGCTCAGCTGGCCGGAGGCAGCACCGCTATCCGTGCCCATCAGGCGCTCGCGGCGCCTGCGCAGTGCCACCTGCACCGCCTGGTATACCTGGTCTGCCAATTTTTCCCAGTCATCCCCCTCCAGCTCCGATACATCGAGGTCGAGGGTATCCTCCAGGCGGCGCTCAACTGCGCCTACCAATCGCAAGGTCGACTGGTTAATGACCGCATTCTCCACTTGGTTGCGCACGGCATCCTGCACCTTGTCGGGATTGTCACGCAGCAGGCGCATCTCCTCGGGCGTCAGGCGTATGTTGACGTGTACCAACCCAATAAGCTCATCCAACACCTCGCGTGGACTGCGTGGGGCAACTTCTTCCCCTTCTCCCAGACTCAATCCTTCAAAGAAGGTGTCAAGTGCCTCCTGGCGTTCCTTCACCTGTCCTTCCATGCGCTCGCGGGAATTCTCCAACAGGTTGTTGACCGTGCGTAATAAATGTTCATCCTCTGCCATAAGGGCATCGCCAGCCAGCCCCAACAAGGCATCGCGTATCTCATCCAGCGAGCTATAGGTCTTCTGCCTGCTCGCAAGATGGTCAAGCAGCAGCTTGAGTGTATACGAAGGGAACAGCACACCACCCAGGTCGAGCGGGGGTTGGATTTGGTCCAGCCAGGCAAGCAGCTTCCACGGACCCTCCTCACTCGCCAGCGATTCAGGCACACGCCGGTTGACCTCAGTGCCCAACAGCTCGGTCACATCCTCCGAGAGGTCAGGCTTGGTGAAGATCAGGTCGCGCTGCGAATAGATGCGCTTGCGTTGCGAGTTGAGCACATCGTCGTATTCGAGCAGGTGCTTGCGGACGTCGAAATTAGCTCCTTCCACGCGCGTCTGCGACTGCTCAACCAACCGGCTTACCAGGCCAACTTCCATGGGCACCGCGTCGTCAATCTTCATGCGCTGCATGATCGACTCGACCTGCCCGCCACCGAAGCGGCGCATCAGTTCATCTTCCAGGGAGAGGTAAAAGCGCGACGAACCTGGGTCACCCTGGCGGGCAGCCCGGCCGCGCAATTGGTTATCGATGCGGCGGGCTTCATGGCGCTCGGAGCCAATCACATGCAACCCACCCAGTTCCTTCACGTTCTGCATATCCTGCATGTATTGCAGAAAGCTGTTGATATCAGCTTCATAAATGCCGATTTGTTCGGGGGTGAGCACTGCCAGTGCCTGGCGGCGTTCTTCGTGGCGCAGATCATAGGGATCGGCGATCCCAGCCCGGTGCAGCACCCGGTTGACCGAATCGATCACACCTTCGGGCAGCTCGCCGCCCAGCTTGATATCCACACCACGCCCGGCCATATTGGTGGCAATGGTAACGGCACCAAAGGCACCCGCATCGGCAATGATCTGTGATTCCTCGGTATGCTTGCGGGCGTTCAAAACCTGGTGGGCAATGCCTGCTTCCAGGTCAGCTTTGAGGCGCGAAATGTCTGTTGGGGTCAGGTCGAGGATTTCCAGCAGGCGGGGCAGGTTTTCGGGATCTTCCGGGTTGAAGGAGATGCCTAACTCGCGTGCCATCTTACGCATTTCAGCCACGTTAAGCTGGTCCAGAGGTGCGTTGAGTGACGCCAGCTCTTCGATGATGCGTCCATCTTCCTGGCGGTCGTTCTTCTCCAACCACACTTTGCGAAGCAGGGCAACTTGAGCCAGTTTGCGCAAAGGCTCACCCCGCAGGCGGGTGGAAAGGTGATCGGACAGCTCCACCGATGTAGTACCCACCAGCATAGGTCTTCCCATGGCATGGTAGCGCAGGATCTCACTGGTGATGGCGCGGAACTTCACCTCTTCGGTACGGTAGATGATATCGGGAAAGTCTTTGCGTTTAAAGTAGACCGGGTTCTTGTTGACATCATCCCGGCTCGCATAAAAGTTATACTTATAACCTTGTTCGTCCTTGGCTTCCAGCATCACGAGCGGTGATCCATCCCGGGTAGCCTGGTATTCCAGGTTGGTTGGGATGGCGATCACGTCCAGCTTGTAGATTTTATCGAACTCCTCAGCTTCCGTAAGAGCCGTACCGGTCATTCCAGCCAGCTTATCGTACATACGGAAGTAGTTCTGGATGGTAATGGTGGCATAGGTGACGTTCTCTGCCTGCACTCGCACACCTTCTTTGGCTTCAACTGCCTGGTGCAAGCCATCCGACCAACGGCGGCCTGGCATCAGGCGGCCAGTGAACTCATCCACGATGACCACCTTGCCGGTTTGCACCAGGTAGTCCTTATTGCGCTTGAACAGAAACTGGGCACGTAAAGCCTGCTCCAAAAAGCCCATCAGGCGGGCTTGCTCAGGTGTTACATCCTCCGGTCGGTCAGGATCGCGCAGGGTGGTTCCCAACAACTCTTCAACGTGGATTTCACCGATCTCGGTCAAGGTGATGTTGCGGTCGCGCTCGTCGAGCTCGTAATCCTCAGTCCGTAGCTGCCGTATCACCTGTGCCATGCGAACATACCACTCGGCATCATCGTGGGCAGGCCCGGATATGATCAGCGGGGTGCGGGCTTCATCGATGAGGATGTTGTCTACCTCGTCCACGATGGCGAAATAATGACCTCGCTGGACGCGATCCTCCAGGCGCATGGTCATATTATCCCTCAGGTAGTCGAAGCCAAACTCCGAGTTTATGCCGTAAGTGATATCGGCGGCGTAGGCTTCGGAGCGAGGCACCAGTTGCAATTGATGCTGGTCTTCATGTGGCGAGGCCTTTTCCAGGTCTACGATGAAAGCCTTCTTGCCATTCTCAGTCCGAGCCGCCATCTGGAGCACGCCTACGCTCAAGCCAAGGGCATGGTAGATGGGTGCCATCCAACGCGCGTCACGGCGGGCAAGGTAATCATTCACGGTAACCAGGTGGGTACCACGTCCGGTAAGGGCATTCAAGTAAAGCGGCAACGTTGCTACCAGTGTTTTACCTTCACCGGTGCGCATCTCCGCGATTTTCTTTTGGTTAAGTGAGATCCCACCGATCAGCTGTACATCATAATGGCGCTGACCATTGGTGCGCTTGCTGGCTTCGCGTACAGCTGCAAACGCCTCGGGCAGCAGGTCATCAAGTGTTTCACCGTCAGCTAATCGTGAGCGGAATTCAGCTGTCTTGGCCAGCAGTGCTTCATCACTCAGCGCTTCGAAGCTCGCCTCCAGGCTGTTGATCTGGTCAACGATCTCGTTCGATTTGCCAATGGCTTTTTTGTTGGGGTCACCACCGAAAAGGGTGACGAATTTCTTGAGCATAGGTTCCCTTTCTGCGGGGGGATTATAGCATAGTTAGTTTAAAGGATTTTGAGAAGGATATCTTCACGAATTTGATTGCAGACGATTGGACAAAATTACATTTGCGAATTGAGTGCCAGCACAATCAGGATGAATGTCAAAACAGCGATGACCAGGCCAACACCTATCACTACTTTTGCGGTCTTTTTATACCGTGTTGCAAAGAACAGGATCGCGCCAACAATGACCACCATAAAGCCAATTGGGATCCCAAACGACAGGGGCATTATCATTATCCTTTCAACAAATTTAGCAGCGGGAAGACCAGTCTGAAAAATCGTTTGGGCGTTGAATAAGGCTGATTAAGACTTTTATATACCCACCATCGCTAATGCCGCCTGGAAGGCAAGATAAGCTGCAAGCATATTATCGGCTGTTAAAATCAACCGTCTGCCATCCACCCGCCTGGAGCCGGGGAAAATCGCTGCCTGGTCAGTTTGGTCGGAGGTGTTGAAATCAATCGTGACATGCACGGGGTCGGCGACGATATAAGGCTTGGGAGCATCACCAGCTTTAAGGCGCTTGACTGCCTGGCTGGCAGTGTTTTGGATGAGCTCCTGGGTGACCTGTGGAGGGAGGCACTCGGCCGCCATACGGCTGACAGCTCGCTTAACAACCGCAGTCTCAATTTTACCCAGCAACTCGGTTGCCTGGGAACAAGCGGTCTGGTCGCCACTGAGCATGATCACAGGCACATTAAAATAACCAGCAACGGCACCATTTAGTCCATATTCACCCACCAGAACGTCATTCAGCCAAAGATTAGCCACTCGCCTGCTGGACCAGGTGTGGTCTAGGATACCATCCTGGCTTCCGGCACGAGCATGATAGCCCACGAATATGACCCCATCTATTCCCTGGTCAACACCCTGGATCATTGCCAGGGGAGAGAAGTCACCACAGATCAGATGAGCGCGGGGGTCCAGTTCTTCGAGCAGGATGTTGGTGCCACGATCATGCCCGTCGGTAACTAAAACCTCGTCGGCACCGGATATGAATGCACCACGTATCGCTGCGTTAATGTCATGGGTCATTAAACGGCGAAAGCGAGGGTATTCAGCATGGTTGGGATCGACCTGGTCCCAGTTGGTCACTCCAGTGATACCTTCCATGTCAGCTGCGATGAGAATTTTCATAACGATATCTCCTTCTTCATTTTTTGAGGCGATAGGGAACATCGATAACGATACGTTGATAACCGGGGGTACGACGCCGCAGAAGCAGGGCAGCCTTGATGAGCGTGGAGGACTGATTGTGCAACAGAGCGTGCCACCACTTGGCGGGAATGAATTCCGGCAGGACCACGGCAGCCTGTGTGCCATCATTATGTTCCAGGTCGGTTAAGTCCAGATAATCAAGCAACGGGCGGACGATTGAACGGTAGGGCGAGGGTAGGATGACCAAAGGCACATCCGGCCACCAGGCGTTCCATTCCTTGCGAATTTTCTCTCCTGCCTCAGGTTCCAGCTCGATATAAACAGCTGTGATATTCTTGGAGATGGATTGGGCAAAATCCATGGCTTCGACAATCCCACGGTGAACACCAGAAATCGGAATCACCAGACGTAAGGGTGGCAGGGGTTTGAGGTCAGGAGGCAGGCCACGCAAACTGAGCTGCTTACCTACATTCAGGTAGTGCTGGTGGATACGTAGAAAAGCAATGACGAATATCGGGATAATCAAGACGGTGATCCAGGCACCCTCGCGGAATTTGCTAATGGTGATGATCGTTAGGGTCGTCGCAGTGGCTATTGCACCAAGCCCATTGAGAACGGCTTTCAATTGCCAATTCTTGCTACGTTCTCGAAACCAATGGATGACCATTCCTGACTGTGAAAGGGTGAATGCCAGAAAGGCACCAATCGCAAAGAGTGGAATAAGCAAATGGCTACTTCCGTTGAAAATTACGATCAAAAAACCTGTTGCGATGGCAAGGAAAATGATGCCGTTGGTGAACACCAGACGATCACCCAAACCTGTAAATTGGCGCGGCATAAATCCATCCTTACCCAAGATTGCAGACAGGCGTGGAAACCCTGCAAAACTGGTATTGGCTGCCACAGCCAGGATGAGCAAGGTAGAAATTTGGATCAACACATAGGCTGGTCCACTTCCTAAAAGACGTCTTGCCAGGGCTGAAAGGATGGTTTCCTGTGGACCTGCGATAACTCCCAGGAATTGTGTCAATCCGATACTACCGACAAATAAAACGCCCATTAGAATTGCCATTACGATCAAGGTGTATCCGGCATTTTTGGATTCAGGACGTTGAAAAGCTGGCACACCATTGCTGATGGCTTCAATACCAGTCAGAGCAGTGCATCCGGTAGCGAAGGTATGCAGGATCAGGAACAAGGTCACAGGCTGCACAGGCTGAGGTGCAACCGATGCCATCGGCGTTGGACCATCGATATATAGACGAATGCCTCCATAGACTAACATGGGGATGTAGGTGAACAAAAATAAATAGGCCGGAACTGACATCAATGTACCGGTTTCACGCAGCCCCCGCAAGTTGGCAAGCATGATTATCCCAAGCAGTCCGAGGGCAATCTCAATTTTGTAAGGCAATAGTCCGGGGAAGGCTGATGCAATTGCATCCACACCAGCCGTCAGACTGACAGCCGCACACAGCAAGTAATCCAGCAATAATGCACCCGCAGCAACCAATCCCGGCATGGTACCAATGTTGGCACGCGCAACAATGTAAGAGCCACCTCCGGAAGGATATGCATGGATCGTTTGATAATAAGAGATAGCAACAATGATCAGAACACCAATGATCACCAAGCCAATTGGCCAGGCTAATACCAACCCGGCACTGCCCGCTACCACCAAACCCAGGTAAATTTCCTGGTTGGCATATGCAATTGAAGATAATGCATCGGGTGAGAAAGTTGCCAGGGCGCGGATTTTATTCAACCGCTTCTCAGCCAGTTGCTGGGTGGGAAGTGGCGTACCAATCAACACACTTTTTAATTTAGATAGCATAGATGATTATCGTAATTATATAACTATTATCATAAGTATAAACGTATTTAGCTCGAATGTGTGTACACAGCGCATAAAAATAAATGTGAATTATTTCCCATGCTATAATCAAAATCATTCACCCTTATAACAATTTGGAGGAGACAATGGCAAGCAACGGATTATTTCCATTCACTGAAGAGCATGAAAGCATTCGCCAGGCGGCGCGTAGCTTTGCCCAAAAAGAGATTGCTCCGGTGGCTGCAGAGTTTGACGAGACAGGTGAATTCCCTTCCAAAACGATCAAGAAGATGGGGGAAATGGGCTTCATGGGCATTGAGGCACCCGAGCAGTATGGTGGAGCAGGCATGGATACCCTGGCGTATGTGCTGGCGTTGGAGGAAATTTGTAAAGTGGATGCAGCCCATGGTACCATCATGTCAGTCAATAATTCGCTTTTTTGCAATGGCATTCTAAAATTTGGAACGGAAGCTCAAAAACAGAAATACGTAACCCCTGTCGCTTCAGGAAAATCGATTGGGGCTTATTCGTTAACCGAACCGATGTCGGGGTCAGATGCGGGTACCATGCGCAGCCGGGCTGTTCGAGATGGCGATAGGTATATTATCAATGGGAGGAAGTCATGGGTCACGAGTGGTCCTGTGGCGGATTATGTGGTGATGTTTACTTTGACCGACCCTGATAAGAAGCATCGCGGCGTTACTGCATTTTTGATTGATGCAAACAAACCAGGTTTTGTACGCGGCAAAAAGGAACCCAAGCTGGGAATTCGTGCATCTGCAACCAGTGAGATTTTATTTGAGGACTACCCTTGTCCGATCGAAGATCGGCTTGGGGAGGATGGTGATGGCTTTAAAATTGCCATGGCCGTCCTGGATGCGGGACGGATTGGGATTGCTGCCCAGGCATTGGGGATTTCCGAAGCCGCCTATGAAGCCAGTGTGGCGTACGCGCGGGAGCGGGAAGCATTTGGGTCCAAGATTGGGGAGTTCCAGGGTATTTCTTTCAAGATCGCAGATATGAAGACTCGCATTGAAGCTGCTCGATTATTGGTATATAACGCAGCCATGGCGAAGGAACGTTCCAAGGTAACGGGTGATCGTTATACTAAAGAAGCCGCCATGGCAAAATTATTTGCTTCTGAAACAGCGATGTTTGTAACTCATGCGGCAGTTCAAATTCATGGTGGCATGGGTTACAGCAAAGAATTGCCTGTGGAGCGTTACTTCCGGGACGCCAAGGTCACGGAAATATACGAGGGCACCAGTGAAATCCAACGACTGGTCATTTCCAGGATGGAATTAGGTTTGCGATAGTTATTGAAAGAATTCTATAGCTATATTTACAAGCATCAATTTCATCTTAAGTCAGCCAAATACATTGTGATATTTAATTACAGAGTGTTGATTTCGGAATGGCATCAAATCGATCTATCATGGCTTTGTTCTTAACCTGTGGGTCGATGCTGGCTGTGAAGATGCGTGCCTTCAGGTATCAATACCATCCCTTGGGAGCTTTTTTAGGCATAGGGTTATCTTCAATAGGCTTGCTGCTTGCCGTTGTGTTATTGGCTGTTCCAGATCGAAAACACCTGCCGGATGATAGACAGGCCTTCGAACCTGGCGAAATAGATGATCCGCCACAGATAGATAAGCCAGACCGATTGGATGCACAAGAACCCGTATTATCATCGTCAGCCATTGACCAGCCAGCAATAATTGGATCAACTCCTCCGGTTCTGGAATCGAATCAGACTACAGTTGTAAATCCTGGGATGGGTACCCCAGAAATTATCATACAAATACCTGATGAGCTTGTGGGTAGAGAGTTTGATCTTGTAGACGAAAAATTGACCCACATGGAAGTTGAAATCGAATCACTACACTTGCGCCTTGGATTGGACGTTCCTCCAGGTGCACAGGTGCGTGTAAGTGTAACGGACACACATGACAACTCAACTCATCGTTTTGTTGTGGTTGGTCCCAATGAGCCATCCCAGCAAGAGAAGCCAAAAAGAACTTGGAGCGTCAATCTTAAGCATCGCTGGCGAAATATTGTATATAAGCTATCCCCATATTCGTTGGGTATGTGGCTATTGGCTGCCGGGTTGGTCGTCTACCTGGCTGTACGCCTGATAGGGCTGGTCAACTTCCCGATCTACTTTTTTACGGATGAAGCCATCCAGACCATGTCAGCTGTTGACCTATTAAATAATAATCTGCATAGTCCAGAGGGGGCTTTGCTGCCCACATTTTTTAAAAATGGTCCTTATTATAATCTCAGCCTGTCTGTCTACCTGCAACTTATCCCATACCTGCTCTTTGGTAAATCAGTTTTTGTCACCCGGGCAGTATCCGTCTTCTTTTCTCTAATTGCAGCCATCTCGATCTGTCTTTCTCTTCGAGATTTTTATAAAGTAAAGTACTGGTGGGCAGGCGTCCTGGTCCTATCATTGACTCCATCCTGGTTCCTGCACTCGCGGACAGCCTTTGAAACTGTTATCTTTTGCTCCTGCTATGCTGGTTTTTTGTTCAGCTATTTGATGTATCGCTGCCGTTCACCACGCTATCTTTACTTGGCGCTGGTGATGGCTGGATTGGCTTTTTATTCTTATAGTCCTGGTCAACTGGTCATTGCTGGCACGGGCCTTGCTTTATTATTTCTGGACCTACACTATCACTGGGAAAACCGAAAGATGGCGGGCAAGGCGCTGCTCGTCTTGTTGCTGATCGCATTACCATACCTGCGCTTCCGGTATGGAAGTACTTTTTCACCTGCTGAGCATTTACAGCTGCTCAATTCATACTGGATTCAGCCAATCAGCCTGGGTGAAAAACTCAGTAGATTTTGGACTGAATACTCACGGGGGCTGAGTCTTAATTACTGGTTCCTCTCAGGTAATAACGAACTGGAACGCCATATGATGAAAGGCTATGGAAATTTACCCATCTTCACCCTGCCATTCTTTATCGGTGGGTTGCTCCTGACGGTGTGGAATATTCGCAAGCCAGCCTATCGGGTTTTATTGGTGGCATTCTTGGCAGCTCCCCTGGGAAGCTCGCTGGTAGGAATCGGAATCACGAGAGTGCTTGTTTTTGTTGTACCGGCAGTTATGTTGATCATGCTGGGAATTGGATATTGCTTGGATTGGCTTGAGAAAGCACTTCAATCTTCACTAAGCAAGCGATCCATGCTGCCTGCTGATGAGAATAAATTATCATTATGGATTTCAATCGGATTATTCATAATCCTGCTGACTGCAAATATCCTGCTGGCACGGGATGCCCTCGTCAATGGTCCAAAATGGTTCAATAATTATGGTCTGAGCGGTATGCAATATGGTGCAACGCAGCTATTCCCGGCTGTAACAGAGTATCAAAAAAACCATCCAGATGCTAAAATCACTGTTTCCCCAAATTGGGCAAATGGCACGGATGTGTTAGCGCGCCTTTTCTCAAAAGGAGATCAGCAATTTGAGCTGGGAAGCATTGAAGGACACTTGTTTGAGCAAAAGCCGCTGGATGAAAATTCAGTTTTTGTTATGATTCCAGATGATTATAATAAAGCGGTCAGCAGTGATAAATTTAAAGATATTCAAATTGACAAAATCCTGCCATATCCAGATGGGAGGCCTGGTTTTTACTTTGTGCGACTGAAATATGTTGATAATATCGAGCAGATTCTGACCTCTGAAAGAGAGGCGCGAAGCGCGTTGCAGCAAGGGGAAGTTATAATCGGCGGGGAACTCGTCCAGGTGAAATACTCGATGCTGGACATGGGGACGATTGACCTGCTGTTCGATGGAGACAAACAATCTGTTGCGCGCACACTTGAAGCCAATCCTTTTATTATTGAACTGACATTCCCCGAGGAGCGTACATTCACCGGCTACAATATGTTCCTGGGTAGTGCTGATATACGCGTAACAACAAGTCTTTACCCAGCGAAAAATGAGCAGCCATATCAATCTGTGGCAGATTTTGATGGGTCACCCAGTAATCCTGAACTTGAGGTGGATTTTAGTCAGCCTGTGGCAGTTCAAAAAATACGCTTTGAAGTTTATCAGCCTTACTCGGGAGTGCCTTCTAACGTACATATCTGGGAGATTGAATTTAAATGATTGAATCCCTCTCAATTCGGTGTGTTGGTAGTCGGAAAATTTGGAGATAAATATTCAAATAAGTAGATGTAGCGTATTGGAGGTGTTATGAAAGCAATTCTATTTCATATACACGGTGGACCGGAGGTTCTGAAATATTCAGAATTCCCCACTCCAGAGCCCGGCGATGGGCAGGTGCTGGTGAAACTGGAAGCAGCCGCGTTGAACCGTGTGGATATATGGACGCGTATTGGCTGGCCTGGGATTAAACTTGAATATCCCCATATCCCTGGAGCAGACGGGGCAGGGATTGTTGTGGGATTAGGTGGCTGTGTTAGCGATTGGACAATTGGTAATCGGGTGGTGCTCAATGCAAATTTAAGCTGTGGTCGATGCCCCGCCTGCGTAGCCGGTCAGGATAACCGCTGCCGTGAATGGCACCTACTTGGGGAGACCGTCCGCGGAACCTATGCAGAGTACGTAGCAGTTCCAGCGACCAATCTCTATCCTATCCCAGAAGGTTTTGATCCAAATCAGGCAGCGGCAGCAGCCCTGGTCTTTCATACTGCGTGGCACTCCTTGGTCACACGCGGAGAGCTGAAACCTGGGGAGTACGTGCTTGTGGTAGGCGCTTCTGGAGGGGTAAACACTGCCAGCATCCAGATTGCCCGGCTGGCAGGGGCAAAAGTTATTGTGGTTGGGTCAAATTCGAAAAAGTTAGAATTGGCAGAATCCTTGGGAGCAGAGTACTTACTTGACCGTTCAAAGGATGAGAATTGGCCTAAGTTGGTCTACAATATAACAGGAAAACGGGGTGTGGATGTAGTGGTGGATAATGTCGGAACTACATTTCCAGCCAGCTTTCGCTCGCTGGCCAAAGGCGGGCGGATCCTGACCGTAGGCAATTCAGGTGGACCGAAATTCGAGATCGATAACCGCTTCATTTTTGGCAAGCACTTATCAATCATTGGCTCCTCGATGGGAACCCGGGCTGAATTTGCCACCGTAATGGATCTGGTCTTTGCTGGTAAACTTATACCTGTAATGGATCGCGTTTATCCCCTGATCGAGGCGCGCTCTGCCCAGGAACAACTTGAAAAGGGCGAACAGCTCGGGAAAATCACTTTGACGGTTGGATAAACAGCCAAACATTTTGAGGGCAAATGGATGATTCAGAGTTAACTACTGAAATAGAATCGGATGAAGTATCTGCACCGCACAGGCGTCCCACCAGCGTAACCATTCTGGGTTTAGGGGTGTTAATCATCACGATACTCAACCTGATTCGCCTCGTTTTAAGCACCATGTACTGGGATTTTCTAGTCCGTTGGCCAGCAGTCTCCCCGTTATATATGTTGTTAACTGGTTTTGCATGGACACTCACTGGTTCGATTTTAACTTGGGGGTTGTGGACAGCAAAATCCTGGGCTCCCAGATTGATGCGGGCAGTGGCACTCGCCTATGCCCTGTATTATTGGCTGGACCATGTTTTCCTGATGGACCACCCGGCAACTGGGGCGGAGGGAATCCAACGAATATTGTTGCCAGTCAATTGGCAATTCGCAGCAGGTGTTACTGTGGTATGTTGGGTATTTACTGCCTGGAGCTTAGATCAATCTAAGGTGAAAGCCTTTTTTGGCGCAAATGGACGAGATATAAAAGATGATCAATTGAGAGAGGATAATCTTTAGAACAAAACTTTACTTCTTTGAACTCTTTTCAAGCAACTTCTCAGCGATTTGGAGATGATTATGACCGATGATCCGAAAATAAAACGTTTGCGTGAGACGAAAGCCCAAAGCCGCCTCGGGGGAGGTGCAGACCGAATTGAAGCCCAACATGCGCGTGGCAAATTAACAGCACGTGAGCGTATAGACTTGCTCCTGGATAAGGGATCATTCCGAGAGGTTGATTCTTTTGTGGTCCACCGTACCAGTGATTTCAGCCTTGATAAGCAGAAATACCTGGGTGATAGTGTCATTACCGGATGGGGTACCATCGAGGGCAGATTGGTATACATCTTCTCACAAGATTTCACGGTATTTGGAGGCAGTCTGGGGGAAGTGCACTCTGAGAAAGTATGTAAGATCATGGACATGGCGCTCAAGAATGGTGCTCCAGTAATTGGATTGAATGATTCAGGTGGGGCGCGCATCCAGGAGGGGGTTGTTTCCTTGGGTGGCTATGCAGATATCTTTCTACGCAACACCCTCGTCTCAGGGGTCATCCCGCAGATCAGTGTGATCATGGGACCGTGTGCGGGCGGGGCGGTGTACTCACCAGCATTGACGGATTTTATTATCATGGTCCGAAAATCATCCTATATGTTTATCACCGGTCCAGATGTGGTCAAAGCGGTTACACACGAAGCAGTAACCTTTGAAGAGTTAGGTGGTGCGGATGTGCACTCGGAGGTATCTGGAGTGTGCCACCTGGCAGCTGATTCTGAAGCGGATGCGCTTTACTTGATCCGCAAACTGCTAACTTACATTCCACAAAATAACATGGAGGATCCACCGTTTATAGACGACCTTGATGATCCCCTGCGTATGGATGAAGCTTTGAATTCTATCATTCCTGAAGACCCAAGCAAGCCATATGATATCAAGGATGCCATCCGAATGATCGTTGACGGGAATATATTTTTTGAGATTCAGGAGACCTATGCACAGAATATTGTCATCGGATTCGCCCGTATGGGTGGGCATAGTGTTGGAATTGTGGCGAACCAACCTGCAGTATTGGCGGGAGTTCTGGACATCAAATCATCCGAGAAAGCTGCCCGTTTTGTTCGCTTTTGTGACGCTTTTAATATCCCAATCATCACTTTTGTAGACGTGCCAGGCTTCTTACCGGGTATCGCCCAGGAGCATGGAGGGATCATCCGTGCAGGCTCAAAACTACTTTATGCTTATTGTGAAGCTACCGTACCGAAGATCACGGTGATTACCCGTAAAGCATATGGTGGCGCATATGATGTGATGAGCAGCAAGCATGTGCGTGGTGATGTGAATCTTGCCTGGCCATCCGCGGAGATTGCAGTAATGGGTCCGGATGGGGCGGTGAATATCATCTTCCGCAAGGAATTATCCCAGGCTGTGGATACGGATAAGAAGCGCGAAGAGCTGGTAGCTGATTATCGCGAAAAATTTGCTAATCCTTATATTGCCGCATCCCGTGGCTATATCGATGATGTCATTGAACCTTCGGAGACACGCCCGCGTTTGATTAATTCCCTGGAAATGTTATCCAATAAACGCGATTCCAACCCACCCAAGAAACATGGATGCATCCCATTATGAGAAAATCGGTCGTTATCACTGGCAGCACCCGCGGGATTGGCTACAGCTTAGCGGCGGCATTCCTGGATAAAGGCTGTTCCGTCACGGTCAGCGGGCGCACCACCCAAGCTGTGAATGAAGCGGTTAAAAAGTTGGGTGTGAAGCATGCTGAAAAGCAGATCTTTGGCTGTGTTTGCGATGTGATTGACTTTCTCCAGGTTCAAAAACTTTGGGATGCAGCTAAACAGCAATTTGGACGCATTGATATCTGGATAAACAATGCTGGAACAGCCACACCCATGCAAAATTTCTGGGAACTTACACCTGACCAATACGCTGAGGTGGTGCACACGAATATATTAGGAACGATGTATGGTTCTAAAGTGGCAATTATAGGGATGATAATCCAAGGCTTTGGCGCTGTTTATAACATGGAAGGTTTTGGAGCAAAGGGTCGGGGGATGCGCGGGATGGCGCTATACGGAAGTACCAAGGCGTCAGTACACTTTATAAATCTTTCTTTAGCAGATGAAGTAAAAGCAACTCCCGTGATCATTGGTGGACTGGCTCCTGGGATGGTAATTACCGACATGGTTACCCAGCAATTCAAAGGTCGAGAAGATGAGTTGGAAAAATCCAAACGCATTCTTAACATCATCGGCGAGCGTGCCGAAACGGTAGCTCCCGTGCTGGTCAAAAAGATCCTTGCAAATAATAAAAGTGGAAACACCATTGCATATTCATCATCGATTCGGATGATGGTTAAGTTCATCACCGCACCGTTTAATAAACGTGATCTGTTCTCAGATAACAATTAAGGTTCATTGAATGAACTGAGTGTAATTTGAAAATTTTTACAAATGGACATAACCTTTATTTTGAACAGGCAGGACCAGAAAATGGGCCTGCTGTGGTGCTGCTGCACCATGGGTTGGGATCGGTAAGGGCGTGGCGTGGTCAAGTGCCGGCGTTGGCTGGTGCAGGGTTCAGGGTCGTGGTGTATGACCGCTGGGGTTATGGAGAATCAGATTCGCGCCCTGGATTGGATGTGCCTTCATTCTCAATCGATGTGAATGATTTGGAATGTTTGTTGGAACAGATCGGAATCCAGCGTGCTGCCCTTATTGGTCACAGTGATGGCGGAACCATTGCACTTTATTTTTCAGCCCAGCAGCCCATGAAGGTGAGCTGCCTTGTTACTGTCGCAGCTCATATTTATATAGAAACGAAGATGGAGCCAGGAATCCTGGGCATAAGCCAGGCTTTTGAAACAGATGAGCGCTTCAGGATGGGAATGCAGGTTGCCCATGATGAAAAGTTCACACAAGTATTCCAAAATTGGTATCAGGGCTGGCATCGGTCAGATATTCTAGCCTGGGACATGCGCCCTGTTATAAGTCAAATTATCTGCCCAGCCTTGATCGTGCAAGGGGATGCGGATGAACACGCCACTCCTCAACACGCGATGGACATTGCAGGGTCAATTGAAGGCGCAGACCTGTGGCTTGTTCCGGGAGCAAATCACATGCTGCCGCAAGAAAACTCGGCTGAATTCAACACAAAGATTCTTCAGTTTTTAAGCGATCATATTATGGTTGAACAAAATTAGAGGAAGTTATATGCAAATGGAGATGTCGCATGTTTAACAAGGTTTTAATCGCCAACCGTGGTGAAATTGCAGTGCGCATTATTCGCGCCTGTCGTGAGCTTGGGCTTCAAACGGTGGCAGTCTACTCCGATGCTGACCGCCAGGCTCTGCATGTTCGCTATGCAGATGAAGCATATCGCCTTGGCCCAGCTCCGTCACGCGATTCCTACCTACGAGCGGATAAGATCATTGATGTTGCCCGCAAGAGTGGAGCTGGGGCGATCCACCCTGGGTATGGTTTCCTGGCAGAACGGGCGGATTTTGCCAAAGCCTGCCAGGAAGCAGGAGTGGTGTTTGTCGGCCCCAACCCCTCTTCCATTGCAGCCATGGGTGATAAGGCTGTTGCGCGCGCGACAGTCTCTCGGGCTGGAGTGCAGGTGGTACCGGGAACCGAAGGAGAAGGTTCCTTGCGGGACGAGGAGCTTTTGGTAATGGCTCCCTCGATTGGTTTTCCATTGTTGATAAAAGCCACTGCGGGCGGTGGAGGCAAGGGAATGCGTGAGGTGGGGAGTATAGAAGATATGCCTGCCTTACTAAACGCAGCCCGTCGTGAAGCGGAATCATCCTTTGGAGATGGCAACGTATATCTGGAGAAGTTGGTGGAAGGCGCGCGACATATCGAGATTCAGATCCTGGCAGATGGGCAGGATAACGTGATCCACCTGGGAGAACGTGAATGTTCCATTCAACGCCGGCACCAAAAACTGTTGGAAGAATCTCCATCACCTTTTATTGGTGAGGATGAGCAATTGCGCCAGAAAATTGGGGCTGTTGCCGTTCGAGCTGCTCAGGCTGTAAATTATGTTAATGCTGGGACCATTGAATTCCTGGTAGATAAAGATAAAAACTTCTACTTTTTGGAGATGAACACCCGCTTACAGGTGGAACACCCAGTCACTGAGTTGGTGACTGGGGTTGATATTGTCAAAGAACAAATGCGCATAGCCCGAGGGCGAAGCTTGCGTCACAAGCAGGAAGATATCCATCAAAATGGCTGGGCGATCGAATGCAGGATTAATGCTGAAGATCCGTATAACAATTTTGTCCCTTCGACAGGCCGTATCACCCACACGCTGCTGCCCACTGGGCCTGGAGTACGGGTGGATACTGGGGTGTATATTGGCTTTGAGGTTTCTCCTTATTATGATTCTCTCATATCGAAATTAATTGTTTGGGGTGAGACACGAGGGGAAGCCATCCTGCGTATGCGCCGCGCCTTGGAAGAATATAAAATCCTGGGTGTGCACAATAATATTCCATTTCACCAGAGATTAATGGATTCGCACCGCTTTATGGGGGGACAGTATGATACCCGCTTTGTTGAGGACCGTTTTTCCATAGAGGAAGCTGACGAATGGGTTGAATCACAGCCCGATATTGCCGCTATCCTGGCAACCTTGGTGGCTCACCAACAGGCTGAACGGGCAGCTCATGTTATTCAGAGAAATGAACGCGATACCAGTAATTGGAAATGGCTGAGCCGGTGGGAGAGGTTGAGGAGATAGCCATGAAATACATAGCGACCATTGATGGACGTGATTACAACGTGGATATACTCGACGAGCATCGGGTAATTGTTGATGGTGTGACTTACCAGATCGACTTTATGCCGGTTGGTGATCAACCTGTTTATACTTTAATTGTGGATGGTAAATCATTCGATGCCCATGTCTACCAGAATGAGGATATCTGGCAGGTTTTATTTCGCGGGACACGCTTTTCAGTCATTGTGGAAGATGAACGCGAAAAACGCCTACGGGCTGCCCTGGCTGGCAATGTGGCAGTGCACGCAGATTTCCACTTGAAAGCCCCCATGCCTGGCATGGTTGTAGCGATTCCAGTTCAAGAAGGGCAAATGATACAAAAAGGCGATGTATTGGTGATCCTGGAATCGATGAAAATGCAAAATGAGCTGCGCTCACCCAGGGACGGGAAAGTGGTCCGGGTCAGAGTGGAAGCCGGTGACCGGGTGGAACAGAAAGAGACTATGCTGAGTGTGGTATAAAGAAGAGGTTATATGAGCGGTAAAGATAAAGAATTAGAGGTCAAATTCTACCTCTCCAGGCGTGAAGAGCTGGAAGAAAAATTAATTGAACGAGGCGGCCAAATAAAAGAACCCAGGGTGCATGAAATTAACCTGCGTTTTGATACCCCTGATATGTCCTTGTTGAAGAGTGGAAGATTGTTACGATTGCGTCTTGATTCAAGAGCCCGGTTGACATATAAGGGGATTGGAAGTGTGGAAGGTGGAGCACGCTTGCGTCAGGAGCTCGAATTTACTGTATCGAATTTTGATACCGCCCGAATGGTATTTGAAGCACTTGGGTATGAAGTTTATATGATGTATGAAAAATATCGCGCCACCTATTCTTTCGGAGAATTAGAAGTGGTCCTTGACGAAATGCCTTATGGCGATTTCCTTGAGATCGAAGGACCAGATGGAGAAAGCATCCAGGCAGTTGCTCACCTGCTGGATTTAAATTGGGACGCCCGCATCTTGGATAGTTATACCGGTTTGTTCGAGGCTGCGCATGGGCAGTTGGGTTTTGATTTTCGAGACCTGAGTTTCGAGAATTTTAAGGGTTTAACAGTTACCCCCGAAAACCTGGGAGTAATGTTCGCTGACCAATCATAAATCAACCTAAAAGGTAATCCACCCCCGGCTCAGATACAAATCCGGGTTTCTTTGTTCAATAAAAGATACCCACCCTGTTAAAATCCATGCTCTGGTATAAAAGTACCAAGAAGTTCCTGTGATCTAAAAAACTGAAGGCTCGTTGACGTGAATTGATAGCCATGATATAGTCGCAATGTTTTACCGTTATCTATCAATGATCATTATCGCTTCATTCAGGAGTGCATTATGCAAAAAAACATCATCAGGTCACACGCAGGCGCTCACTTTCCATTCCGTTCATCCATGGTGACCTTGATCATCATTTTCATCATCACCCTGGGGATTGGACAGGTGCCGTCCCTGCAAGTACGTGCCCAGGATGTAGGTGGGACAGATCAATTTGACCAGGGCATTGACCCAAAGCAATGGTATGAAGACCACGAGATTGAGAACTCCTGGACAGCAGACTACCTGGATCTTGCAACTGGTGATCCGATCCTGTTAACCGAGCATGGCGTTTATGCCTGGCCTTATGATCTTGATTCAATCGGGTGGAGTATGCAATCATACCAGGATTATGGAGGCTCGCCTTACTTCCATCATGGGATGGACATGATGAAGGTTTTCGGCACGCATGTTTATAACCGGTCTGGAGGCCAGGTGGTTAATATTGAAAATTATCAGCCTGGTAATTACCTGTATTGGGAAGTTGCCATCCTGGACCCGGATGGTTATATCTGGCAGTACCACCACATCTATGAGCCTTCCATTCCCCAATTTATCTATGGCAAGTACAACGAGTATTTGATTGACCCGGTAAACGGTGGTTTTATTGACCCTGATACATATATCGGCGACATCGTTGAGTGGCCGGTCTGGTCATATGGAAAACAATTTAATCACATCCACCTGAACATCCTGGGTGCTGGAGGGGTTTATGTCAACGGCTTTGAATTCCACAACCCATTGCCGGATACTGTTGGTCCTGAGATCCAGGGCATAGGCTTGTTGCAAAATGGTCAAATCATCCCTGGAAACAATGTTGAGGGCAATTACAGCTTATATGTTCATGCCCGTGACCTTATCCTGGATGATGTCTATTACCTACCTCCATGGGAGATTACCTTCTCTGTGGATGGCGGACCACAACAAACCACATGGCGGTTCGATACCCTGCCAGGTGGTGCTGACAGATATGCCTACCTCAACGATTTTTATGTAGTTCCGCCGACGTGCGGGAATTATGATTGCCGTGATTATTATATTGACCTGGGCTTTATTCCCGATTCACAATATGAATTCCCTGCCACAGGTGGAGAGCACACGGTGGATGTTACGGTGAGTGACTATGCCGGTAATTTAGCTAATCAATCATTCTCCTTCACCGTCGTCGGTCCACCCCAGGGAACGCTGGTTTGGCAGGATGATTTTGAAACCAACCTGGGCTGGGTGACAAACCCGGATGGGACCGATACAGCAACCTCAGGGCAATGGGAGTGGGCAGATCCCATGGGTACTTACTCGAACGGTCCTAAGCAGTTGGGTACCACGCCGAGTGGACTGAAAGATCTGGTTACGGGACGTTTGGCTGGCAGCACCGCCAATACTTACGATATCGATGGTGGAGTGACCTCCATCCGATCACCGGAAATCTCTCTGCCAGTTGCAGATAGTTTGACCCTGTCGTTCCGTTATTACCTGGCGCATGGTAGCAATGCATCAAGTGAAGATTTCCTGCGAATGTCAGTGGTGGGGACAACCTCGGTAATGGTTTTTGAAGAGCTGGGAGCAGCTAACAATGACGATGGTGTATGGGTGATTAATAATGTGAGTATCAATGGATTCGTTGGAGATTCGGTTTATCTATTGATTGAAGCAGGGGATGCAAGCGCTGATTCCTTAGTGGAAGCAGCAGTAGATAATGTGATGATCGTTGGCACCGGAATCAACCAATCGCCCACAGCCAATCCACAGTCAATAATCACCGATGAGGATTTACCTGTATATATAATCCTGACAGGCTCAGACCCTGAGAGCGATCCACTCACCTTTACGGTGGTTGCATCACCCACCAATGGCGTGCTTGGAGGTATTGCTCCAAACCTGATCTACACACCGACAGCGAATTACAATGGACCTGACAGTTTTTCATTCTTAGTAAATGACGGACTGGAAAACTCGGAACCAGCGCTTGTGAATTTAGAGATGTCACCAGTGAATGATGCACCAGTGGCATATCCACAATCAGTCAAAACTGGGCAGTCTTTGCCAGTGTCAATCACCCTGGATGGATCAGATCTTGAGTCAGACATTCTCACTTTTAATCTGGTCAACCCTCCTTCCCATGGCACACTTACCGGGATTGCACCGAACCTGATTTACTTCCTTTCACCAGGATATGGTGGAATTGATAGTTTTACCTTTATTGTGAGTGATGGTGTATTGATTTCTGACGCGGCAGTGGTTACGATTACAATTTATTACACGGTTTTCTTCCCTTTGCTCTCAAGGTAGCTTTACGTGCGATTCGCCGATTACGAATGATCGTTGATTGAAAACTTACAAGGGCAGTTATGCACAGCTGCCCTTTTTGCATAGGGTAAGCAAAATATACTAGTCTTTTATTTTACCAGCACTCCAGGATAAACCCTCGACCGGGAATATTTCTCCAAGCAAAGCTGGTAGCATCCTTTCCAATTTAGTGGGTGACCCGGTTGTGAAGAAGTGTTGCATATTCAGAGGCTTTTTCACTATTTCATGGGGGAGTGGTGCCTCCAGGTCGAGTAAACTGCTGGCAACCAACAAGCGCTGCACCTGGCGGGCAACCGCCGGAGCGGGATCTATCACGCGCACATCCGGACCCGTAATATGCTGGATAAGCGGTATGACAAAGGGGTAATGGGTGCAGCCCAGTACGATGGTGTCTATTCCTTGCTCCAACATGGGTTGGATTGCATCTTCCAAGATTTTGATGGTCGTTTTGGATTCTAGCGCACCGTCTTCAATCTGTGCCACCAAACCCGGACAGGTATGCTGTAACAGCTTCACACCTTGACCGAAGCGTTCCACCACCGAGGCATATAGCTCACCCTGGAAGGTGGCAGGGGTTGCCAGAACGCCCACCACCCCACTACGGGTGTGCTCAGCAGCTGGCTTAACCGCGGGCTCCATTCCAACAAAAGGTATTTCGGGAAATACCTGTCGTAAATATTTTAGAGCGGCTGCAGAGGCAGTATTACAAGCCACCACGATCAACCTGGAACCTTGATTCAATAGATAGCGGGTGATCGCTTCAGAAAACTGTCGCACCTCCTGCATGGGTCTCGGCCCGTAGGGGACATGAGCCTGATCAGCCAAGTAGATCAGAGGCTCATCCGGCATGAGTTGGTGGATGGCTCGTAATACCGTTAAACCGCCAATGCCTGAATCAAAAAACCCGATAGGTTGCAGCGGTTTAGTGTCCATTTTTACCCTGCCGGAGCATGTCGATTGCTTGGTGGATCCGCCTCTGGCGGGTTTGATCCTGCTTGGCTTCCATGATCCAGCGAACATAATCTTTTTGGTGGGTATACGAGAGACGATTGAACGAGGCTTGTGTTGTGGGATCAGCCTCCAAAGCTGATTGAAGATCGGGTGGGACCTCAATCTGGCGCGGTTCAACGTCTCCTTCTATTTCAATAGCAACTTTATCACCGAAACTCTCCCCGACCTTTTCGCGGATTTCTTTAAGCACCAACAGCATATGCTGTGGACTACCCATACGTACCAGTGTTCCTCGGTACGGCTCTCCATCGATGGTGGCTTTGATTTTTACGCGCTTCTTTCCATAGGCTTTTTCCACATCGAATGGAATAGTGACATAAGCACCGCCCCCTCCGGCATCTTCAATGACTGCTTGAAACTGATATTTTTCTATCATAGACGGTTTCGTATCGATTAAAGAGAATGATTAACCTGGCTAGATTGAATAAAGGACTGGAAAAGCCTACGCATGACCTCGTGCTCCTGCAATTCCTCCGGATGCCACTGTACTGCCAGACCGAATGGATGCCCTGGCAATTCGAATGCCTCAATGAGACCGTCCGGCGCGTAGGCGCTTGGGATTAATCCTTTTGCGAGGTTACGGATTCCCTGATGGTGAAGACTATTGACAAATGCCTCACTACCTGCGACGATTTCCGATAAGTGGTTTCCTGTTTTAATGGTTATCTGATGAGCCAGAAAATTCCTTGGTAAATGGTGATTATCATGGATTACATTCCCGGGTGCCTGGTCGGGAATGTGCTCATACAGGCTGCCTCCCATGGCAACATTAATTACCTGTAATCCACGGCAAATTCCCAGAAAGGATTTGGTTGATTTCAATAGCGACTGTACTAAATGTATCTCGATTTCATCACGGGATTTGTCAATTCTTTCTACGCTTGGAAGTGAATGACCACCATATACGCGGGGGTCGATATCATAACCACCCGTGAAGAGGATTCCGTCCAGGCGGAAAAGCAGGTTATCCAGGTCATTATTTGAGATGTTCAGTGGAATCAGAACAGGTAAGCCTCCGGCTGCTGAGATGGCATCTGTATAGGGGAGGTTGACTCCAAAAGCCGGATTCTTCGATGAATTGAGCAAGCGGGTGGTGGTAATTCCGATCAGCGGTTTTAGCATCATGAGTTTATTTTACCTTCATAATATTAAGTTCGACCCAGCAATTGGGGTCTTTTCATTTTTCCTGGTTATTCCAGAGATTATTGGGATGTGAATGCTTGAACGGGACCACGCCAGTTTTCGTTATCGAGTTGATGTTCCTGGAAATCGCCCTGTGTAAAACGGCTGATTACCTTGCGCCAGAAGGTAATCGCGGGTGAATTTTCTAAAATTTGACCTACCTGCCAGTCACCAGGGAGCTGGGAAAATATGAACCTGGCAACATATTCGCCAATGCCTTGGCGGCGATATCTACGTAAGATAAAAAATTCCGCCATCACCCAGGTGTCTTTCATCCCGGTGAGGTAGTTATATCTTGAGACCAGTACAAAACCTGCCAGGTTGCTATCCACTCGCACCAGGAATGGAGTGCGCTCAGGCTCAACCCAATAATGGTCGAGGTATGGATAATCATAGAGGCCCGCCGGGTTGAGATCAGCGCCATCGAACTCACTGAAGTCATATTGGTACAGCTCCATCAGGTTGCGAAAAATGGGACGCTCGTGTATTGTGGCAGGAGTGACTTCGATGTTCATGGATTTTGTCTTGTTATTCAAATTTCACTTATATCGATCGTTTCTTCTCTGCCAGCAAGCGTAATTGTTCCAGGGTTTCATGCGCTTTTAAATATAGGGGAGAAAGCAGGTGCTTGCCAGCAGCAAGTGTTTTTTCTGGTACCTCAGCTGTATGCAATCCTGAAAAAGTTAGAAGGATAAAACTTACCTGTCCCACCTCAGGCAATGGAAATTCATTTCCTGATAAAAAGTGATTAAGGTGGTCTTCAGCCTGGGATACCAATGCCTTGGATGCCTCTGACACTGGAGTATATTCTGCACTACCAAGCATACCCCCACCTGTGCTGTAATATAAGCTGGTGGTACCATCTGCAAGGCAAACCAGTGATGCCGACCCTACCTTGTAACCTGTTTCCATCATCACACCCCACACATGTGGAGCAGTGTTCGAAGGGCTTAAACCAACTTCGCCTGGTTCCAGGTGAATGATACGAGTGCGAAGCTGAAGGTATACCTGGTCAGGTTCAGGGATGGTGTCCATCATGGTGTGATGGAAAAGAAATCCAACAAGTATTTGTTGACTGCCTCAGATTCATCATGCTGCACCCAATGGCTTGATTGCTCAAAGAAGACAAGCTTACCCTGGTCGCAAAGTTCAAGGCTGGATCGTGCCATTTCACGACCAAGGGCAATATCATTAGCACCCCACAGAATAAGGGTGGGCACTTGAATGCGCTGATTTGCCTTCAAATCAGGGGATTTCTGGAGAACAGCCCGATACCAATTCAGCATGCTGGTCATGGCATTCTTACGCCACCAGGCATGACGGTATTGTTCAAAGTCCGCAGTGCTGAAAGAACCGGATTTACTGCCGGTCTTCATCATTTTTACTACCAATTCCCAATCATTATTACGCAGGATAGCTTCCGGTAGGAATGGGATTTGAAAAAAGAATATGTACCAGCTCTTTTTTAACTGACTGATGGAATTTGAAAGGGTTTGCATCATCACTGCCGGGTGAGGGACATTTAAGATTGCAAGTTTATGAAGGCGTTCGGGATAGTGTAAACCCACCCACCAGGCGACTGCAGCCCCCCAATCGTGGCCAGCCAGGCAGCATTTATCCACTCCCGCTGCATCTATTAAACCTACCACGTCCTTGGCCAACTCATCAAGTTTGTAGGCAGCTAGCCCTTTGGGTTTATCGCTCAAGTTATACCCACGTTGATCGGGTATCCAAACACGCAAGCCAGCGTTGGCTAAAGGCCGGATTTGCTTTCTCCAACCGTACCAAAATTCTGGAAAGCCATGCAGCAGGATAACCAGCTCTCCGTAACGGGACCCAGATTGAACCACATGCAGGCGGATGCCATTGGTGGGGAGGAAGACGTGTTCTAGATTCTGATCTTCCATGCAGACCTCCTGTAGAATGCCTTAGACCGATAGTATTGGAGAATTATACTCCGGACACATTGGATGGAATACCAGGTAGATGGTTCATCCCTCAGAAATCAACCAAATTCAAAGCTCGAATTCCTCTGAAATTCAACCAGTTTCTCAGGAAGCAATGTGCGGATTGTTTCTGCGCGTTGAATGATCTGCTTTGCCCACTGCGTGGTGGGATCCGATGCAGTCAATAATTCGATAGCCTGGTCAGCAGGGAGCCATCTATACTCAGAATGTTCTGGTCCAATGCGAATTGATGTTGAGATGGACAGGGTGCAGAGATAGATCACCCCGACCAGCTCATTTTCCGGGATTGGCTCGCCGCGATAAAAATGGGTGGTTCCCAGGATAGCATCAACTTGTACCTTTACCCCCAGTTCTTCGCGCACCTCCCGGTGCAAGGCATCTTCAAAGCCCTCCCCCTGATCCACCCTACCGGTGACACACTCCCAGGCACCAGGGGCGTAATCCTTTTGTTCTGAACGGCGCAAAAGTAAATATTCTTCGGTCCTAGGCGACCAGATCAGTGCAGCAATTCCTGCTATGAAACGACCATTGGACATATACCCTTCTCCTCACGCATGAAGCCTGATGAACTTATAAGTCGGTTCGCGGGGGGCCTTGCCGGATGCGCTGGCGCATACCTTCGATAGAGTTTCTCCATCGATACAGGCTTTCCAACCACCAGGTCAGACCAGTCCCTGTGTATCCGGCCAGCTTTTTATAGGCAGTCTTGAGATCGTTCCCAGGGGTTGTGCCCATGATAACCAGGTCAAATGGAGCCTGGCTTGTACGATGCTGTTCGATATATGCACGAATTTCCAGCAACGTAGCTGGTGGTGGGGTAAATGACCCCCCCGAGTTCAGCGGAAAAGCTCCATCCCACCGTGCGGCACGGCGAAAAGGCCGCTTATGAGGCCAAAACCCACCCACCCAGACAGGAATGCGAGGCGACTGGATGGGTGGGGGCAGGAACGTACATTTCTTTACCTTATAATATTCGCCCTTAAATCCAAAAGGTTTACCGCTCCATAGACCATCTAAAATCTCAAGTCCCTCATCCAGCATAGCAGCCCGTACTTTTCGGTCGGTCGGTTCACCAAAAGTACCGTAATCATCTTCATCCGGGTCACCAATGCCCACGCCAAGGATCAATCTTCCACCCGAGAGATGGTCTAATGTAACTGTCTCGCGTGCCAGCTTCCACGGGCGACGCCGTGCTACAGGGGTAATCGTGGTACCAAAACGTAAATGCTCAGTTTGCATGGCAATTCCTGCCAGGGTCACCCATGGATCGTAGAGGGGAATTTTTTGCTTCCGACTATAGACCATGTGATCCCAGAGGAAGAAGCCGTCCCAGACAGCCTCTTCTGCTTCTGCTGCCAGGTCTGCCAGTAATCTTGGAGTGGTTTCCGCTCCGAAATTTGGAGTATATATGCCGTAGAACATTATCCCTCCTG
>Ga0209254_10000787_pt1 | contig 27425 bp, 27 predicted proteins | sample FrelakmetDIP11DI_FD_187148 | JGI IMG/M metagenome (GOLD analysis project Ga0209254, IMG submission 187148) | Freshwater lake sediment microbial communities from the University of Notre Dame, USA, for methane emissions studies - DIP11 DI (SPAdes)... | ecosystem: Environmental > Aquatic >...
GTAACATCGCGCCAATTTCGCCGAGCCGACCCTGTGATGCTCCTATCTCGACCCACGTCCGCACGCCTCAACTCTCGCATATGCCGGTGATCGTCCGGGTTGCAGTGCCGAGGCCGCTGTGGATGCTGTTCGACTATCTGCTTCCGGACGCATGGCCAATTCCGCAGTCGGGCTCACGGGTGCGCGTTCCGTTCGGCGCTACGGAGCTGATTGGCATCGCTGTCGCGACGTTAGAACCGGCCGAATCGTCGACCGATCTCAAGTGCATCCGCGAAGTCGTCGACACCGAGCCAATATTGAGGTCAGACGTATTCGAACTGATTCGTTGGGCAGCCGACTACTACCATCATCCGCCCGGTGAAGCGCTGTTCGCTGCATTGCCGATCGCGCTGCGCAAGGGCCAGCAGTTGCAACCGCTGCTGCAGCGATTCTGGCGATTGCGGCTCTCTGACGCAGAGGCGCCATTGCCGAATCGCGCAGTGCGCCAACTTGCCGCTCTGACGCATCTGCGCAGCAGGGGTGGCTGGACCAGCCACGAGTCGCTCACCGCCGCGGGGGTCGACGCACGGACGCTGAACGGCCTGGCCGACAAATGCCTGATCGAAGCCGCCGGACCGCCGCCATCCCCTCCGTTCGCGGCCGTCGCCCCTGACTTCGCACTCACCGATGAACAACTCGCCGCCTGTGACGCCGCGCGCGCCGCGCTCGGGCGCTTCGAATGCCTGCTCCTGGACGGCGTCACCGGGAGCGGCAAGACCGAGATCTACCTGCAGACGATCGAGTCCGTGCTCGCGCGCGGCGAACAGGCACTGGTACTGATCCCGGAAATTGCCCTGACACCGCAAACGCTCGACCGATTCACCCTCCGTCTGGGAAGCGCGGCCGTGTATCACTCCGGTTTGACCGAGCGCGAGCGCGCCCAGGCCTGGCAACAATGCCGCACCGGTCAAGCGCGCGTGTTGATCGGAACACGCAGCGCGATCTTCGTGCCATTTCTGAGTCTGGGCTTGATCGTCGTCGACGAGGAACACGACGGATCATTCAAACAACAGGACGGATTCCGCTACTCCGCCCGCGATCTGGCCGTCAAACGCGCGCAATTGCTCCGCATTCCGCTGCTGATGGGAACGGCAACACCAGCGCTGGAGACCCTGTACAACGCGCGCCGCGGCCGTTATCGGCATCTGCGACTGATCGCCCGTCCGGGTGCCGCCCACGCGACGTCGATCAGACTGGTCGACATCCGTGGCCTGTCCCTCGAACACGGACTCAGCGCACCACTGAGTAACGCAATCGCCAGACATCTCGCCGACGGTAACCAGGTGCTGTTGTTTATCAATCGCCGCGGTTATTCCCCCAGCTACCTGTGCACGCGGTGCGGCTGGTGCGCCGGCTGTCCCCGCTGCGAGAGCCGCCTGACGCTGCACCAGACCCCTTCAAGGTTGCGCTGCCACCACTGCGGCCTCGACGCGCCCCTCCCAGCCCGGTGCCCGGCCTGTGGACACGAATCGTTACGTCCAGTCGGTATCGGCACGCAACGCAGCGAACAAGGCGTCGCCCAAACATTTCCGAATGTGCCCGTGTTGCGTATCGATCGCGACACGACTCGCAGCGCCCGCACGATGGCGGCACATCTGGAGTTGATCGGGCGCGGTGAACCCGCGATTCTGGTCGGGACCCAGATGCTCGCCAAAGGCCATCACTTCCCTCGGGTAACCCTCGTTGGAGTGTTGAATGCAGATGCCGGCTTTGCCAGCGCCGACTTCCGCGCGCCAGAACATACGGCTCAATTGATCATTCAAGTCGCCGGTCGCGCCGGCCGCGCCGAACATCCCGGAGAAGTATGGATTCAGACCTTCAACCCCAACAGTCCACTGCTCAAAGCGCTTGTAGAACAGGGCTATGAAGGATTCGCCGCGGCCGAACTCGCTCAACGCGCGGCCGCCGGCTTGCCGCCGCTACGCGCGATGGCATTGTTGAAGGCAGATGGAGTCGACATGGCGCGAACCCAAGCCTGCCTGACCACCCTGACTGAATCGCTGGTTGGGCGCTCGGGTCTGGAAGTGCTAGGTCCCGTGCCGGCGCCGCTGGCAAGACGTGCGCGCCGCTATCGTAGTCAGACGGTGCTTCTGGCGACTGATCGCGCCAACCTTGGAAGTGCACTCGATGAAATGATCGCGCGCCACGGTCAGGGTCGTTTTGCGGGTGTGCGGTGGTCGATCGATGTCGATCCATACGACATGTTCTAACCGCGCGGCCGGAACGCCGGATCATTTTTTTCGCAGCGCCGCTATCATGCGCGCTGATTCCATGGCAGACCGACGATGGCCCAGGATTTTGCCAACGGGCAGCGACGGAACCGAGCGCCGCGAAATGAACCCCGCCGTTCGCGGCGTCAACCGACCGCGTTCCATTGGGGCAGCTTTGGTGCCGGCGTCGCACTCGGCATCGCGTGTACCTTGGCCGGAGCATTGCTCCCGGAGTGGTGGGGCGTCCCCGCCGTCACCTCACCGATTGCACCGCCCGCAGCCGGCGACCCAACGCCGATCACGCGTTTTGAGTTCTTCGATCGGCTGCCCAACGAAAAAATGGCCTCGCGCGCGAAGACGGGCGCGGCGCCTGCGTCGACTTCCGGCGACGGCACGCGCGAGTTTCTGTTGCAGGCTGGGTCTTTCACGAACAACGAAGATGCCGAGCGGCTGCGCACGACCTTGGCGCAATCGGGGTGGAATACCGAGACGGCCACCGTCACGCTTGCCAGTGGCGCAATCCGGCATCGGGTGATCGTCGGGCCATTCTCGTCGTCGCAGGACACTCAGCGCGCTATCAGCGAGCTGCGCAAACAGGACGTCGATGCGCTGGTGCTGGCACGCAAACCCGCTGCTGGTTGAATTCATTCGGCACGGTCCCCACTATGCGCCATCCCCTTGTCGCCACACCGGTGAATCGTTTGGAACAATATCGAGGTACAACCATTCTCAGCGTCCGGCGCGGCAACATGGTCGTCGTTGGCGGCGATGGTCAAGTCTCGATTGGCCAGACGATCATGAAGGCCAACGCGCGCAAGGTGCGTCGGCTATACCAGGATCGTGTGCTCGCCGGATTTGCCGGCGCCACCGCCGACGCATTTACGCTGTTCGAGCGCTTCGAAACACAGCTCGATAAGTACTCCGGTAACCTGACCCGCGCCGCGGTGGAGTTGGCGAAAGACTGGCGAACCGATCGCGCGCTTCGACGCCTCGAAGCGCTCCTGGTCGTCGCCGACGTACACACGTCATTGATGATCACCGGCAACGGCGACGTCATCGAACCCGAAGACAATCTAATCGCGATCGGATCAGGCGGATCGTACGCGCAGGCCGCTGCCAGAGCTTTGCTCGACAACACCGAGCTCGACGCCCGCAGCATCGTCGAAAAGGGTCTAGCCATCGCCGCCGACATCTGCATTTATACCAACCACAATCGCACGATCGAGTCGCTCGAGGTCGCCCCTCAATGAGTGTCATGACGCCGCGCGAGATCGTTCACGAACTCGACAAGCACATCGTCGGTCAGGACGCCGCAAAACGTGCGGTGGCCATAGCATTGCGCAACCGGTGGCGACGCATGCAACTCGATGAGTCACTGCGCGAGGAAGTGACACCGAAGAACATCCTTATGATCGGCCCGACTGGAGTGGGTAAGACCGAGATCGCCCGACGCCTTGCGAAACTTGCGGGTGCGCCGTTCATCAAAGTTGAAGCAACCAAGTTCACCGAGGTCGGCTATGTCGGTCGAGACGTCGAGTCGATTATTCGCGATCTCGCCGACGCCGCGGTAAAGATGCTGCGGCAGGAACAACTCGAGAAGGTCCAGCCGCGCGCCGAGGACGCGGCCGAAGACCGTATCCTCGATGTGCTGCTGCCCGAGCCTCGCGCCGTCGGCTTCGTCGAAGCCGGTAACCGACCAGACTCGACCGCGCGTCAGGTTTTCCGCAAGCGGTTGCGCGAAGGTGAATTGAACGACAAGGAAATCGAGTTGGAACTCTCCGCGACCCCGGTCGGCGTCGAGATCATGGCGCCTCCCGGCATGGAAGAAATGACCAATCAACTTCAAAACATGTTTTCGAATCTGACGAGTCAGCGGAAACGTAGTGTCCGTTTGAAGGTGAAGGATGCATTGCGCAGAACCCGCGAAGAGGAGGCCCTGCGGCTCGTCAACGAAGAGGACATCAAGGCGCGTGCGATCGAAAGCGTCGAACAAACCGGCATCGTGTTTCTCGACGAGATCGACAAGGTCGCGAAGCGCGGAGAGACCAGCGGTATCGATGTGTCACGGGAAGGTGTGCAGCGCGACCTGCTGCCGCTGATCGAGGGCTGCACCGTGTCGACGAAGTACGGCATGGTCAAGACCGACCACATCCTCTTCATCGCGTCAGGCGCATTCCATCTCACGAAACCATCGGATCTGATTCCCGAACTGCAAGGTCGGCTGCCGATCCGCGTCGAGCTCAGCGCACTGACGGCAGAGGATTTCAAGCGTATTCTGACCGAGCCGAACGCATCGCTCACCGAACAATATCAGGCATTGATGAACACCGAAGGCGTCACGATCGAATTTTCGGAGAGCGCGATCAGTCGTATTGCCGAGCTCGCATTTCAGGTCAACGCGTCGACGGAAAACATTGGTGCACGGCGGCTGCACACAGTAATGGAACGATTGCTCGAAGACGTTTCGTTCGATGCCAGCGAACGAACTGGCAACGACGCATCCGTGCTGATCGACGCCGCTTTCGTCGACGCGCGGCTAGGCGACCTGGCGCGCGATCAGGATTTATCGCGCTACATCCTCTAACGTTGTGACTCAGGCGCCCACCGAGCTCGAGCTGCACCGCCAATCCCGCGAGCTCGAGGTGGGATTTCCGGATGGCACCCACTTTCGCCTTCCCTGCGAGCTATTGCGGGTGTTCTCACCTTCGGCAGAGGTTCGTGGTCACGGCGCCGGCGAACGCAAGCTGATGACCGGCAAGAAGTACGTCAACATCGAACAGATCGACCTCGTCGGTAACTACGCGATTCGTATCGCGTTCGACGATGGTCACGACACCGGCATCTATGCCTGGGACTATCTGCGGGAGCTTGGCGAGCGGCAGGAATCGTATTGGCAACGCTATCTCGAGGAACTCAAGGTCGCCAACGCGAGTCGCCTGCCCAACATTCCGATTGGCCACTGGCAGCCTGACCGGGGTTCGTCGAAGTGAAGCAGGACGACGAATCTGTCGATTTCGGCTTTCAAAAGGTCTCCGCCGCCGAGAAGACTCGTCGGGTGGGTGGTGTGTTTCGTTCCGTTGCCCAGCGCTATGACGTCATGAATGACCTCATGTCATTGGGATCCCACCGAATCATGAAGCGCATCGCGATCGAGATGTCGGGCGTTCGCGCCGGACACACAGTGTTGGATCTCGCCGGCGGTACCGGTGACCTCGCTGCGCTCTACGCGCCGCTCGTTGGTGCCTCTGGCAAGGTTGTCCTCGCCGACATCAACGGCGCGATGATCGACGTGGGCCGCGACCGATTGCTCGACCGCGGTATGACCAATGTCGTTTTCTGTCAGGCGGACGCCGAGGCGTTGCCGTTCGCCGACGCGAGTTTCAGTTGTGTCACGATCGGCTTCGGTTTGCGCAATGTGACACACAAGGAGCGCGCGCTCGCCGAGATGTTTCGTGTGTTACGTCCGAACGGACGCCTGCTGGTGCTGGAATTCTCCAAGCCGGAGAACCCAATCGTCGCCGCGGCGTACGGCGCTTTTCAGGCGCTGTGGCCAACGATCGGTCGAGCGGTCACGGGGGATGCGAACGCGTACCGTTACCTGGTCGAATCGATCGAAGTCCATCCGACTCAGAAGGCACTGAGGCTGATGATCGTGGACGCTGGATTCGTCAACGTCGAGTACGCGAACCTGCTGACCGGGATCGTCGCGATCCACCACGCCGACAAAGCCGTAGGGTCGTGAGCCCGCTGCTTACCGCATTGACCCGCTGGGTCGAGTTGCTCGCCAACGAGTCCGCGCAGCTCGACCCTCTGATGCGGGTCCGCCTCGGCTCGCTTGCGGGACGCAGTATCGCCTTCGAGCTCGAGCCGCCCGGCGAAGCCGCTACGCTGCATTTTGATGCCGGATCGATTCGACTGAGCCCTGGAGTTGTCGCGTCGCCTTCGGTCATCGTGAAGGGAAGCCCACGTGCAATGGCAGCGGCATTCCTGGGTACAAACGCCGGTCGCGACGCAATCACGATCGACGGGGACGACGTGATACTCAGCGAATTTCGCAGCATCGTTCGCGATTTTCGTCCGGAAATTCTATCGCCCCTTGCAACTATTGTTGGCTCAGATGCGGCGCAGACGATCACCGGCGTGGTAGAACTCGGCGTGGCCACTTTGGTGGCACTCGGTCGCAGCATCCGCGACGAAGGCGGTCGCTTCGCACGCGACGAGGCACGTCAAAGATATCTCACGGTTTCGCAGTTCGACGCGTTTCTGAAATCCGTTGGAGCGCTGCGAATTCGTATCGATCGACTGGTCGTACGAACGGACATCGTCGAAGGCGCGCAGGATGGCGATCATGAGTAGGTTGATGCGCCTTTCGAGAATCGGTACCACCGTGTTGCGCTATCGCCTCGACGAACTGATCGATCGAACCGGCGTCGCCGAAGAACAACTGCCGGCGCCGCTGCGTCTGCTATGGCGCATCTCTCCAACGCGCTGGCTGCCGACACCCTCCGACGCGCCGGCGCGCCGGCTCAGGCTGGCACTCGAAGCGCTTGGTCCCGTATTTATCAAATTCGGCCAGATACTGTCCACGCGGCGCGATCTGTTGCCGAGCGACTACGCCGAGGAGCTCGCAAAGCTGCAGGACCGCGTGCCGCCGTTCCCCGGGATCGAGGCTCGCGCCAAGATCGAAGCAAGCCTGCGCAAGCCACTGTCCGAGATATTTGCCTCGTTCGATGAACAGCCGCTGGCATCGGCATCCGTCGCGCAAGTGCACGCGGCGCGGTTGCTCGGCGGCGATGATGTGGTCGTCAAAGTGGTACGACCCGGCATCGAGATGGTCATTCGCCAGGATCTCCTGTTGCTCCACACGATCGCCCGGCTGCTGGAGCGGGTATCGCGGGATGCCCGCCGGCTGCACCTCGTGACCATCGTCGAGGACTACCAGTACACGATTCTCAACGAGTTGAACCTAATCCACGAAGGTGCCAACACGGCGAAGCTTCGCCGCAACTTCGCGGATTCGCCGCTGCTCTATGTTCCGCGTGTGTACTGGGACTTCACACGCCAAGATGTGCTGGTGCTAGAGCGGATTCACGGCGTTCCAATCGCGAACGTCGAGGCGCTGAACGCATGCGGAACGGACATGAAAGTATTGGCGGAACGCGGCGTAGAGACGTTCTTCACTCAGGTTTTCGTCGACAACTTTTTCCATGCGGACATGCACCCCGGCAACATCTTCGTCGACGTGTCGGACCCCAAAAGTCCGCGCTATGTCGCGATCGATTGCGCGATCATCGGCAGTCTCACGGAAGAGGATCAGAACTATCTCGCTCGCAACTTGCTGGCGTTTTTTAATCAGGACTATCGCGAAGTCGCGAGGCTGCATCTCGAAAGCGGTTGGATTCCCGAAGACACCAAAGTTGCGGAGTTCGAAAACGTCATCCGCCAAGTGTGCGAGCCCATCTTCGAAAAGCCGCTGAAAGATATCTCGTTCGGCCACTTTCTCGTGACGCTGTTTCAGACGGCGCGTGATTTCAACATGGAGGTGCAACCCCAGCTGGTCCTGTTGCAGAAAACCCTGCTGAACATCGAAGGACTCGGTCGTCAGCTGTATCCCGACCTCGACTTGTGGCACACCGCCAAACCATTCATGGAGCGTTGGATGGAGCAACGTATGGGTCCCGCCGCGATATTGCGCCAGTTCAGTACCTATGCGCCTGAGTTGATCGAACAACTGCCACGCCTACCTGAGCTCATTATTGGCGCCAGCCACGGTTTGCGACGACTCGATAAAATCGCTCGCGACCAACGCGCCGTAATGAATCGGTTGGCCGCGCTGATCGATAAGCAGGATCGACGTGGCCGCGGGCACCGCTGGATAGGCGCATCGTTGCTGATCGTCGGTGGCGCGCTGCTATGGACACCGGTCGCACACGCGCTGCACACCGGCGAACCGATGCCGCTGACCGTCGGCGTGGTGGCTGCTGTGTTAGGCTCGATGTTGATCGCACGGGCCTGATAATCATGGACATCATCGACGCACTGACCAAGGTCTTAGACGAGCGCAGAACTTCCGAACCGACATCCTCGTACGTGGCGTCGTTGTATGCCGCGGGACTCGACCGGATCTTGAAAAAAGTCGCCGAAGAAGCCGGCGAGACCCTGCTCGCTGCAAAAAACGCCGACGCCAAAGGACGCGATGATGCGCTGATCGGCGAGGTCGCAGATCTATGGTTTCACACGATGGTTATGCTGGTTCATCTCAATCAACGGCCTGGCTGGGTGCTGGACGAACTCGCGAGCCGCATGGGCGTCTCGGGCCACGCAGAGAAAGCTGGCAGAACCACGTCGCAGAACGAGTAACTGGCGGGCGCGTATACTGCCCCACGCACGCCGCTTCGTAGGGAGAATGAAATGTTTGGTCTCGGCATGGGAGAATTGCTGGTCATCCTCGGAATCGTCCTGCTGCTGTTCGGCACCAAACGTCTGAAAACGCTCGGTGCAGACCTCGGCAACGCGATCAAAGGATTTCGATCCGCGGTCAAGGAAGAAGATACTTCCAAGACCCCCAACGAACGCATCATCGAAGGCGAGATAGAGCGCTCTCCGCGCACCGCGGACGCGCGCAAACAGGACACGAATGTTTGACATCAGCTTTCCTGAGCTGGTCGTCGTTTGTGTGATCGCCCTGCTCGTGCTCGGCCCGGAGCGTCTACCCGGTGCACTGCGAACGCTGGGACTGTGGGTCGGACGCATCAGTAGAACATTCGTGACCATGAAGGCCGAGATCGAACGCGAAATCGGCATGGATGACATCCGCAGACAACTCCACAACGAAGCCGTAATGGACGAAGTAAAACGATTGGAGCGGGAAGTGCGTGGTGAAGCCGGCAACGGTGCGAAGCATGCCGAGGCAGCCACGCCAGATTCGGTAGCGCTGGGGTCGCATCCCGACGCATCGACTGCACCTGCTGCACCAACCAGTCACGCGCCGACGCGCGTTTGAAATCAATGGCAACGCCGTTGAAGGAAGAACCCGAGCACGCACACGACCACGACATTCGCGTGGACTCCGACGAGCGCCCATTTCTCGATCACATCATCGAACTTCGGGTACGACTCCAGAAGGCCCTATTGACCGTCCTGTTGCTGTTTTTCCCGCTCTACTATTTTGCCAACGACATCTATGAGTGGGTAGCGGCGCCATTGATGGCCAACCTTCCCGCAGGCAGCGGCATGATCGCGACGGAAGTTGCCTCACCGTTCCTGACCCCGTTCAAGTTGTCGATCTACGCCGCATTTTTCCTCGCGATGCCGGTCATCCTTCACCAGCTGTGGGGGTTCGTTTCGCCGGGTCTGTACATGCGCGAGAAGCGCTTCGCCATGCCGCTGCTCGTCTCCAGCATCGTCCTGTACTACCTCGGTATGGCATTCGCGTACTACCTGGTGTTTCCGCTGGTGTTCAAGTTCTTCGCGGGGGTGACACCGGTCGGCGTAACAATGATGACCGACATCAATAAGTATCTGGAGTTCGTGCTCGGGTTATTCTTTGCGTTCGGCTTCGCGTTCGAAATACCTGTCGCAACCTTTCTAATCGTCTCCTCCGGATTGACAACCACACAGAGTCTCACCGCCAAGCGTCCTTACGTGATCGTTGGCTGCTTTGTCGCCGGGATGATGCTGACACCTGGTCCTGACGTCCTGTCGCAGGTGATGCTCGCGGTACCGATGTGGCTGCTATTCGAGGTCGGCGTGTTTTTTGCGCGCCTCGCCGAGCGAAGCTCGCCGGCCGAAGCTACTGCTGAGTGAGTGCCGCGGAGCCGGTTTCCGACCGACTCAACTGCTCAACAGAAACGTCACCGGTCCATCGTTGATCAACGCGACTCGCATGTCTGCGCCGAAGCGCCCCGTCGACACCCTACCCAGCCGCAGCCGAATCTGTTCGACGAATATCTCGTAGAGCGTTCGCGCGTGGTCGGGCGTTGCCACGGAGTCAAAACTCGGCCGCCGACCTTTGCGAGTATTCGCCGCCAACGTAAATTGAGAAACGACCAAAACTTCGCCACCGACGTCGACAACGCTGCGATTCATCGGCTTCGAGGCGTCTGCGAAGATTCGCAAATCGAGCGCTCGATCTGCCAGCTGCCGCGCGATCTCGGGTGAGTCGGCGGGAAACACGCCGACAAATATCAGCAACCCCGATCCGATCTCTGCAACACACGCTCCATCCACAACAACACTTGCCTGCATCACCCGCTGCAGCAGCGCCTGCATTCAGGCGCGCGCCTCCCGCTTGCGCTGATTTTCCGTCAAGTACCGTTTGCGGATTCGAATGGAACGTGGTGTGACTTCGACGAGCTCATCGTCGTTGATGAACTCGAGTGATTGTTCCAATGACATACGTATAGGCGGGGTCAGGATGACATTTTCATCGCTCCCGGCGGCGCGAACGTTAGTCAGCTTTTTTTCTTTCAGCGGGTTGACGGTGAGATCGTTGTCGCGGCTGTGGATGCCGATCACCATACCTTCATAGGCCTCATCGTTCGGGCCGATGAACAACCGCCCGCGATCCTGCAGATTGAACAAGCCGTAGCCGACCGCTTTGCCGCGACCGTTGGAAATGAGCACACCACTGGCGCGCCGACCGATCGGTGCGGCGATCTCTTCATCGTAGCCGGCAAACCCAAACGACATGATGCCGGTACCCGACGTCATGGACAGAAACTGCGGCCGGAATCCCATCGACGCACGCGATGCGATGCGATAGCTGAGTCGCACGCGTCCGTGCGAGTCGGGTTGCATGTCCAGCAGTTCGGCGCGTCGCGCGCCCATCGTCTCCATCACACGACCCTGGTGAAGTTCTTCGATGTCGAGGGTCAGCTCTTCAAAGGGTTCCAGCGTTTTGCCGTTCTCTTCTTTTGTGATGACCCGTGGCCGCGACACAGCGAGCTCATAGCCTTCCCTACGCATCGTCTCGATCAGGATGGCGAGATGTAGCTCACCGCGTCCCGAGACGCGGAATTGATCCGGATCTTGCGTCTCCTCCACGCGCAGCGCGACATTGTGGGAGGCTTCGCGTAACAACCTTTCGCGGATCTGTCTGCTGGTCAGGAATTTGCCTTCGTTGCCCGCCAACGGCGACGTATTGACACAGAACATCATCGAAACCGTTGGCTCGTCGACCATCAGCGGCGGCAGTGCTTCGATGCAATCGCGCGCGCACAACGTATCGGAGATGTTGATCTCATCTACACCGGTGACACAGACAATGTCGCCGGCGCGTGCGACTTCCATCTCGATGCGGGCGAGGCCGAGATGTCCCAGCACCGATAGAATACGGCCGGAACGCGTGCCGCCATGACGGTCGATCACGCTAACGGGCGTGTTGGTGCGCACCGAACCGCGCGCAATTCTGCCGATGCCGATCACGCCGACATAGCTCGAATAGTCGAGCGAACTGATGCGCATCTGAAAGGCGCCGTCCGGATCGACATCCGGTGCCGGGACGCGAGTCAGAATCGCGTCCAGCAGCGGCGTCATGTCGGGGGCCATCTCGTCAGGATCCAGTCCAGCCGTGCCCAACAGCGCTGACGTGTAGATAACCGGAAAATCGAGCTGCTGTTCCGTCGCACCCAGGGAATGAAACAGATCGAATACAAGATCGACAACCTTGTGCGGCCGCGCACCCGGTCGATCGACCTTATTGATCACGACGATCGGATTCAAATTGGCGAGAAACGCCTTCTTCGTCACGAAGCGTGTCTGCGGCATTGGGCCATCCACCGCGTCGACCAGCAGCAGCACCGAATCCACCATCGACAGAATTCGCTCGACCTCGCCACCGAAGTCCGCGTGCCCGGGCGTGTCGACGATATTGATCTGATGGTCCCGATATCGAATGGCGGTGGTCTTGGCAAGAATCGTGATGCCGCGTTCACGTTCAAGCTCATTACTGTCCATGATTCGATCAGGCGCAGCTTTGCGAGCGTCCAGCGTTCCGGTCTGCTGCAGCAGCCGATCTACCAGCGTGGTCTTGCCATGGTCTACATGCGCAACAATGGCAATGTTGCGTAGCTTTTGTGCATTCATCGTATTGGCGTGCTTCGAAAAAGAATGGGAGATGGTTCGTGCTAGACTTCGCGGCCCTTAAGAGGCTTGACTGAACGGGCACCTGCCCAAACCGGCGCGCATTATGGCTGAACGCAGAAAAGCTGTCGCGTTGATTTCAGGTGGCCTCGACTCAATGCTCGCGGCTCGTGTTGTTATCGAAGAAGGCGTTCAGGTCGAAGGCTTGAACTTCTTCACAGGTTTCTGCGTTGAGGGGCACACCCACGCAATTCGCGCCAAGGATCAGCGCAAGCAGAAGCGTAACACTGCGCTGCAGGCCGCCGAACAACTCGGTATCAAGCTCCACATCATCGACATCTCCGAACCGTACAAAGATATCGTGCTGAATCCCAAGCACGGTTACGGCACTCACTTGAACCCGTGCCTCGACTGCAAGATCTTCATGGTGAATCAGGCCAAGGCCTGGGGCTTCATGGAGGAAAATGGCTGCGACTTCATCATCACGGGTGAGGTCGTCGGTCAACGCCCGAAGTCACAGCGGCGCGACACGATGCCGTTGGTTGCGCGGGAATCCGGTGCGCAGGATCGTCTGCTGCGGCCGCTGACGGCACTGAATCTGCCGCCGACGCTACCGGAGCGCGAAGGCTGGGTGAATCGTGAACATCTGTATGGATTCCACGGTCGCAGTCGAAAACCTCAGATCGAACTTGCGGCGCGATTTGGTTTCAGTGAATACGCCCAACCCGCCGGCGGGTGCTGCTTCCTCACGGACGCAACATACTCATCGAAGTTGTCCGACCTCTGGCGCACGCGCGGGGAGCGGGATTACAGCCTCGATGACATCATGTTGTTGAAGGTCGGGCGCCATCTGCGGCCGGCGAAGCACTTCAAACTGATCATTGCCAGAGAAGACGGCGAAAACAACTTCCTCGAGGGCTACCGCAAACAGTTCATCCATTTGCGAACCGTGAGTCACGAAGGCCCGCTCACCCTGATCGACGGCACACCTACAGCGAACGATATCGAACTCGCTGCACGCATCGCGGCGCGCTACAGCCAGGGACGCGACGCGGACTTCGTGACCGTTTCCGTCCATCACCGCAACGGTGTCGTCGAACAACTCAACGTCGCGCCGCTGCCGCCGCAACAGGTTTCCGAGGCCTGGCATGTCTGAGGCCAACGACGCTGACAACGCAGAGATTCTGGACACCCGCGGCCTGCTGTGTCCGCTGCCGGTGATTCGGACGCAGAACCGCATCAAAGGACTGGCAGCGGGCACTGTTCTCGACATCGTGGCATCCGACCCGGGCACCCTGCACGACATTCCCACCTGGTGTCGCATCCACGGGCACGAAGTTGTCGATACGCGGCGGGAGCCACACGAAGTCCACATTCGGATTCGTGTCCGCCGGAACACGTGAGGGCTTCTCGAGCTAGCGACGCCCGACACCCGGCGGCACGACTTAATTTGGTGCGACACCGTCGAATCGCACCGCAATCGCGCACGGGTAAGTAGCCGCTCCCCCTTTGCAGGGCATAGGCGTTGAACATTTCCGTGGCATGACTATTGCTCCCTGAACCCGCTAAGATAGCCAGGCCGCTGGGGGCGGCGGCTCAATCCTTTAAGCACATCCACACGGCTCTATACGACAAACCGAATTCAGGAGCGGTAGTTAATGTCCGACAACACTTTGAAGATGATCAAAGACAACGATGTCAAATGGGTCGACTTGCGCTTTACCGACCCGCGCGGCAAAGAACAACACACCACGTTCCCCGCAAACGTCGTTACCAAAGGCTCAATCGAAGAAGGCTTTATGTTCGATGGTTCGTCCATCTCCGGGTGGAAGGCGATCAACGACTCCGACATGATCCTGCTGCCCGACGACGACACGCCGGTCATGGATCCGTTTCGCGACGAAACCACGCTGAATCTGCGCTGCGACATCATCGAGCCAGCCACTATGCAGCCGTACAGCCGCGACCCGCGTTCGATCGCAAAACAAGCCGAGGCGTACCTCAAGTCGAGCGGGATCGGCGACACCGCCTATTTCGGTCCGGAGGCTGAATTTTTCATATTCGATGACGTCCGCTGGAAGGTTGAAATGTCGGGCGCGGCGTACTCGATCTCATCCGAAGAAGCGGCATGGGAATCCAACGACGTCTACGAGAGCGGCAACATGGGCCACCGCCCGCGCATCAAAGGAGGCTACTTCCCGGTGTCTCCGGTCGATTCCGCCGCCGATATCCGCAATGCGATGTGCAGCACAATGGCGGCGATGGGTTTGCCGATTGAAGTGCATCACCATGAAGTCGCGACGGCGTGTCAGAACGAAATCGGCGTCCGCTTCAACACGTTGGTGAAGAAGGCGGATGAGTTGCAGATGTACAAATACGTGGTGCACAACGTCGCACACGCCTACGGCAAGACCGCCACATTCATGCCGAAGCCGTTAGTCGGCGACAACGGCAGCGGGATGCACGTACACCAATCGATTGCAAAAGGCGGCAAAAATCTGTTCCACGGCAACGGCTACGCGGGACTGTCGGATATGGCGCTGCACTACATCGGCGGCATCATCAAGCACGCGCGTTCATTGAACGGCTTCACCAACTGCAGCACGAACTCGTACAAGCGCCTCGTGCCCGGCTACGAAGCACCCGTGCTGCTTGCGTATTCCGCGCGCAACCGCTCCGCTTCCATTCGGATTCCATACATTCTGGCGGCGAATCCCCGCGCGTATCGAATCGAAGTACGCTTCCCCGACTGCACCGCCAATCCATACCTGGCGTTCGCCGCGATGATGATGGCAGGCCTCGACGGCATCAAAAACAAGATCCATCCGGGCGATCCGTTCGACAAGGACCTCTACGACCTAGAGCCTGAAGAACTGAAAGGCGTGCCGACCGTCGCTTCGTCCCTCGAACAGGCGCTCGATTGCCTGAGCGAGGACCGGGATTATCTGAAGGCCGGTGGCGTATTCAGCGACGAGACAATCGATTCATACATCGAATTGAAGCGTCAGGACGTGGCTTACATCAACATGAGGACCCATCCGGCCGAGTTCGAGCTGTACTACAGCGTCTGAGCGTCCGCACTTTTACGGGACATCGACCGCGTCACGAAACCCCGAGTCCTTACGGACTCGGGGTTTTTTTATACATCGCGCGGCCGCATATTGAGCGCTCACGTTACAGCGAGTTTCTCCATGAGCATCCGACTGGCACTGATCATTGGTCTCTTCGCCGCATCGTCCGCGGCATTTGGCCAGATCTACCGAACTGTGGATGCAAATGGCAATGTCGTATTCACCGACATCGCGCCGGTGGATCGTTCGGCTGGCGCCGCGTCCCAGGCCATCACGGTGCAACCGGTCAATACCTTCCAACCGCCGGTTCAAGCCGCGCCTGCCAACACACCTGTGACGTCAACCGCATCGGACTACTACTCTGAACTTGTCGTCATCTTCCCCACAGAAGACGCGACAATTCGTGACAACGCCGGCAACATCCAGATTGAAGTAGCAATCAGCCCCGGCCTGCGCTCCGACCACCGTCTGCTACTGGTACTCGACGGCGAACCGACCGAAGTCGAAGCCGAGAACGGGGTCTTCGAGCTGTCAAATGTCGACCGCGGCACCCACACCGCCGGGGCACGCGTCGTGGACCGTCAGGGCAATGTGTTGATCGAGAGCAACCCCACGACGTTCAACCTGATGCGTGTTGCGGTGCCGCCGCAACGCCCCGGCGTGCCTACCCCACCCCCCGCGACAGCACCGCGCCGATAACTCGAACCGGTTGACCCCCGCCCCTTGCCGCACTATTTTAGTGCGGCTGAGAACCGCGACGACTCGCGCCAACCTGCGCCAGGATTCCGTTCAGACGCGTGCTGCCAAAGTAAGGATTCACTTTCCTTTATCGCGCTCGACGCCGACGCTGGTTCGATAATTGCAGCCGACAACATCAACCAACTGCCAGCAACCACGACACGGCACTCCGGAGCCGGTCATTTGCACTACTACGGAGCAGACGCAGCCGCATGCATCCACCCGATTACATCCTCGATCAGCAGAGCACCGCAGTAGTGGCGCTGTCGGCGGATCTGCGCATCCTGTATCTGAACCAGGCCGCGGAAGCGTTGGTTGAGGCAAGCGGACACCGGTTGCTCGGCGAACCTCTGGGCCGGGTTTTTTGCGACCCCGCAACGCCTCTTTCGACGCTCATCGAAACACTGACGGATGGACAGGCCTTCACCAAACGCGGGGCCAACGCGCGGACGATCTCCGGTGCAACCGTCTCGGTCGACTACACCGTCACGCCGATGCTCGATCGCACACCACCGGAACTGTTGCTCGAAATTCAGCCGCTGGACCGATTGTTGCGAATCAACCGCGACGACCACCATGCGTCGGTGCAGGAAACCACGCGCAAACTGGTGCGCGGACTCGCACACGAAATTAAAAATCCGTTGGGCGGCATCCGCGGCGCGGCGCAGCTGCTGCAGCGCGAACTGGCAACCGAACGTCAGCGCGACTACACCCGAATCATCATCGAGGAGGCCGATCGGCTCCGAAATCTGGTGGATCGAATGCTCGGCCCCAGCCAGGTGCCGCGGCTGGTGCCGGTCAACATCCATCAAGCGCTCGAACGCGTAATCCTGCTGCTCGAAGCCGAAGCGCCGGGCAGAATCAGCTTCGTACGCGACTACGATCCGAGCCTGCCAGAGGTCGAAGCGGATCTCGAACAGTTGATCCAGGCGCTGCTCAATATCGTTCGCAACGCGCAACAGGCGCTGGATAAAACCCCTGCGCCGGAGATCCGGTTATGCAGCCGCATCATTCGCCAGTTCACCATCGGCACGACGCGCCATCGTCTCGTGCTGCGACTCGACATCACCGACAACGGACCCGGCATTCCACCGGATCTGTTCGACCGCATGTACTACCCGATGATCAGTGGGCGCGCTGACGGTTCTGGTCTGGGGCTGTCGATCGCACAAAGCATCGTGGGCCAACACGGTGGCCTGATCGAATGCGAATCGAAACCGGGAGCCACAACCTTCAGCATCTTTCTGCCTCTGGAGCAGCCGCATGGCAAATGACAACGTCTGGGTAGTCGACGACGACCGTTCGATCCGCTGGGTACTCGAGCGCGCACTCGAGCAGGCCGGCATGACGACCATGTCGTTCGAAAGCGGCGACGCCATGTTGCAACGACTTGCCCGCGAACAACCCGACGTAATCATCAGCGATATCCGGATGCCGGGCATCGACGGAATCGCGTTACTCGAGCGCGTGCACAAGGAACTCCCCGCGCTACCCATCATCATCATGACCGCTCATTCCGATCTGGAGAGCGCAGTCAGTTCGTACCAGACCGGTGCCTTCGACTATCTGCCGAAGCCATTCGACGTGGACGACGCGATGGCCATGGTTCGGCGCGCGGTGACCCATTCGCGCGAACAACGTTTCGAGCCGGTACCGGATGACGTCCAACCCACGGAAATCATTGGCCAGGCGCCAGCAATGCAGGAGGTGTTTCGCGCCATAGGACGGCTGTCACATTCCAACGTCACCGTGCTGATCAACGGCGAGTCCGGTAGCGGCAAAGAACTCGTCGCACGCGCGTTGCATCGGCACAGCCCACGAGCCGCGAAAACGTTTATTGCACTGAACATGGCTGCGATCCCGCGAGACCTCGTCGAAGCCGAATTGTTCGGTCATGAAAAGGGCGCCTTCACCGGTGCTGCAAACCAACGCGTCGGACGCTTCGAACAAGCTAACGGCGGCACCCTGTTTCTCGACGAGATCGGCGACATGCCGGCCGATACCCAAACCCGATTGCTGCGGGTGCTCGCCGACGGCGAGTTCTATCGCGTCGGCGGCCACTCACCGGTGCGGGTCGACGTACGCATAATCGCCGCGACGCACCAGAATCTGGAGCAACTCGTCGAACAGGGCTCGTTCCGCGAGGACCTCTATCATCGCCTCAACGTCATTCGGATCCATCTGCCGCGGCTGACCGAGCGCCGCGAGGACATCCCACTACTCGCTCGTCACTTCCTGAAAGCGGCTGCCGCGGAACTCGGCGGCGAACCCAAGGTGCTGCGTCCCGAGGCCGAGCAGTATCTCGCCGGCCTGCCGTGGCCAGGCAATGTGCGCCAACTTGAAAATACCTGTCGCTGGCTGACGGTGATGGCATCCGGTCGCGACGTGTACGTCGAGGACCTCCCGCCGGAATTGCGCGCAACCGGGACCACAAGTACTCCGTCGAGCGATTGGGAAGCGGCGCTCTCGCGGTGGGCACACGAAGAGCTGGCACGCAGTAGGCCCGACAACAGCACTCCGCTGCTCGACACCGCGATGCCACGTTTTGAACGCATCGTTATCGAGGCAGCGCTAGCCCGCAGCGGCGGGCGCCGGCGCGACGCATCAGTGCTGCTCGGTTGGGGCCGCAATACGCTGACCCGCAAGATGAAAGAGCTCGATATGAAAGCGGTGGGCGATTAGACAAGGTCCGATTGATCCTCGCGAATGGACGCAATGATCAGCTGCTTGCCAGCCGCCAACGCTGGCAATATCGCGCCGAGCACCTAGCCTTGATGGATGGGCGTTCGGAATCCATCGTTGTGGCGTGGCGGCCATGGGCACATCGCGTGTCATCTCACCCAGGTCATCAGCGCCGCCTTCGTGCTGCTGTTGGCGTGCGGAGCCGCGCGCGCGGTCAGCTACGACGTCATCAGCGTACCGTCGAACTGGATCGCTTCGACGGGCCACACGGTGATCACGAGTTGGGCCACGGGTATCGGCTGCCAAGACACTGTTGGTGACGATAGTTTGTCCGGCCTGCTGAACCTCGGCTTCACCTTCCGGTTGGGCCAGACGGCGTACACACAGGTCCGGATAAATACCAACGGGCGCATCCAGTTCAACAACACCAGTTGTGGGGCCGGAACGCAGTCATCAGGTAATCCACGGACATATCGTGATCCGCTGCCGGGCGCCAACATGAGCAATGTTTTGCGCGTATACGGAGCGGACCTCGATGAGAATGCCGCCGGGACGATCAGCTACGCGAGCGTCGGGAGCGCGCCCAATCGGATCTTCGTCGTCACCTGGAACAACGTTTCAGCATGGCGGCAAGGCGGCGCGCAGAACTTCGGTGCGGGCACGTCGTACAACCTGCAGATCCAGCTGCACGAAGGCGGCGACTTTTATTACGTCTACGGAAACTCCGACGACACCAGCGAACCCACCAATACCGCGATGGGGCCCGCGCAGATCGGCTGGCAGATCGATACGCTCGACTATGCTGTCGTGCGAGCCGGTCTGCCTGCGAACAACAGCGCCTATCGTTTTACACTCGGGCGAACCGTCGCCGAATATCGTATGGACGAAGGCGCGTGGAACGGCACTGCGGGCGAAGTCACGGACTCGAGCGGCTATGGCCGCAACGGTTCGCGTGTCGACGTGCCGCTGCAGAGCGCCGTCGTACAGACCATTGCCGGCGGCAAGATCTGCCGAGCAATGAGTGTGCCCGCCAACGGAGGCACAACCCAGATCGACGCCGTCAACAGCACGATTACGCCCAACGCGATCGGCGTGCTTGGTTCAATCGCGTTCTGGTGGCGCGCTCGCACCGACTGGAACGGCAGCGCCAACTATCTGTTCGACGCCACCTCTCAGGCGAGCAGGTTCTTCTATCTCGGAAAACGCAACAACAGCCGATTGCGCTTCGAAATCACCGACGGCGCAGCCGCACCCGTCACACTCGCCGCTGAAACCGCAAACACCGGCGTAGGTCCGAATACCTGGAAACACGTCGCCGTAACGTGGCGCGTCGCATCCGGCACCAACGCAACGACGATCAGCATCTATCTCGACGGTGCGCTGCTTGCCACGACCACCGGAACAACCAACGGTGCCTTGAATGCGACGCTCGGCACGATCTACATCGGTGACAACCGCAGCAGCGCATCCAATGGCCTGACGGGTTCACCCACCTCTGCGGACGGCACGATTGACGAATTCCGCGCTTACTCGCGAGTACTCACGGCCGCCGACATTCAGGCGATGATGGCGGAGTCCCGGGCGGCGTGTCCTGCCGTCGGCGCCGCACGTTTTCTGCTCACGCACGCCAGCTACGGTATCAACTGTCGAATCGAGCCGCTCGCCGCCACCGCGCTGGACGGCTTAAACGGTGTTGTCGGGACCTATTCGGGTAACGTCATGCTGACGACGCAATCCGGGCGCGGGACGTGGAGTTTGTTATCTGGCGCCGGCACCCTCGTCGACGCGACTCCCGACGACGGTCTCGCAACCTATCAGTTCGTTCCGGCGGACGGCGGTCAGACGACGTTCGGCCTAAGCTATCAAGCGGGGATCTCTCCCGTCGACGTCGACGTCTATCAGATCGACGACCCATCCATCCGCGACGATGACTCCGAAGGACCTTTGGAATTCGGGCCCAGCGGATTTACGGTGACCACCGCGACACTTCCAAACCCGCCGCCGAATCCGATCTCGTCGCCGATCCCGACGCAGACGGCCGGCAGTCCATTCCCTGTTTATCTGACGGCCTACGGGCAGACCCCAACAGATCCACAATGCGGCGTCATCGAAAACTACACTGGCAACCACACCCTGCAGTTCTGGATGGATCATCTCAATCCCACGCCTGGCGTCTTAAACGCCTCGATCAACGGACTTTCCGTCGGATCCACTGAAGCCGCGGCGGTCGGTCAGAACCTGACGTTCACGTTGGGTCAGGCTGCGGTCACGGCAAAATACAAGGATGTAGGCTCGATCCGCTTGTTGATGAAAGATCCCGCGGCACTTCCCGGGATTATTCGCGGCGCGACCAATCCCTTCGTCGTGATGCCGGCAAACCTGACGATCAGCCGTATCGAAACACTGGCCGGCGTCGCGAATCCGGGTGCCACCACCGCCGTGGGACCGGCTTTCGTCGCGGCCGGAGCGACCTTTCGCGTCGAAGTGGAAGCGCGCGACTCCGAAGGCAGTCTGACACCGGGCTACGGAACCGAAAGTCCGCCGGAGGGACTACGCATCGTGAGCACTGTGCTGGTGCTTCCCGGCGGCGGACGCAACGGCAGTTCCGGCGCCGGAACCCTCGGCGGCGCCACCACCTTTGCCGCCACCGGAACCCCGGGACGACTACGCAACAGTTCAGTGCAGTTCGACGAAGTCGGCGTAATCCGCTTGTTGGCGAGCGTCGCCGACGGCGACTACCTCGGCGCGGGTCCGGTTGGTGAAACACCCAGCGGCAATGTCGGACGCTTCTACCCCGCGCAGTTTTCGCTCGTTGCCGGTAGTTCGATCACCGCAGCGTGCGGCACCTACACCTACATGAACCAGCCCAATCTCGGCGTCGGCTATCGGATCGAGGCACGCGAGACCGGTGGCGGACGCACATGGAACTACGATTCCGCGTTGCTCGGCGCGAACGCGGTCGCCGCGTTGACGACAACCGCTGAGAACAATGACGCCGGTATCGACCTGGGCACGCGCTTGAGCAACATCGTTGGTCCTTGGGTACAGGGCGCCGTCGACGTCAATACCTCCAGCGCGACGTTTGCCCGTGCGCCCGCACCGGATGGTCCGTACGACACACTCGCATTCGGAGTCCGCACAACCGACCCATTGAATAACACCGCGCTGATCGATGCGGACATGAACGCCACGACCACCGGCGACTGCTTATCCACCGGCAACTGCAATGCCGTGACGATCGGTACGACAACGCTGATGCGCTACGGTCGGCTGATGGTCAAGCCGGCATTTGGCCCGGAGAACCGGAATCTGGCAGTGGCGATTGAATCGCAATTTTTCAATGGCGCGCTATTCGAACGCAATGCGCTCGACACTTGCACGACCTATATGGAAACCCAAGCGTCGCTGGCGGGATACGGGGGTAACCTCGCCGCCGGTGAGACAACGGTGATCGCACCGGCGCTTGCGACCGCACTCGTGACCGGTGAGTCGAATCCGGCGACGCCGTTGCTGTTGTCCGCGCCGGGCATCGGCAATGACGGGACAGTCGAACTCTCGCTCGACGCACCCGCCTACCTGGAATCTGATTGGAGCGGCACCGGCTCGGAGGATCCACACGGCACCGCACGCTTCGGCCGTTACCGCGGCAACGATCGCGTCATCTTCTGGCGAGAGCGCTGATCTACAGCGCCGCGGCCCTGACGACGATCCGCCGCTCCGCGATTTCGCTGCCGGTTGAACATCGCCCGTGGCTCTCGACGTTGTACTGCATCTCACCGCCGGCGCTAACCACATTGCACGTCACCGTCGCCTCGCAACCTTGTAGGCCCATCTGGCTCAATGGGTAGACTCGGTTGCTGCAGCTCGGCAAACCCTGTGGCGCGAACACCCGATTCAAGGCCAGATGTGCACCGCCATCGGCCGCCAGAAACGCCTTGTACGAAAGCACGTCCTGCACGTACGACTTCGCGCCGGTACGCACCAGACTGGCAACGCCCACCGCAAGGCTCGACACGACGACGATCAGGAAGATCGCCGCGATCAGACCGATACCACGCTGCGTGTCACGGAACATTGCGCAGTTGCACCAGGTGGTGGATCCGCACCGAATCGGCGCCGTCCTGAAAGTCGAGGTCAATTCCGACTTCCGCATTGCGCGTCAACGTGGCGCTCGCCAAGCTGAACGGAGTCGTGCTCGACACGACGTCTTCGCCGATCAGACTGCGGCCGGGCATGCCCGTCGGGAGTGAAACCGCCGTCGGTTGCACGGGCTGAAATGAATATCCCTGATAGCGCCACAATCGATTCTGGTCAACGCAATACGACAACGGTTCGCGCAGCAGGAAAATACGACGCTCCGGTGATTCGACCGGAAAACGATGGGCCGCGATCAAAGTGACGCGCACCACGTTGTTCGCATCCGGCGCGGCGAAGCTCGCCGGCGGGGAGATAACGCCGGGATCACTCAATGTATATACCGTGCCTGTCGTGTCCGGAAAGACAGCGATCCGGGCACCGTCCGTTGGCGCAATGCTGATCGGCGGAACCACGTCGAAAGTGGCACTCGCAATCGACACCGGCAAGTTGAGATAAGTCGATCCGCCTTCGACCGGGATGAACTCCAGGCAACTGCCCGATACGCGCACGCTGTTGGGCAGTGCATTACGCAACTCACGGCCGATACGTTCCGCGGCCAGTCGTGCAGTGCTGCCGAGCTCCGTTCGGCGGACCGTTCCGGCATAACCATCGGCTGCATCGGTAATGAACCGTACCGTGCCGATCGACAGGATGCCCATCACCGTGATCACGACGACAAGCTCGATCAGCGTAAAGCCGCGCTCGCGATGCATCAGAAGTTGCCGCGCAGCGCATCGAACGACATGGAGCCGCCTTCCGGCGTCGACACCGTAACGGTCACGAGCTTCGCATCGGTGGCGGCATCGAGACCAAACGCGGCTACCTGAGCGGAGCTTGAGTACGCGACCGAAACGACCACCCGATAGCTGTCGTAGTCGGGACGTGGATTACCGCTAACATCCCGCGGCGGTTGCTCCACCAGACCGTCGTAGTCGTCGACATCGTCATACTCGGCTCGAATCTCACCATCGTTGAAGGCGCCGGGCGCCGAGCACGCAGTCGAACTCGGTGTACACGGCGGCACACCACCGGAAGGCGACTGTTCGTCGTAGCGTCGCGCCAGAATTTCCTCCATGTATGCCTCCGCGAGCGCAACTGCCTTTGCCTGCCAGAGCGCATCGGACTGATGTCGTAGACCAAGGCTCAACGAGTACGTAACACCCAAGGCGGCGATACTGATGATCAGCATTGTCACGATCAGTTCGATCAGCGTGAAGCCGCGCGCTCGTAAAAACGCGCGGCTCGAAGCTCGGTGCGACGACTCAGCTGCAATTGCCGCGATAGACATGGCCAGTCGATCCAATGCACAAGAGGGACGTCGAGTCGCCGCTCACTGTGAAGCCGACACCGATGGTCGGATCCACCACGGTGCTGCCGGCACTACTTGCCGCAACGCTGCCAAGGCCATCGAAGGACAGACTCAGCGCGGTGGCGGGCCCCAACGAAACCGTAGTGGCGCCGTTCACAACAACGACAGAAGTGTTGGCGATGCTTGCGCGTTCCTCGACTGCCGTCGTCGTCGTGACACCATCATCGACTTGTACCCGGAAGCGCCAGTCACCCGCATCCTGATCGACTTCGATCGCAACAGTCGCGTCCTGCCGCGCCAACGCTGTCTGCTGCGCCAGCCGCCCGACGGCCAGCAACTGCTGCGCGACCAGCGCAGGCGCGTAGGCATTGCCACTGACCATGCGGCTCATCGCCGTCGCCGCAAGAATTCCCAGCAATACCAGCACGGCGATCAGTTCGACGACCGTGAAGCCGTCAATCGAGCGCGGCGGCATCGAGTCACGCCACGCCGCGCGATCCATCGATTCGTATCACACCGCGTCGCGACACCCAGTTGATCACAACGTCGCCGTGGTCGCCGACATCAGTCCGTTGGTCGATGTGTACTGCAGCAGCGGCACGATCGAACCTGCAGTGTTGTTCTGGCCGGTGTAGTAGTAGTCGCAGTTCGCGCCATTCACGACCGTGGTGAAATCGGTTGTGCTACCGATCACGTTAGCCGCCGCTGCAACGCTCGACACACTTGGCGCACCCGCTTGCAGGACGCCCGTGAAGATCGCGGCGCAATCGGCCGAGTTAGTCACGTTGCCGCCGGTACCGCTGCGATCGGCGGTCCCATACGGGAATCCGTTAGCATTGGTCCGTAGATTGTTGAATTCCGGAATCTGCACGTTGGCGGCCGGCTGAGATTGGGCCACCCATTGGGCGTGGTAGAGCGAGACCCCTGTCTGCAGCCCCCCCTGCACACCTTCGACAACCGCCGCGTGGGCTTCGTCATCGACATTCATGAAGCGTGGCAACGCCGTTGCCGCGAGAACGCCAAGCAAGATGATGACCACGACCAGTTCAATGATCGTGAAACCTGATTCGGTCCGTCGCATGGAGAAATCCTCGAGTTGTCCTGAACTACGAATAAAGCGTAGCCGGCTTTTGCAACTCTGCACTTCTCGCGACGATGGGCGATCGACCGCCGGCGGTCGGCGACAGACAATTGGCACTCAATGCGCGGCAGGACCACGATTGTCGCAAAGCCGGGCTTTAACCACATCGACTTCGCGACCCACGATATGGGCGCGACGCGTGACTTCTATGGGATAGCGGGGTCAGGGCCGGCGCGCGCTTTTGATGCGCGCCCGCCCGGGATTGTTGGCAACTACAGCTTGCCGATGACCTCGTCGCCGAGACGTTTGATCGCATCGACTGGATCGCTCGCGCCCATCGTGAACGTCGTGACTCGCGCAACGCCCAGCGCCTCGAGCTGCTTGAGTGAATCGAGACCGGCTTGCGGCTGCCACATCGTCGTGATCTCGATGTCGGCATATTTTCGCCCGACCCGCTTGCAGACCGCCTTCAGTTCCGCCAGGGCTTTGCCGAGTTCCACCGGGTCGGTGATCGGCGCAAACCAACCATCGCCCACGGTCGCGATCCGCTCGAATATCTTGCCTTTTGCGCCACCGATGATCACCGGCACGTGCGGCTTCTGCACCGGCACCGGATAGCTTTTGAAGCCATGCCAGTTCAGAAAATCGCTGTCGTGCTCGACCACCTCGCCTGACCACACCTTCTTCATCGCAACAACATAGTCGTCGAAGCGGGCACCACGACGTTCAAAGGGTGTGCCCATCGCAACGAATTCCTCCTGCAGCCAGCCGATACCGACGCCGAGCATGAAGCGTCCGTTAGAGACGAGGTCGAGACTCGCGGCCTGCTTGGCCAGCAACAATGGACTCGTCTGCGACAGAATGTTGACGCCGGTCCCGAGCCGCAGCTTCTTCGTCTGCGTCGCAATCGCCGTCAGCGCAATCAACGGATCGATGAAGTTTGTCTCGGGTGCGGCACCCATCTTGCCGTTCGGGCTGTACGGGTATTTGGACTTGTAGTCGACCGGCACGATCACGTGTTCGAACGTCCACACCGACTCGACACCGACGGATTCGGCGACCTGCGCCATGTGGATCATCTGTTCGGCGTTGGCAACACCGATGTTCACTGGGATCAAACCGACTTTCATCGCACGCTCCGGAAACGAATGGAACGCGCATCCAAACAGACGCGGATAAGTCGTGCAAGCGTCGCAGCTGAAGCTAGCGGTGCGCCACGCTCGACAGATCCCACAACGGCAGGAACACGCCCAGTGCGAGCACCAGCACCATGGCGCCGATCGCGATGATCAGAATCGGTTCGATCGCATCAGTCAGCGTCTTCAACGAATAGTCGACTTCTTCCTCGTAGAAACCGGCGGACTGCACGAGCAGATCATCAATTGATCCGGTCTCTTCGCCGACCGCGATCATCTGCATTACGACCGGCGTGAACATGCCGCTCGCTCCGGCCGTCGTCGTGATGCTTTCGCCGCGTTCGATGCCGGCGCGCATGCCGAGCACGAGACGAGCCATATATTCGTTACCGATCGCATTCGCTACAACCGTGAGCCCCTGCGTCACCGGCAGTCCGGACTTCATCACCATCGCAAACGTCTGGCAGAAGCGCGCCAGATTGATACGCTCGAAAATCGGTCCGATGATCGGCAGCCGCAACTTGAGCCGGTCCCAGCTATGGCGGCCCTCGACGGTATCGATCCAACGAACGATTCCGTACACGACGCCGCTGACTATCGTCAGCAGATACGGCCAGTACGCGACAGAAAACTGCGAAATCGCGAGGATCACCCGTGTCTGCCACGGCAGTTCGGCATGAAACTTCGCGAACACGTCGGCGAATGCCGGAATCACGAACATGTTCAGAATCGTGATTGCGACAGCGATCGCGATCAGCACGAACGATGGATAACGCGTCGCCGACTTCAGTCGTTTGATGGTTTCGCGCTCGAGCTCGAGGTACTTCGCGATGCGACGAAAGGCTTCATCCAGCCGGCCGGTGTTTTCACCGACGTGAATGACGCTCGCGTACAGGTTGGAAAACACATCGCCGTGGCGTTTCAGGCTCGTCGCGAAAT
>Ga0209254_10000788_pt1 | contig 27337 bp, 21 predicted proteins | sample FrelakmetDIP11DI_FD_187148 | JGI IMG/M metagenome (GOLD analysis project Ga0209254, IMG submission 187148) | Freshwater lake sediment microbial communities from the University of Notre Dame, USA, for methane emissions studies - DIP11 DI (SPAdes)... | ecosystem: Environmental > Aquatic >...
TGTATGCCTCTGCCCCCGGAGCATTATCGTGATAGGCCAGACAACGATTCTCTGCGAGGAAAGCCGGGTTCAGCTGAACACTCCTGCTTCTCGTGTATTTCGGCGATACCCATCCGGTCCGGGACCGCTCCTCAGGGACATCCTGAGCAACCGGCCCACTTTCTATGAGAACTTCCGGGACATCGGGCAGAGAGGGTTCCGGGAGGACAGCCTGAACAGCTTCTGTTAATTTCTCATCAGGAAGCACTTCAGGAACAGCTGGTGGAGTGATTGCGGGAGGTGCTTCGTTAACATCGTGTAAGGAGCTGTCAGGCGTTGCGTCATCTTCATGGTGTTTCAGGGTTCCGGGAGCCGGTTTGTTCCCGTTTCCGCGCCTCTGACTGAAATACAATATCGCCTTCTCGTATTTTTCCGCCCCTGCTTTTTCCGTGATGTTTTCTTTCGGAGCATCCTTGGCGGAATTATCCTGTTCAGGAGTAAGAGGTTTTCCGTTGCTCTTACCAACCTTTTTATTCCAGAAAGTTACTGCTTCCTTAATCTTACCTCTCATTGCACCACTCCCTTTTAACCTACCTTTACCATTTATCCGTGCAGTCTTCTCATGAGACGCGCCCCAAGCACATCCAAATCTATTATAAAGAAATGGATGATCAGAACAAAGGCAATTATTGATAGTACGGCACCCCCGATGATGATCTTCATCCGTTTCCTCTTTTTCAGAGCATCCCCCAGCGTTGAAATCTCCGGTATCTCCGCGAGCACCGGCAGGGGTAGAGCCCTGGTGAGGTCTTCGGCCCGGCGGGCCGAGTGATCGGAGGTCTCCTTTATCGCAGCTGTTCCAATGCCGGTCCCCATTCCCAGTATGAGTCCGAGCAGGAGAATAATGGGACGGTTCGGTCTCACCGGTTTCTCAGGGAGCCTGGCCGGGTCTATCAAGGTAAACCGGGTCCCCATCTGTTCCCTTTCGAGCCCGTGTGCCACCCTTGCCTCCATGAATTTCTTCATCAGATCGTCATATTTGGCCTGGGTGTTGTTTCTCTCGACCATCAGGTTCATATATCCCTCGGCTACCCGCGGGTACATCTCAAGCCGTCTCCGGTAGTCATTTCTCTTTCTGTCAAGATCCTCGATCTGTTGCGTGGATGAAATGATCTGCGACTTGACACTGGACAATTCGGAGGAGAGGGCAATATAGGAAGGGTTGTCCGGCTTCTCCACGACTTCTGCCGGCTGGTTCCCATGGGACTGCAGCTTTTTTTCGATCTGGGCGATCTCTGCTTTTGTCTTGATCACATCGGGGTACTCGTCAGAGTATCTCGCCTTGAGGCCGATCAGCAAGACCCTCAGCTCTTTCAGGCGCTCTTTGTCCTGGTTGATCGTATCGGGAGCGATGGTCGCCAGCTGGGTCTGGAGGTAGCTTTCTTTCTCCTTGAGCGCGCGGAGCTGGTCCTTCAGCTGGTCGTAATTCCGCTCGCTCCAGTCAAGAGTCTGGAGGTTGAACTGGAGGAGTTCAGGCAGGGCATGTGGGTTTCGTTCCTTGTACGCGGCGATCTTCTTCTCCAGTTCGGCCAGATTTACCTGTACGGACTTCATCTCTTCCTCAAGGAACTTCGTTGCGCTCTCGGTCTGCTGGCCCACGATCCTGATGTTTTCCTCCAGATAGAGAGATGCGAGGGCGTTCGCAACCTGCTGCACCTCGACAGGGTTTCTCCCCTCATAGGAGACGGTGAACGCGATGGTCGCCTCGGTCGGCCTGCCGGTGCGGGGGTCGACGACGTCAGCGGTAACCGTCTCGAATTTGATGTCCTTTGTCCGCATCTCCTCGATGATCTCCTCTGTCGTCAACCGTTTGCGCTCATCGGCGTACAGGTTGAACCGGTTGATCACCTCAAGGAGCCGGGAAGCACTCATGATCCGCTGATTGATGAGCTGAAGCCGCTGTTCGGCGTAGCTTGTCAGGGTCGATGTGACGTATTCCCTCGGCATCTCCTGTTCCTCGATGAGGATGGTGGATGTTGAGCGGTACACAGGCTCCCAAAGCAGCACGACCACAACCGAAATCAGGAATACAGCGATTGCGGGGACGACGAGTCCGAGCCTCCGCCGTTTGATTATATTCAGAATATCGCCTATCTGTATCGTTTTTTCCTGCTCCATAACGTATCCTTTTCTCTCAATGAGTTATGACATCACTTGCAAAATGGGTGCTGCATCGAGAAGCGGACCGAGACGAGATGTCTGTCCGCATCTTCATCAGAACATGCACGCGAACCTGATTCAGCACAGTTCGAGACCCACGCATACCCGTACGATGCCTCAAGGGCCGTATTCCTTGTGAATTCATAGCGGAGCCCTGGGTTGATAAATAGGTTCTCCTGATCAATGGCGGAAACGGACTCGCTTTCGTCGTCAGGCTCATAGGTATTGTAACCGGTTGTCAGGATGGCCGAAAGTTTATAGGTGAATCGATACCGGAACGATAGCGCAAAGGTGTCCCGGACGGCAGCCGCATTGAGTCCGGACGCGACAGCAAAGCTCCTGCTGTACGACAGGCTCGTGCTGAAGTATTCAGCCCCGTATGTCAGCGCCAGGCCTCCCAGCCAGTCCCAGTTGTCGTCGGTCAGGTCTTTTTCTACCACCCGGCAGGGGAGGGGGTCAGGCGGGTTCAGCGGAACGCACTCAGTTGTCGTAATATCCGAAGACGTATGGCGTATGCCGCCATCGACGGAGATGCTCCAGAGTTCATTCAGCGCCCTGGTAAATCCCAGGCCGCCGTAGATGGTATCGTCCTGTGAGTCCGAAAAGTGATACAAGCTATACCCTAAATGCACCCTTCCCTTCACGAGGGGCAGGTGCTTCCCGAGATCATATTCCAGGCCTGCCCTGACATCGTGTGCTTCGTCATCCTCATACCGGTCATCTGAATAATAGTTATTGTCATAGGTATATGAAACACTGGTAAGGGCTTTTTCAGTCACCTGAAAATCCGCAGAAAAAGCACCGGTGATGGTATTCCGGGGTTCGTTAATGACCGGAAACGGTTCTCCCGACAAAGAGGTGCCCGGCCCACTGCCGTCACCGTCCCCGGGGGTGCCCGGCCCACCGCCGTCACCGTCCCCGGGAGGCCCCGGCGGGGTAGGCGGTTTAATGGGCGGGGGAAAGATTATCGTCCCCGGCGGTATCTCAAACGGCATCCCGTAATCGATAGCCGGATTGGTCTTCTTTTTATAACCTGCCCTGGCAGAGATACTGAAGAGGGGGGTAACGCGATAACGGAGGCTGCCGTTGTAAAGCTGATCGGTGTCGCTCAGGTCCCGGTTGTCGAGGTACTCAAGCCGGTCCAGCCGTGCCAGTAGATTTGAGTCGAGTCTCTCCGTCCGGTTTGTCATTTCGAAGCCTGCCGAGAGAATGGTGATGAAATCGCTCTCTTCAAATCCCGTGGTCTGCACATCGTCTGTGTCCAGCAGGATGTTGCTGTTGTACTGCTGCTGGATCGCTACGGACGGAGTAATACAGAATTCGTTCCCCCGGACGTGAGATGGGTGAACAAGCACGACAAGGGCTATAAGAAGGATGCAGAACCGGATATTCATCAGGGTATTACGACAACATCACCTCTTCTGAGATAAATGTTCTGCTCCAGCCGTTTCCCCTCGACAACCTCGTCGTATTGGAACGGAAATATCGTTGTTTCTTCGCTGCCCTGCCGGAAGACCTTAATGTCGTTCCTGTTCGCGAAGGGGTTGAGTCCCCCGGCAGACGCCAGGGCCTGCAGCACATTTATGTCGTTGGTCAGGAGAAAGCGGCCGGGATTATTCACCCTGCCGATGACATACACGACCAGGCTTCTCACTTCCCGTATCTCGAGAGAGAGGGTTACCCCGGGCACGTATTTGTCGAGCTTCTTCTCGAGCTCCACTTTCAGGCTGGAAGCGGTTCTGTCGGAAGCCCTGATATTCCCGATGAGCGGGAATGAGATGTAACCGTCAGGTCTCACGACGGTTGTGCGGGTCAGCGACTCGTCCTTCCAGACCGAAATATCAAGCACATCTCCGGGTCCGATAAGATAGGCATCTTCATCCGCCGGGGGTTCGGCATGGACAGTTCCGGCAGATGATATGATTGCACCGGTGCAACAGAGCACCCCTATGATGATCAGTAGCGCGATAGTTCGAAACATGGTATCCACTCCTTCTAACCTATCTCAAAAATCATTTTCATTCTGTATCCAAAAAAACGGTCGTCATTCCCGCGGAGGCGGGAATCCAAGTTTCCAAGGCAATCAGTGGACCCCCGCATTCGCGGGGGTGACGGATTCTATTGAGATAGGTCCTCAGTATTTAATCAATCTCTCCATCCCGTCACGGTAACTCGCTGTCATTTGCTGCGTCCCGCCACAAGGCTCTCCGCCTCTTCTTTTCCCGGGAAGCCGATTTTCGAAGACAGAGCAGTCCGGAGATATTCCTTCGCTTTTACGGCGTTGCCGGACTTGTGATATGCCATCCCGAGGTGGTAATTGAATACCGGGTTCCCCGGAACCTTCGCCTGGGCCTTTGCCAGCCATTGCAATGCCTGATTCATATCTCCCTTTCGGTAGTGAATCCAGCCCAGGGTGTCCATGATATTCGGGTTGTCGGGGTTCAGGGACCGTGCCTTTTCGGCAAGGACCAGGGCACGGTCGAGGTCCTTCTTACCGGCGCCGTACTCGCTGAGGAGCACCGCAAGGTCATTAACCACGGACCACTGTTCCGGAAGGATCTTCACCGCGCCCTCCAGTTCGGTGATCGCCCTGTCCCACTTTTTCTGGGCCATGTACACGGCGCTGAGTTTCACATAGCTTACTGGATGGTTCGGGGCCTGCCGCCTGATCTCCAGATACTCACTCTCCGCACGCTTCAGGTCCCCGGAGAGCATCATGAGATCCCCCAGGTCAGCCCGGACCTCCAGATCCTTGGGCTCTTTTTCGAGGAGCTTCCGGTACCGGGACTCGGCGTTTTTGTAATCTTTCTGCATTGCAGAGAGAAGGGCCATTGCACGAAGTACATCCCGCGAGTCCGGCTGAATTTTCAGGGCGTTCTGGAGCGTATCAAAGGCGAGGTTCATTTCCTTGTTTGCCGCATGAGCCTCGGCAAGGCTGATGTGTCCCTGGATGAACTGCGGCCTTTCGTTCACGACCGTCCGAAAAGAAGCAACAGCCTGCGCTCCTTCCTGCTTTCTGAGGTGTATGGTTCCCTTCACGAAATTGGCATCGATATTCTTCGGGCTTTCCTTAATCACTTCATCGACATATTGTTTTGCTTTGTCGATGTCCTGACGGGCGAGATAGAACTGCGCCAGAGAATTTTTCGTGTGGAGCAGATCAGGATTGGCGGGGTCTTTCTCGAGTCGCAGGCATTCCTCAAGCACTGCGAGGGCCTGGTCGGACCGGCCTGTCGTCAAATAGAGTGCGCTTAAAGCAAAGCGTATCTTGAAGCTTTTGCTGTTCTGGCGGATGCCTTCCTTCAGCTGCTGCTCCGCCTCAGCCGGCTTTTTTCTGCTGAGATAAAAATCAGCTGCCTGTACCCATCGTTCCTCCTTCTTCGGGTCGGCCGATACAAATGACCGGAGGACCTCGCCAGCCTGTTGCTGCTGACCAGCGTTCCAGTAAATTCCGGCAAGGGCAAGGCGGGGTTGAACAGTATCAGGGTCAATCGCAATGACCTGCTTCAATGAGCCCACTGCATCTTCGGTTTTTTTCTGCCTCAGGAAAAAGTCGGCAAGCGACAGGTGCAATGGGACCGACTTTTCGTTCATCCTGATACCATCGCGAAGGGTCTTCTCAACCTTCTGCACCTCGCCGTCTTCTGCATAAATGGATGCCAGAAGCAGATAGCCGTCCGGTGCGCGTACATCCCGGCCCACGACAGACTCGAAAAACCGGCGGGCCCCTTCCTTGTCCTTCTTTTTCAGGAGTACAGCCCCCTTCAGAATGAGGGCATCTTCGTTCTTTCCGTCCTCGCGCAGAACCAGCTCGGCCTTCTCCATCGCTTCCTTGGTCTGACCCGCGCCCAGCAGGAATTTTCCGAGCTGGACCTGGGCGTCCAGGTGTCTGGGATTCAGCTCTGTGACTTTCGAGAAGTTTCCGTAGGCTGCCCTGGGGTCGTTCGATTTCAGGGCAATCATGCCGAGCATGTAGATGGCGTCGGCGTACTTCGGATCAATCTGGACGGCGTTCTTGAACTCGAGCTTCGCCTTTACATAGTCTCCCTTGTCGTAGAGTGATTTGCCTTTGTTGAAGAACTTGAGCTTCTTCTCCTCCGGGCCGCCGCAGGCCGACAGGAGCGCAACAGCCAGCAGCACCATCAATCCTCTGCTAATGATATTCTTAACGTGCACCGTATAGCCTCCACATGTATTGTCTGTACGACCCTGAAGGGACGTTGTTCCGTTAAAGGAATGCGGATTCGGGCAGAAATAACTATGGTAGTGTAGCGTTATTGTGTTACGCTGATGTTACAATTGCGTGAACTTTTGATGAAAAACAAAAAATGCCTGCTTACGGCAGAAAACCCCTCACCACGAGAACAATCAGGGCGGGCAGGGTAAAGGCTGCCAGGGTATCAAACTTACCCCGGAGCTCCTTGATCAGAACTTCATAACTGAACAGTAAAACGACGATCTCTACCGCCAGCCGCCCCAGTTGATAACTCTTGATCGAATGGTCCGGCAGATTAGGGACGACAACGGCGATGAAGATGACCAGAAAATCCATGGGCGTTGCCTTAAAACCTCTTGTCCTGCGGGAATATTTCACCACAAGGATGACGAGAAACGCGATTATGCCGAACGAGAAATGGTACACGGAAACGATTTGAGAGCTGATCCAGCCCGCACTGCTCTCCTCGATGAAGTAGAGCAATAAGGGAATGGTGAGGTACGTGATACAACGAAGGCAGAATCCCATATGGTCTCTCACAAATGCCCTGACAATAAGTAAATAAAGACAGAAGCATGAGACTATGATAGCGAAGTAAACGGGAATCTGAGCAGGCAGAAGAGATGACCAGAGGAGAAGCAATGGTATGAATATTGTAAGCAGCGGAAAGGAAATCCGTATGACCCAGTGTTCTTCCCTGATTTTCCTTAATCTCCCCTTTAGGAATGTATCGATAAACGGATGACGCTTGAACTGAAAACCTGCCCTGTCAGCAAATGCAAAGAGGCTGATTACAAGGACGGAGAATACGGTATAAGAGGCCATCAGCATCCAGTCACCGTGATATTTCAAAAAAATTGCCGATACGATCATGATCGCCTGGATGATATAGATTGTGAAAACTGCTTCGGTGTGATGCAGTCCGAAATGGACGAGGCGGTGGTGAAAGTGCTTTTTGTCGGCCGAGAAGAGAGGCCGTCCTTCCCTGGCCCGATCCGCCATAACGGTCAGGGTATCGAGCACAGGGAACCCGAGAATGAGCAGCGGCAAAAAGGGACTGAACGGGGTGTCCCCCTGGGTAATCTCGATTGCGAGCACAATTGCCGAAAACCCTAAAAGCTGGCTCCCCGTATCCCCCATGAAGAGGCTTGCAGGGTATGTGTTATAACGGAGGAATCCGAATATTGCCCCCGCAAGAGCGAGGGAAAGGATGACGACAGCACTGTTCCCTGCCAGGTAAGCAAGATAGCCGATACAGCAGAAGCCGAGAAGGGAGATGCCTCCCGCAAGGCCGTCAAGGCCGTCCGCGAGATTGATCGCGTTGGTGACGCCGACAATAGCCACCATTGAGAGGAGATATGAGAACAATTCCGGAAGCTGCAGCATGCCGGGCAGCAGCGTCCCGAGGGAACCGATCCTGACGTCCCCGAAGACTACAACGATCAGTGCTGCAACAACCTGAGCAGCAAACTTCACCCTGTAGCCGAGCCCCTTCATGTCGTCCAGCAGGCCAAAGATAACCAGGATGCCCGCTCCTGCAAGATAGGCTCTCACAAATTCGTCGACCGATGTCCAGAGGACGATGGGGATAAACGCTCCAAGAGCCATTGCAAAGCCGCCGATTCTGGGAACAGGCCGCGTATGGACTTTGCGGGGATTCGGGAAATCCACGAACTGGAAACGGTCTGCCAGTCTCGTCATCATCGGGATGAGGCTGACGGTGATGAAGACTGACAGGAGGATGGTGGAAAGATAGAGCATGAATTATGCCGATAAGGCGATGAAAAGAGGATGCGATATGCCCATAAATATGCTCATGCCAGGAGTGCGGTTTGAAGTACCTATCCGGGGATGTATTGATTGAGCAATGGCATGATTTCGCCCAGAAAGGATTGAAGCCTTGTGTCAGCGTCTTCGATTCTTTCTGAGGAAACCACAGGAGAAATTACACGAATCAGGGCGCCATCGGTCCTTTTCTTAACCAGCGCGTCCCAAAAGTTGTACATTTTCAGTTCATATGCGTTTGTCAGGATGCGTCCTCTCTGGTTGAACCAGAAATAGACCAGTTGTCTGTTCCCGCTTTTTTCCATCAGGGCACGCATGATGGTTATAGAAGACGGATTCTTTCCTGACAAGGGTAATGTAAGTGTCCCGGCATTCTTAAAGACCCAGCCACTGCCCGGCAGGCAGGTTTCGGGGGAATGAATCGATTTTCCCTTCTGCTGACTTGCGTAATAGGCAACATAGAAATTTATTGGTGTGCTGTCAGGTTTTGAGTAATGAATCGAGACATAATCACTGAAATCAAGCACATCAATGAATTGCTGGTCCAGGAACTGGCGTTCTCCCTGCCATTCTCCAACAGCAAGAGGGAACGTGTTGAACGGGCGGCTGGAGGGTGGTTTCTCACGAAAATCAACAAGAGAAGAGAGAGCGAGCGTAATCAAGAGGACAGAAGCGGCGACTATGAAATGAGAGTGCATGAATGATGTAGCCGTTTTCTTTATCTCAACCGCGGCATGTTTGTTTGAGCTGTCCGTTATGCTCTTATCTCCGCCTTCAGCCGCAGCCTTCTTCTTCAAGAAACTTTCTCCGTGTCGGGGGAAGATTTTGCGCAGCACCCAGATTTCGGCAAGGAGAGCTCCAAAACAGACCATAAAAATTGCCCATCCTGAAAAATCATGAAAGAACCCTTCCGCTGCTGCAGCACCCATAGACGGATAAAGAAAGGCAGTAAATGCGATACGGAGACTATTGGTGATGATGGATAACGGAATTGTTGAGAGGGCGATGATAATTCTTTTCCAGAGAGCTGCACGGTAAAAAAAGGCCATCAGGATACCCATCAGGAAAAGGGGGATGAGGTAGCGGAGACCGCTGCACGCGTCCACGACCTGGAGCTGGGTAAAACCTAAATCGATAATGTTCCCTTCCCGATATGCAGACATTCCGAAGAGCTGTATCATTCTGATGCCGATTTCCGACGATATCAGCTTGAGATTGAATGTGAGCTTTGTGTTGAGGAAGTTCGGCAGCGGGAAGAGGAAAAGGGACACAAAGAGCGGAAAAGCCATAATCTTTAATTTCTTCCACCCCGCATGTGTCCACAAAAGCCCTGTGACAACAAGCCAGGAGGAGATGTACATGGAGAAGTATTCCCCGGCCAGTTCCCCGAACCAGAACAGGATGATACCGGGCAGCAATAAGAGAAACCCGGTCCACGAAGGACTTGATGCTTCTTTCAGCCATCTGTCTCTCTGCTCCCATATCAGGTAGAGTACAACGAAAGGAACGAGATAAGAGTAGTTGTAATCCTCTCTGGACCAATCATGTCCTATCAGCCAGCTATATGAAGTGAAATATATTACGGTTAGTACTAAACTATAAAGAACGAAATACCAAATTGTTCGTGATCTCGGCATCGACATCAGTTCCACAGTTTCAGCCTCCTATGCATTGATAGCTATAGCTTGCATAATTTTCTCATTTTCTCTCTTAAGACCCACCCCATGAAAATGGGTGTCGATTTCAGATTTCTCTCCCAGAGCCGCCTCGGCTCTTTCAGAAATCTCGGCAGCCATTCCAGGCCGAGTTTCTGCCAGAATGGTGAGGAGCGTTTTTTTGTGCCGGCATAATAATCAAATACTGCCCCGATGGCTCCGATGAAAGGCACATTCAGTTTATCCCTGTTCTGGTGTATCCACTTTTCCTGCTTTGGGGCTGTCATGCCAACCCATAATACGTCCGGATTAGCTTGAGTTACAGCCTTGATCATTGCCTCATTGTCTGCTTCAGAAAAAACTTCCCTGAAAGGCGGCGAATAGGTCCCAGATACGGTTATATGAGGGTATTCATGTCGCAACCGCTTTACGATTAAATCAAGAACTTGTTTGCTTGATCCCAAAAAAAAGTATCGTGAACCTCCATTGTTTGACAGGTATTCGGAAAAGGCTTTGAAGAACTCCGAACCTGCGACACGCTCAGAGATGGGAAGATTCAGAATTTTAGCTGCAAGTATTATCCCTGCCCCGTCGGGCAGCAAAATGTTCGCATTTTGTAATGCTGCTTTGAACTCGTAATCCCTTGAGGCTACAACCAGAGAATGAGGATTCGCACAAGCCAGGTATCGGCCGTTCCTGTCTGAAGATAGAAAGTCAGCGGCCAGCTTTACATCGCCGGAAATTCCACGATGACTTATATAGTAGCTCAAGAGCTGTGAATCATTTGAATAAAGGCTTACACTACTGCATTTGAATGTCTCTCGACCAACTTGCGTAGTGACCGATGCATTGTTGTTCTTTTCAGTGAACTTTTTCACCTGTAATGTGCAAAACGTTTATAAATGAGATTCTTTAATGGGCCAGCTAGCACGCATCGGATCTTGGTAAGGGCCTATTCTTTCGACGGGAATGGGCTTGAAACCCATTTGAAGGGCTGGAGAATCCGGGGAAAGGCTGAAATCTTCCTTCGCCATATCTAATAACAAGGGATTAACTATTAAACTGTTCCTATCCAACCCTAAATTTCGCCACGCAATCCACTGTTCTTGAGCAGGTTTTTTTGTATAAGGTATAAGTACAGTAGAACCTTTATGAAAAATAATGTTGTAATCCGAGGTAGTCGTTGAAATATCTATGTCATTGTAGATTCCATATAATGGTGCATCGCGATTAGTATAATAAATGATATTCCTCAGAAAACTGTTCCCCGACATTGCAGCACCTGTATGAATATCTTTTATCGTTGCCAATCGCGGATACTTTTCGTGATCTCCTTCCCGGACTTTAGCATACATTTTGGGGAGCCATTGCTGAGCGTTCGGATGGGTAAACGGCCAACCTGAATAAACGACCTGCCCAAGGCTGCCGCCGTCGATGATGATATTGTTTTCTATAACATTATCTCTGCCACCATGAATGAAAATGCCGCCATAAGCGGCGTTCCTGATGATATTGCCATAAACTTGCGTGCCGCTTGTCCAGTCATCAAGATAAATACCATATGTGTGGAATGGGGTCTGCCAGGATTCTTTGGCAGTATTTCGGCCATATCCGCCAGTATCGTGTATGTAATTAAACCTGACAATATTCCCCCGTTTCGTCCAATCGCGGGCACAACTGAGGATTGCTGCGCTATCCTGAGTCTCCTGATTCACATGATGAACAAGGTTATATTCTATGACATGGTCATTTCCATCAAACCAAATGCCTAAACGAGGTGTGGAATGAATCAAATTCTGCGATACCACGTTGCCGACGCCATAGCACTCGATACCGCTGCCAGTTTTAGTAGTAACTCCTACATGATGGATGTAATTGTTTTCAGCTCGATTTCGGCCCGGGGTAAAAACCTTGCGGTCCCCGCCTGAAATATAAATCCCGATACCTCCAACCTCCAATATATCATTCCCAATTGCCGAACTCTCATAAGAATCTCTGATTGTAATTCCATTGCCGCCGGCATTAAGTACAGTGCATCCAGCAATTATTACACCCTTTGACCCTTTTATAAAAATGGCGTCGTCCTCACAGTCCTGAAAAGTTAAGCCCTCAATACTTATATAGGCAGGCGTACCTTTTTTATCAAGATACTTTTTTTCTCCTATTTGCAGAAGTGATTGCAGAACGGGGATTGATACCGTCTGCAGAGAATCTTCATTTGGGGGCCAAAAATAAAGGACCTTTTCTCTACTATCAAAATACCATTCACCTGGAGAGTCGAGCTCTTCCAAAATATTCTGAAAATAATATCTATTGCCTGTTATGATCGGATACGAGGCTGGTCTTCTCAATTCAATAATATGATGTTCTCTGTCAATTGCAGCAACGAGGATCGTGTTGTTCCAGTAGTTGGGGCCCGGATAAATAACGACTTCCAAACTTTCTGGATTGGCCCACTTAAAAACCTGATCTTCACGAAACTTAAATTTTATCTTACTACCACCATCGACCGAATCAGCAACATAAAAGAACCCTCCTCCGATAGGATCACGAGAGTCAAAATTCGGGAAGCGCGCAAGTATCTGTCTTTTCCCTTCTGCAAAAAGCTGCCTTAAGCCATATGCCTCTGGCAAGATTCCTCTTAAATCAGCGTTGTAAATATTGCCCTTATATTTCACTAAATTTGCAATCTGCTTCGATCCGCTCAGAATCGGCCGCTCCTTGCCATAGGCGCGGATAATCAGTGGATGCTGCTTTGTCCCCGAATCTTCTGGTCCGAGTAAAAGCGTTTCGCTGAGCCGGTATATGCCACCGCGCACCAAAATGGTGAATTGTGCATTCAAACCGTTGTTTTTCATCTTGCGGACAGCATCGATAGCGCGTTGCAGCGATGCAAACGGCCCATCTTTCCCAGAAGAACTAACCTCTGGAAGTGTGCCGGACCATTGGTCATTGCCACTGGTCGATACATAAAAGAATATTGCCTTTTCTGAGTTGGCAGCTTCGACGCATGGCGGTTTCAGACGACATATCAAAAGTATTGTAAGGAAAAGCACAGCCGCAATGCATGCACCCAATCTGAACAATGCCTTACTCATGCCGCTCTTCTTGCCAAAGTCCTGGCATAAATATCCATCAAAATATCGTAATTTGCATCCGCATTGTAATGGACTTCAAACTCTCGGCGTGCCCCCTCACCGAGCCTCTCTAATAATCCGAATTTCTTCCATGCCGAACGTACTGTCATAAGCAGTGATTCCGGATCACGCGGTTGAAATACCATTCCGTTCACGCCATCCTTTACAATGGACGGCAGCGGTCCAATATTTGATACTGCTATCGGGGTTCCATAAGCAAATGCCTCACGGATAACCATAGGGAACCCCTCAAAGCAGACAGAAGGAAGAACAAGTAACTTTGCTTCGGCAATCTGACGCTCGGCATCGGCCGACGGAAGTTGCCCCAGAAAGCGAATATGTTTTGCAGGCAACGTTAAGGCAAGCTTCTGCAACGCTTCACGTAAAGGCCCGTCACCAAGTATCCGTAATTCAGGAGCTTCTGTTCCCCATCTGACCCAGGCACGGATCAAATCTTCAACACCCTTTTCAATAGACAGGCGTCCTGCAAAAACAACATAATTGCCTCGGTCAGCCCACAAATATGATTGAGGGTTGCCTGCGTAAAAGTTCGGCTTCACATAAACCCTGTCAACAGGGAGATCTGTGTCTGTCATTAGCTTCTTCTGGAATTCAGTAAGTACGATAAAAGCATCTACATAACGGCTCCATGTGCCGATTCGACGATGGAGCGATACACTGAACGCCAGTGGTGCCGTAGCCAGGCTGCTACCACGATAACAACCAAACTTAAGTGAAGGCCATGAAGATTTTCGATCCAGACATTCTGTGCAAGCCAGCCCACCTCGCATAGGAATAGCTGCCGGGCAGAATAACCGATAATTATGCAGACTTAATACGCAAGCAGCACGCTGAGCAATACCGCGAAAGATTGCAGGGGAGAGAAGTGGAAATGTGTTATGCACATGAACCACATCAGGTCTAAAACGCTCCACTTCACGGCGAATAGCTGCCGCACTCCAGGGATTCCATGGCGTTGAAATCGCTCCCCTTATTGCCCCAAGTGCGCCTTTGGCGCGTATCCCATCGCTATGACGAAGAAATTTGATCACTTCGTGTCCTCGGTTTTGCAGCAATTCCATCTCGGTTTCAAAAACTGTGTTTTCGCCGGATGGGGCAGAAGAACCATAATAATTATGGACGCCGAGTATTTTCATGGACGCTCAATTAATCGATGACAAACATGTAACTACGCCGGAAGAAAAATTATTGACCATGTTATCAATGGAATAGAAGGCTGCACTCTCAGCACAACCTTTTTTTAATTGATCCTGTTTATCTGGTGACCTTAAGTAATGAGCCACCTCACCAACATAAGCGTTTAACTCAAAATCAGTAATGATTCCGTTCTTGTTGTTTTCCAAATAACATATTTCCGGGCTATGATAAGGAAAGTCTGTTGTAATAAGAGGCACACCTGAAACAAAACTATCGATGAGCACCAATCCAACAAGCCCCGGCATGAGTATGGCTTTTGCGGCTTTCAGATAAGGTACCTTTTCGCGGCCGAACTTTGGACCGACATAATGCATCCAGGGATGCCTGGCACAGGCGTCTGCAATCAGATGTTGCTCAGGACCATCACCTATGAATATCATGTGAAAATCTTTCATTGCATTTCGCAGCAATATGCACGCTTCGATCAGGAAATCTATCTTCTTATCTTGATACATGCTCCCACAATAAACACAAACATTTTGAGAGTTAATTCCGGTTTCCTTTCTTACTTTCAGAATATCTTCATCGCGCATGTCATTGCATGCAGCTGCGAGGCTTATGGTATCAATCGAGTTATTGACAATTGTCACCTTATCCTTCGGGAAACCGCTTTCGACCACTCGTTGCGCTGATAATTCCGTATAGGCAAACCACCAGTCTACCTTGCTAATCATTGACCTTTTGAATATCTCTCTTAGGCTATCAGCTTTCGCGGATTGCCAATTCTTCCCATGTCCCCAATATGCAATTTTAGCTCCTTTTGCTACAAAACCCGCGAGAAGTAAATAGTTGACCAGCAATCGGTTCGCCTGCTCAACAATAATCAAATCCGATCCCCTGAGATTTTTTATACATGACTGCCAGACAAGCTCCATATCTTGGACCTTCAGATAGGCATTTTGCACCTTGAAAGTCCATGGTTCACTCAAGCAGACCGTCTTCGGGACAGTGCCCTGGTATTCCTGGCCGTATATCAGTCTCAGTCTGATACCGTGATCGGCAAGATTATATTGCAGCTTATTGAAAAAGGGGATTCTATAGTGAGGCAAAACTCGCTGTACCATACTGACTGTTTGCACAGATCGAGTTACCTCTTCCGCCCTTCCACTATTACTGAATTCTCGGTTCGTCCTTCCAATTCAACCGTTTGTATATCCTCAATATCGCTATCGAAGGCTGTTCTCGCTGATGTCTGAAAACCAATCTTATTGAGAATCTCTATTAAGCTTGGATGGTCGTACATACATTTATGAGGGAATTCAAAAAATGGAGACAATCGTCTCTTGATCTTATTAGGACTGTTTCCGTAAAGCACACCGAGATGTTCAACAAAATCTTCAGCGTTAACTCGCCCTTCAAGATATGAAATAACGCAGCATCGAAGATCTGGTACAATGATTCGTATAATACCGTTCGTGCGAAGCACCCTGTAGCATTCAATAAGAAAATTTTCCCCGTCTACCCTGGAAAGATGTTCTAAGGTATGTGAACTATATACAACATCGATGCTCTCGTCCTTCCAGGGAAATTTCTTTCTTAAGTCGTGTAGATATATATTTTCGTTCCAATTCAGGTTGAATAACTTTAGTTTGGCATTGAGAGACCGGAAGAACGGTATTTTTGTCAATCGTGCCCCCATGGCATAATCCACATTGATCCAACCATCAGGCACCTGAGAACCGCAACCAAGGTTTAATTTCATACTTTGTTTCTTAGATCGTCGAGAAGAACATGATGTTAAAGGTGGCAGAGTGTACCGGTTTGCTCTTTTTATGGATCCGCTTATCTCAGCAATTATGTTCTGCCAAGAATTCGTTTGATTGACTCCCACTGACGGGGGAACAATGCTTTGCCATAGAGCTTCAAGAGTATAAGGGGCCAGCAGGATGAATGACGTCTGGCATACAGTAATTTTTCCCTTGGAGGTTGCCCTTTAGGTTCGTGCAAGGCTTTCCACCTCACTATGAAGGGCTGATTCGGGTCGCACCACGTTGCGCAACTGTTTTTCTTACAATATCCCTGGTATCCTGGGGCAACCCACAGACTGAATCCTCTTTGTCTTGCGCGAAGGCCATAATCGTAATCGGCAGATGTATGCTGAAATTCCGGACTCAAATTACCTATGACGTCAAAAACCGCTTTGTTGACTAACACGATGTTACCGTTCATGCCTATACATGGCTGTGGGTAATCAGTAGGTATTACAATCGAAACCCCGTTTATGTCTTTATATCCACCATATGTTATCTTTTTTGTTTCGGGATCGCAGGTTGAACCAATTATTATTCCACATGATTTATCAATTTTTTTCACCTCTGTATAGGTGGCGAGTAGGGTTGTTATTGCATTTGTGCCAAGAGTGGTGTCGTCATTAAGCCAAAGATAGAAGTCATACTCTTCTTTCATCGCCTCTGACCACGCCAGGCGCATTCCTCCACCCCAATAAAGACTGCCATTGCCCTGTAATACGATGATATCGGGAAATCTCCTTTTGACAGCTTTGCCTGTACCGTCGGTCGATCCATCATCAACTAAATATACTTGTAACGTTAGATTTCCTGGCAATTCCTCGCAAAAAAGCGATCCAAGGCATGCCAGGGTTTTATGTCGTCTATTATGGCAAGTAATGAGGGCTGCTATTCTCAACATATCTTCGCATCTTTAAAAAAATATGCAGCGGATAGAAATATTATTCCATCTTAAGCGATGCTTCGAATTATGCGAGCGGGAGTCCCACCAGCAATCACGTTCTCTGGCAAAGAAACCGTAACCACGCTATTTGCGGCAACAATTGTACCTCGTCCGATCGTGACTCCCTTAAGAACAATCGTATTCATTCCTAAAAAAACATCATCTTCTATGACAATAGGGGCAGGTATAGCAGGCTCATAATTGCGGCGACTTAATGCATCAACTGGGTGTCTGTCATTGTCAACGATTGTGCAATTGGCGCCGCATAGCACATAATCACCGATTTTAATTGATTCCGCAGCGCTGATAATTGTCGCACTAAAACCAGAAGAATTACCAATAAGTATTTTAGCGTCTCTTCCTGCGCTAATAAAACACCTTCTATTTAAACCAATAGAATTTGACCATTCCGATGAACGAAATATACAATTCTTACCGATATGAATCTCACCATTTGGATGTTTACGGAAATACGGCACACCAATGAATTTACAACCATTCCCAAGATTAACGTTCCACCAATATGCAAGTAATCTACCATAAAAAGTCGTATGTATCGTTTTTAATTCTTCGAGCAGATTATTCAACAAATAAGGGAGCCCATCCCGCACAGCTATATAGTACTCGCGGGGATGATTTGATTTCACGATACAACTCCTTGTCGTGCCTCTTTGATTACTGCATTATATATTTGAAGCTGCTGAACTACAATTTTATCTCTTAAATGTCTCTCTCTTGCTCTTGTCTTTGCATGCTCTGAGAGCTTAAGCGCCAAACTATCATTCGAGAAGATACGTTGAATTTGCTCGGCAAGGATCGTAAAATCCCCCGGAGGAAAGCATAGGGCAGATTCTCCATCATTGACTATGCTTGGAACTCCGCCGGTGTAAGATACGACAGAAGGCGTGCCGACTAGCATCGCTTCTGCAAGAGAATTCGGGCTGTTTTCTATATATGATGGGAGGACAAAGACATGTGCATTTTTGAGTTCACCAACCACCCCGGCAGCTTCAAGCATACCCGTGGAGAAAACATTGCGATCAAGCGCTTCATTTCTTATCAGATCCGTCAAATATTTGTTATACCCGTTTGTTCGTATGCTGTTCCAGATGTATTGATTCAGACTTGCTGTATGATAGAACCCACTCGACGAAACACGCACTTTGATATCAGGAAATTTTCGACGCAGCAGAGATACTGCTTTGAGCACAATGTGAAAGCCTTTAAGAGGATATGATGCCGAAGGAACATATATTGTGAGCCGATTGACATTGCCAAGTTCCCAACTATTTTCGTAAAAGGGAGGTCTGAGCATTTCATCGCAATGATAGTAATATGCATATGGATTCAGCCTCTGCGTATGTGCCCTGTCCCATTGAGTTCTGCCAATAAAAAATCTATTTGAAGCAAATATTTCTCTTTCCCATTTGGCACGTCTACGCCATCTCATTTCTTGTTCAACCATGCCATCAAATCTCACCCAGTCACGTAGGGTGCGGCTTCTAGCGACCTGTACCATAGGCATCCCACCAAAATAATAATCCTTGTAAACATCTATGAGACCTTGTATCGAGATTACAGCCGGTTTCTGTATTAATTTCCTCCCTGTTAGAAGACCATGGAAGTATTCGGTACCGTGGGTATGGATGATATCCGGATCAAAAGAATCAATAATGCTGCGATAAGACTGCACGAGGCTCAAAGGAAGATATCTGTAATTGATGGTGCCCGATGGCAAGGGCACTGTAAAGTAGGTCTTATTGTTAATATTGCTTTCAGAAAAATTGTGCCCTGATATATTCGTTGCAATCCCAAGCTCAATTTCACCAGTTTCTATCAATTTGTCTGCCAATGCAGGCATCCAGCCACCCATCGGAGATGGCTGTTTCCCCAGTGATACGGCATGATCAGGGAAAATATGATTCGTCAACCAGAGCACCTTCTTTTTTCTGTGCTTGATTCTCATCCGAGGCAGGTCGACCCTAATAGTGAACCACAGATTTTTTCAATTCTCAATATTATCATTATGAGAAGATACCTTAAATGTGCCTATGAAGGCTGATAACAATTTCTGCTCTCTGCAAGGTTTTGCAGTCTTTGGGGGATTTCTGGACCCCGAGCAACAAATGGCTGTTCCGCCAACAGAGGCCGTTTCCCAAATCTTGCCATCAATAGAAAGGTTAATCCGTAGCCAAGCATATAAGGTACATTCAGTGCAATCGGATTGACAAGCCAGTCGACAAAAGCAATAGGAATCCAGAACCAGGCAACAGTATGATATGGATCAAGCTTTCTTTTCTTTCCGATCCAAGATCCAAAAGAAGAAAGCATAATGATCAGAAGAGGTAAACCGCCTTTAAGGGTAAAAGTTACCCAACCGATATGAACTCCCCCCCGATTCCTTCCCCAATCCGTATTGTTATACTTGAACGTCCCACCTAACCCCCGACCCCACAACCATTCGTAACCCATTACTTTGAAGTATCTCTCTGATTCTGGAAGGCGGTATTCGATTGCCTTGTTTGTCGTATCGAATTTTTTCGCCCTCTTAGTAAATAGGGAGCCCTCCTTAGTACCGATCCACCCAAAAACAACAATAATTGCCGCCATAGCCAAAAGTATAAGTTTTATTTTTCTCGTAATACTTGTATGCATCAAAATTGCTGCAGCTCCAACCAAACCAGCGAGAACAAGCGCACCTCGAAATTTGAAAATCATTACATTAATTACTATGTATCCAACAAGTGCCAAAATTTGAAGATAATGCCATCGTCTATTTTTCTCCAACCATCCATAGATAAATAAAGGCAACCCAAGGCTTATAAATGGTCTGAAAAACATATACGCGACACTATCTACGTAGCGTCCTTGGTTGTCTGCCCCGGACGCAAATAAATTTAGATCAGCTTCATTAACCCTGATATCATATGTAAACGCGGACAAAATGAAAGCGGCCCAAAATACGACCGTTGAATATTTGATTATGGAACGGCAAACCTTGTCATCCGTTCCAACAATCAAAAAGATACCAAGAGAATACAACACGATCATTTCATGTGCTATTAGTCTCGGTGTATTGCCTCTTAGAAATCCATACAACAACAAGGCAGTTAATAAGCATGTATAAAGCAGAAATCTCGCCCAGTGTCCTCGTGTGCACTGTATCCACAATTTTTGACGGATTATGTAAGTAATACTGAGGCTATAGAAAATAATAAAAGATATAAGATAAAGAAAATATCTTAAGATATTGAAAGATTCACCGAGATAGTTATGCCATAGCCCTTCACCAAGGGACATTGCAGTTAATAAAAATAGTCCTAAATACATTGTCTTACTTATACAGGGGCTGCATTATTTGCAATGAATCTACATTAAGTTGTTATGCAGAGGGATCATTTTGCTGACATAGTATCAAGCACCGTTGTAACCTTCAGTGACCTCTCAGGGTTGAGCAAATGCTTCCTTCATGGAAAATAAGACTTCGCGTCATAGGAATCATTTAAAGGGTGTTATGGAGTTTTCTTGCCATCTGGTAAATGCTATGGTTCGCCTATTAGGGTCTATTTTGCATCAGGCTCATTAAGAAAACTCCTTGAGCGGTAGTATGAAAATTACTCTTAGGTTGTTTCACTGATACACCATTTGCTGTAAATCCAAAAAATTTGGATTTACCAACAGGAATTAATCCGTGAAAATTTCCCCACCCCCCATCACTCAACTGTGCGTCAATAATTTTTCTAAGCCATATTGGCTTTATTTTATTTTTCAAACCAGAATCTGCCAACATGAGGACTCTTTGTAAATAGACATCAACGACTCTAAAATCGAAGAATAGTTGCCATAAAATGTATTTTTGGAGTATTTCAATTTTATAATTTAACCCTTGGTCATTTTGACAATTCCTACGTTGCATGAACCTAAATCCCATTAATTGATGGGTTACACAAGCTGGACTAATTGGATGTGATTTCCAACAAAAATTAGGATGTTTCTGTGTTTCAATAGTTTCCAAATTTGACAATTCTTCATCGCAAGTCAATCCAAATAAAAATAATTTATTGTAGTCTGGCAGAGCTGCGATCCGAAGTGGGTCGACAGAGACGTTACAATTATTATCAAATAAATGATTCCAGACGGAATTTACATATTGTGTTTTCATGATCAATTGATATTCGTCGGATAAATCAAGGAGTCGTTCATCCTTTGTTAATAATGCGCTTTCGTTAATCATCCACCACAGAATACTATTAGTGCTCTGAAGGATATTTGTTTTATTTTTTACAAGCCATTCGATTGATTTATGAAGGCTAGATTTAATTTCGTTTTGTGGAATGTTTTGAACTGGTCTATTGTTTTGCCAAATTGTGTAACTGAAAACAACCAAGCATGCTGTGAGAAGAAATAGGAATGTGATTACAATTCGCTTCATGATTTTGATCCAAATGAGATAGCCAAAAAGTTCTTAGGTAGTTAATCCGATAACTGCGGAAAATTCTATTTCTTTAATCTGATAAAGAATTAGTATCGTCGTAACAACTTGAGTTATTTGTATTTGCCAAGATATCAAATATTACATTTGTAATGTCTGCAAATATTCTGTTCAACATGCAGCGCTCTTCTGAACTTCGTTTTTGAATCAGCTATTTTAGAACCCAAATGGTTCTATGTCAGGTGTTCCTTTCGAATGGAATTCATTCGTAAACGTGCTGCCGGATTATGTCAAATCTTTTACAGCTGAAGAGTAATTCGACACTCACTTCTGTTCAATCAAGACTTGTGTAATCACTTATCGTTTCCTCAATACCGCAGTCACAGAATGGCCATTTGGCCACAATAAATTGTTCCTATAAACGCTTCTATAAAGTGGCTTCAAGAAACGAGATAATACATTAACAATCTTTTTTCTGAATGAGACATCTATCATCTTGCCCTTATCCCATCCCAGCAAGGTGCGAACCGTGATATTTGATAACAGAAATATAAATGATTCGTAATGTATTCTTTCAAGTTTCTCATGTTTTAAGTCGACACAGGTCAGGTTAAACAATTTTTCTAAGCTCAATAAAGATCTATCACTCCAACGACTGACATGATGAGGCGGCATATTCAGCACCGCGTTTTCCTGCAGACTCACAAAGGACTCTTCACTTGGAACTGATATAATGAGCAATCCACCGGGTCGCAAGGCTTCTAAACATGCTTGAAGACATTTGGGCGGGTCCGCCACATGTTCTATTAGTTGAAATGCGGTAACTACGGAATACAAGGATGTATTTTTTTCTGTGTGCTCTTCAATTGATTCGTTTAAAACTCTCACGCTTTCATTAGTTGCTCGCTCAATTGCCAAAGGGTTAAAATCCAAACCTGTGTAGTGCCCTTTGACATATTTTTTAAAAATCCCCGGACCAGAGCCAACATCAAGTACTGTATCATCTTCCTTGATGAAGCCTGCTGCAAATTCATATTCTTTCTTCTCATGCTGATAATAGTTAACCCCCATTTTCTTACTCAGTGAATCGTAGAATCTGTCACTACCAGCAATAACAGGGAAGAAAAATCTCAACCCACAATCACAACATTCAACGTAACTAATTGCTTGTATGTCCTTAAATTCTTCACTCATATCATATGACAGCCAGGCAGAATACACTTTGCACAAATCTTTGACTTTTATATCGGACAATTTAGCTACAGTTGTGTTCTTGCAGAGAATACATTCCATCTTCAGCACTTCTTCTATGTGCACAACCGAGACGTGCCTATTCCTTCCACTGCCGCTTCAAGACTTTTAGTATTATTTTGTTGCATGCTCGTTCCATCGGCTATGCTTATTTACGCATTCAGAGTTCCGACAGAGCTGAAATAGTTTTCAGTTTTATATTTAATATAGGGTATCAGATAAATTGTCTGTAACGTGTAAGTCACCAGGAAAGCCAAGGAGAGACCCAAGGCACCGTATTTCAATAAGAACCACGCTGATGAGATCAGAATGATTGATCGCAAAGCAGCAAAAGCCATGGCTTCCCTGGCTGCGTCGCTGGTCCAAATGGCCTGGCCTATGACAATATTCGACGCCCACATAACTGAGTAGACTGAAGTTACCGCGAGGATCGGCCAACCCTGAGAAAAGCCTTCCCCGTAGGCGCTCATAATACTGCGTGAAAGAATCGATACAGGGACCGCAACAACGAAAGCAATCCCGGTCATAAAGATTGAGTTAAAAACAAGCATCTTGTTGTATTGAGATTTCTTGTTTTCACCCATCAGATTTGAAAGCATGGGCAGCGTAGTCGCTGAAAGCATACTTGGCAAGTAGAGAATAATAACTTGCCACTGCTTGGCAGCATTAAATAGACCCATTTCGCCATATCCGCCAGGCTGGTTGACCAGCAATGCATTGAGTACCCATTCCGTCGGAGCGAAAAATATGCCGCTGATCAAGGCAGGGAGTGAAAATTTCCAGAGAATCGACTTCTCATGCCAGCAACCTGAGTAGGTATAGGGAACTCCCGCTTTCGCACATTCATCGCGGATTGCGATATGGTTAAGCAGCCAATTAAACCCGGCGGCAATAACCATACCCCACACCGCACCATAGAGGCCGCCGAGATAAACGCCGCCGACCATGAGAGGAAAATTTGCCAATCCGGACCATAGACTAACTTTTGCAACTGTTTTAAAAGCTTCAAAGCCTGACAGCGCACCGATTTGCGCCCCGTTAATGGCCGTCAGCAGCAAGTAGATCGATCCGATCCGGAGAAGGCTTGAAAGATGCGGGGCTGCCAGCGTATATTCAGCAAGCCACGAAGCCATAAAGAATAAAATCATTGATGTGATGCTGCTCGATACCCAGGCAAACGCACTTGAAAGAGCCCGAATTCTCCCTGCTTTTATGGGGTCTGTTGTCCGGTACTGCGCAATGAACTTGGTTGCCGTCATACCCAAACCGAAACCGGCAAAAATACCGAACATACCGAACGTACTCTGAATAATGCCGAGTTCCCCAAACCCTTCCTTGCCCAAAATACGCGCAACAAAGATTGAAGCGAGCAGACCTAACCCTCGGGCGATGACTGCTCCTGTGAGAGACCAGAATGCACCTCGGGCGAGACGATAACCGAGCGGCGAAGCCTCGATTCTTTGGAGGATAGGCCGCAAAAAGGGTGAACGTCCGCAGTCTATAATGGTTTTAATATTCAAATGCAAGGGTCCTTAACTGATAATTACCGGCCCCGAGAATATTGTTATCATAATGGTACCGGCGAGGGCATGTCGGTTGCCTTGGACCAAAAGCATCACTCATGGTAGCAGAATGTCTTGAACCCGCTATTCTTGCAAAACAGATCTCTCTCGGCGTCTTTGATGTCCTCCCTTACCATTTCAGCGACCAGTTCCTCGAATCTCACTTTGGGTTTCCAGCCGAGCCTTTCAGCCGCTTTTGTTGGATCGCCAAGCAGGGTCTCGACTTCCGCAGGGCGAAAGTATCTCGGATCGACCTCTACCAGAACCGATCCTGAATCAGCGTCTAACCCTTTTTCATCGATGCCTGTTCCTTCCCATCTCACAGTGATCCCGATTTCCCGAAATGCGGCTTCGACAAACTCCCTTACAGAATGCTGCTCCCCGGTAGCTATCACATAATCGTCGGGGCTTTCCTGCTGAAGGATGAGCCACTGGGCCTCAACGTAATCCTTTGCATGTCCCCAGTCGCGAAGGGAATTCAGGTTCCCCAGGAAGATCCTGTCCTGAAGGCCGAGCTTCATCCTGGCCACTGCCCTTGTTATTTTTCTTGTTACAAACGTTTCACCGCGAATCGGGGACTCATGGTTGAAAAGAATGCCGTTGCAAGCAAAGAAATCATACGCCTCGCGGTAATTGATCGTTATCCAGTAAGCGTAGAGTTTTGCGGCAGCATACGGGCTTCTTGGATAAAAGGGGGTTGTTTCTTTTTGCGGGGTTTCACGTACTTTTCCATACAGTTCCGAGGTCGACGCCTGATAAAATCGTGTCTTGTCTTGCAAGCGCAATATCCTGATTGCCTCAAGAATGCGTAATGTCCCTACGGCATCCGCATTTACTGTGTACTCGGGTGTCTCAAAAGAGACCTGTACGTGGCTCTGGGCTCCTAAATTATAAATTTCGTCGGGCTGCACTTCCTGTATGATGCGGATAAGGTTTGTTGAATCGGTAAGATCTCCGTAATGCAGTATGAAGTTTCTTCTTTTTTCGTGAGGGTCCTGGTATAAATGATCGATCCTGTCGGTATTGAAAAGTGAAGCCCTGCGTTTGATGCCATGCACGACATAACCCTTATCAAGCAAGAATTCCGCAAGATATGCTCCATCCTGACCGGTGATACCGGTTATTAGCGCTTTTTTCATGCAATCACTCTCCATAGTTTCATTGGGCAATTGTATCGATAGGGCAGCCCCACATATCCGAGGCCGATGATGCCAACCCGGGCATCCCTGCGCTCTATCTTTTCAATAAGGTTCATTTCATGCCTTTTTTGGTGAAACGAGTTTAATCAGCCGAAAAAGGAGCATACAGGTAAAACCAGCAAATCTTGATGAGTTCAGAAGCAATAAAAGCCCAATCGGCAGTGAGCACGTCTGGAAAACCTTCCGGCACCTGTTCATATCGTGCCGGCACATATCTCAAACGTTGAGCCTGATCACCGAATACGCTTTCGGTGATAATTTTTATCCGCTTCATGTGATAAGGGGAACTGACCATAAGAGCGGATTGCAATCCCATTGCGTTCATGATCTCCTTCGCCTGAAGGACCTCCATGTGGGTATTTTCGTAGAATCCGGGGTAAGCGCCTGAAGAATCACCTTTTCTTGCATAAGGAACCCTTACCGGAATGTGTTTATGGGTAAAGACCTGTTTTAATGCAGGAATAATGAGGAAGCGTGCGTACCCTTCCTCAAGAAGGCGATTCGCCTCCTTTTTCCTGTCCTCAGACCCCAGCAAAAGGATGACAGCATCTGATTGAACAGGCTTATCAGCATCAGTAAGGACATGGGTTGCGGAGTAAACTGCAGCGCATGCAAGGAATATCAATATGATTGGAAGAAGGATCAGGGTGTTTTTTTTCATTTGAAGAATTCTTCCCTGTTGATATATTCTGTTTCGTTTCCTTCCGGCAATGCTCCGCCCCCTCGGTTACAGGGAGTCTGAAAAACGAACCGAGAAGGTCTGATTAATCTCTGTCAATGCGTGCGGATGAGAGTCCTGTCTGAACGGCAGTTATGCTGCCTCTATATCATCTGCGTGAATCTGGACGCCCACACTTTTCCCGAGCAGCTTTATGCTGACAATAAATATGCACTGGCTGTCTTTTTTCTCCAGAAATCCTTCTGCACCATCAAAGACGCCTCTCTTCACCCGAACGGGAGCGCCTTCTCTCAGGTCCGGATAGATGTCGACCGGTTCCCCGCTTGCGAGCATGATCATCAGGGAGTTGATCTCTTCAGGGGCCACCGTGGTCGGCATTCCCGGCTTCAGTGAGACGAATGATACCGTCCCCCGCGTTTTTATTGCCCGTGAGAGTTCGTGCGGGTCAGGCGGAACATGGACAAAAAGGTAGCCCGGGAAGAGTGGAAACTCGACCTGTTTCTTCCTGTCTTTCCATTGGCGCAGCTTCGTCACCGAGGGCAGAAAGGCATAGATCCCTTTCCGCTGCAGCTCGCCTGACACGACAAATTCGTGCCGCGGTTTCACGTACAGGGCATACCAGTTTGCGTTCGCCATATCAGCTCCAATCATCTGATACCAATCGCCCGGTGCTATTTTGCCGCCGTGATGTCCTCGGTCAGCAGAATCTTCACGTCCGCCTTGTCGCGGAGAGTTTTCGCCTGACGGTCGGCCTCCTGCTTTGCCTTTTCTTCAAAGAGGAACTGCCGTATCTTATCCTTTAAGTCTTCATACGCCAGAACGGTTTCGGGCTTCTTGTCCATGACTTTGAATATATGGAACCCGGTTTCGGTTTCGATGATATCCGTAGTGTCTCCTGTGTTGAGCAAAAATACTTTGCTCTCGAACTGTTTTTCGAGCTGGCCCGTCCTGATATAGCCGAGATCCCCTCCGTTCGTCCTGGTGGGCCCGTCCGAATGCTCGCGGGCGACGGCAGCAAAGTCCTCTTTCTTCTTCAGCTTGCTCATAACCTGATCGGCCTTCTTCCGGGCCTCCTGCTTGCGGGAGGCATCCCACTTGGGATCTGTCTGGACGAGGATGTGGCTGACCCGCACCTGCAGCGGCTGCTTGAAGACATCGAGGCGGCCCTCGTAGTATGCGATCATTTCGTTGTCTGTTACCGTGACCTTTGATGCATATTGCTTTTCGACATACTGCTGAATCGAGCTGTTCTTCTGCAGACGAGCCCGCAGGGTTTCTTCAGAGATATTTCTCCGGCTCAGTTCGTTTTTGTA
>Ga0209254_10000789_pt1 | contig 27336 bp, 26 predicted proteins | sample FrelakmetDIP11DI_FD_187148 | JGI IMG/M metagenome (GOLD analysis project Ga0209254, IMG submission 187148) | Freshwater lake sediment microbial communities from the University of Notre Dame, USA, for methane emissions studies - DIP11 DI (SPAdes)... | ecosystem: Environmental > Aquatic >...
CACCGATGGCGCGGCTACCGTGCCCATCGCATACACCGGGATCCTGCCGGATCTGTTTCGCGAGGGCCGGGGGATTATTTCCATCGGTCAGATGAATGCCGAGGGCGTGTTCGTGGCGACCGAGGTGCTGGCCAAGCACGATGAGAATTACATGCCGCCGGAGGTGGGTGATGCGTTGAAGAAGGGCGGCAAAATCCCTCTTAATTACAAGGACTACCAGAAATGATCGCTGAGCTGGGGCATATGGCGCTGATCATGGCGTTGGCGATGGCAGTGTTGCAGTCTGTTTTTCCGCTTGCCGGGGCGCATCAGGCCGCACCGATCTGGATGGCCGTGGCAAAACCCGCCGCTCGAGCGCAATTCTTCTTCCTCATGATCGCCATCACCTGCCTTGCCCTGAGTTTCGTGAACAACGATTTTTCGGTGGTTTACGTGGCGAAGAATTCCAATAGCGCGCTACCGCTTTATTACCGCATCGCGGCAGTCTGGGGGGCGCATGAGGGCTCCATGCTGTTGTGGGCGTTCATCCTGGGGCTATGGACGGTCGCGGTGACCGTTTTCAGTCGCGGTCTGAGCGAGGAGATGGGGGCGCGCGTCCTCGGCGTGATGGGGCTGATCAGCATCGGTATCCAGCTGTTCATTCTGCTGACATCTAATCCCTTCGAGCGTATCGCGCCGGCGCCCCCTGATGGCAACGACATGAATCCGCTGCTCCAGGATTTTGGCATGACCATCCACCCGCCCATGCTCTACATGGGTTATGTGGGGTTGAGCGTGGCCTTCAGTTTCGCCATCGCCGCACTCTTGGGTGGCACGCTGGATTCGGCCTGGGCGCGCTGGTCGCGTCCCTGGACCCTGGTTGCATGGGTATTTCTCACCTTCGGCATTACCCTGGGTTCGTGGTGGGCTTACTACGAGCTAGGCTGGGGTGGCTGGTGGTTCTGGGATCCGGTTGAAAATGCTTCCTTCATGCCCTGGCTGGTGGCAACGGCCTTACTCCATTCGCTGGCGGTGACGGAAAAACGCGGCGCATTCAAAGCCTGGACCGTGCTTTTGGCGCTGTTCGCGTTCTCTCTGAGCCTGTTGGGAACCTTCCTGGTACGCTCCGGCGTTTTAACCTCCGTGCATGCCTTCGCGTCCGATCCGACGCGCGGGCTCTTCATCCTGGTTTTCTTGGGCGTCATCGTCGGTGGCTCCCTGCTGCTGTACGCGTTGCGCGCTCCGGGCATCAGGGATAATGCGCGCTATCGGTTTTTCTCCAAGGAAAACCTGCTGTTGTTGAACAATATCCTGTTAGTCACCGCAGCGGCGAGCATTCTCCTGGGCACGCTTTACCCGTTGCTGCTCGACGCCCTGGGACTGGGCAAGATTTCGGTGGGACCACCGTACTTTACCGCCGTATTCGCCCCGCTGATGGCCCCGATTTTCCTGCTGGCCGGTGTTGCGCCCATGGTGCCTTGGCGTCAGGGCGAGTTCGTTGCGCTCGCGAGGCGCCTGCGCTATTTCTTCGACGGCAGCCTGCTGCTGGGATGGGGGTTGGTCTGGCTGTGGCTGGACGAGGACGATTACGCCACCATGGCCGGGTTGTCGATGGCGTTCTGGCTGGCAGCGACGATGCTCTTCTCGCTTTATTCCCGAATACGGTTGCGCAGCTCCTGGCTGGAGGGCCTGCGTTCGCAGTCGCCGAGCGTTTATGGCATGACCTTTGCCCACCTGGGCGTGGCGGCGTTTCTGGTTGGCGTGGTATTGTCGAATCACTATAGCCAGGAGAAAACCGTACGCCTCGCGCCGGGCGAATCCGTCTCCCTGGGTCATTACGCCTTCAAGTTCGAGGGCGTCAGTGAGGTAACCGGGCCGAATTACCAGGCCAAGGAAGGCAGCTTCCGGGTGTACCGAGGAGACGGCGAAGTGGCCCAGCTCAAGCCGCAGAAACGATTCTACCGCGTTCAGGGCAATACCATGACCGAAGCGGCCATCGATCCGGGACTGTTCCGGGACCTGTACGTTGCCTTGGGCGAACCGCTAGACCAGGGCGCCTGGAGCGTGCGGGTCTATTACAAGCCATTCATCCGCTGGATCTGGCTAGGCGGCCTCTTGATGATGGCGGGCGGCCTAGTCTCGGTAAGCGACCGCCGCTACCGGCTGCTGGCGCGACCGGCGGTGCATCGGGAAGGCGTTCCGGTCGGCGCCTTGACTAAGGAATCCTGAGCGATCATGCGTTATCTCATTCCTTTCTTAGTGTTCGTTACGATGGTGGTGTTCCTTGCCATCGGCCTGACTCTCGATCCACGGGAGGTACCCTCACCTTTTATCGGCAAACCCGCGCCCCGGTTTTCTCTGCCGCAAGTGGCGGAAACGGGCAAGACTTTCGGCAATGAGGAACTCCAGGGCCAGGTCAGCCTGTTGAACGTCTGGGCGTCCTGGTGCGTTTCCTGCCGTCAGGAACACCCCGTCCTGATGCAGTTGGCCAGGCAGAATCTGGTACCAATTTACGGATTGAACTACAAGGATGAGCGGGCGGCGGCGCTGGGATGGCTGAAACAGTTTGGCGATCCTTACCGAACCAGCGCGTTCGACGCCGACGGCAAGGTCGGCATTGAATGGGGGGTGTATGGCGTTCCGGAAACCTTCGTGATCGACAAGCAAGGCGTCATCCGGTACAAGCAGACCGGCCCGGTGACCGAGGAAGTCCTGCAGAAGAAGTTGCTTCCCCTGATTCGGGAACTGGAACAGGAGAAAACGTCCTCATGAAGTGGTGTCTCATTTTTTCTGGCTTATTGCTCTACGTGAATGTTCAGGCCACGGAAATCAGGCATTTCGATGACGCCGACAAGCAGCAGCGTTATGAAAACCTGATCAAGGAACTGCGCTGTCTGGTTTGTCAAAACCAGTCACTGGCGGACTCTGACGCCGACCTCGCACAAGATTTGCGCGACGAGGTCTACAGCATCATCCAAAGCGGCAAGAACCAGGAGGAGGCCGCGCAATTCCTCGTGGACCGCTACGGCGATTTCGTGCTCTACCGCCCGCCGCTCAAAATCACGACCTCGCTGCTCTGGCTCGGGCCCTTCGTCTTGCTGCTAATCGGTGCAAGCTTTATCTGGCGGCAGGCGAAGAGGCGCAGCACAAGACCGCAAGCGCCTGAACTGACTCACGAAGAGCGCCAGCGCCTTCAACACTTGAAGGAAAAGCTCGGCAGGTAAGTCGCATGATTGGATTCTGGATTCTGGCGGCATTGCTGCTGCTTGCGGGCTATGCCTTTTTCCTGCCCGTCCTGTTTGGGAACGCGCATCAATCTGCCATTGATCGCCAACGGCTGAACTTGCTTCTCCACCAGCAGCGGCGCGAGGAAATGGCGCGCGAGGCCGGCGGGGACGATCCCGAGGGCTTGGCAGCCGAACTGGACAAGGATTTGCTGGGTGACCTCGCAGCCTCCGAAAAAACCGTGGCGGCCCGTCCGAACCCGGGACGCTGGCTGCTGATCGCGGCTCTGGTTGCGGCGCCAATCCTGGTGGTCGTGGTTTACACCCAGTTGGGTCGCTTCGACCTGGCGGATTACCACGCCGAACCGCTCAGCGCCGGGCGCGATGTCAGCCCGACGGGTCAGGACATTCAGGCCATCATCGATCAACTCGCTGAAAGGTTGAAGAAAGAGCCCAACGATCTTGAAGGCTGGACACTCTTGGGACGCTCCCTTGCCGCAACCCGGCAGTTCGACAAGGCGGAGCAGGCCTATGGCTATGCCCTCAAGCTAGCGCCCGACAATCTCGACATCCAGGCGCTTTACGCGCAGTCGTTAGCCGAAGCCAATGCAGGCGATCTGAGAGGCAAGCCCGCCGTGATCATCGCCGAGATTCTGCAGAAGGATCCCCGGCACCCGAGCGCGCTCTGGCTGGCCGGCCTGGCCGCGGCGCAAAACGGCGATACGGCCCAGGCGGTCGCCAACTGGGAAAACCTCAAGGCCCAGTTCCCGGCCGACAGCGAAAGCGCAAAACAGCTGGGCCAATATATCGGCGAGGTTCGGGGACAGTCCGCCCAACGCGGAGCCGAAGCAGCGCCGGCACAAGAAGCAGCTGCGGCCGGGCAGAAATCGATTCGCGTAAGCGTCACCCTCGCCGACAGTCTCAAGCACAAGGCAGCTGCTGATGACACGGTGTTCATCTTCGCCCGCGCGGCTGCCGGACCGCCCATGCCTCTGGCGATCGTCCGCAAGCAGGTAAGAGACCTGCCGTTGGACGTCACGCTGGATGATTCCATGGCCATGACGCCAGCCATGAAGCTTTCTTCTTTCGAGACGCTTGTTATCGGCGCCCGCATCTCCAAGACCGGCAACGCCATGCCCTCCCCTGGCGATCTGCAGGGCATGACGGAGCCGACCGCGGCGGAGAACGGCAAGACTTACGCCGTGGAAATCGGCCATGAGGTGCAATGAGGCAGGGCCAATCAAACCAAGCTTCGCGCCCATCCTGAGCGGGGCGAAGCAGGCTGCCGATTGCCAGCGGCGTGCAGGCGGGAAAAATTCGTTGGGTTTTTCTGCCGTCAGCCGATCAGTTCCAGGGTATTCCCGTCCGGATCCCGGCAAAACAAGGCCCGACGGCCGGAGTGGCTGAGCGAGTATGTGATCCCGGCATTGTCCAGCCTAGCGATCAGATCTTCGAAGTCCCCCACACAGAGCGCGATATGCCGATCCCGGCCGCCATGTTCGGGGCGTTCGATACCCGCGTCGGGGTTCGGCAGCACCAGGAGATGGATCTGCTGTGCGCCAATATCGTACCAGATGCCGTCAAACTTCATTGGCGGGCGTGAAGGACTTGGCTGCAACGCCAGGACACCCTCGTAAAAGGCCCTAGCCGTGGCCAGATCCTCTACCAGGAGCGAAGCATGGTGAAATCGGGTGATAACGGACATATCAGTCAGTGCGGGGAGAGGTTGCGGTAAATGGGACAAGTTTCATGGCAAGGTATCGGGGCCTGGAATGGCAGGCGGCGAACTGCAACGCTAATCCCCGAGATGAGACAAACGGAGATTGACGCCGGCGACCGTGTATTCCTTGATAAAGAAGTTTCGCTTAAGGCAATTAGGGCAGCGAACGAAGAACTTGTCCTCATTGAGTTCTATCGGAGGCCAGGAGGATTGACTTTTCTTGGCGACTACCAGGGGAATCACGGCGTGGTCATGGATGATTTTTTCGCAATTCAAACAATGCAGCAACATGATTGTCACCTCGCGACCCGAAAACGAAATGCAACCAGCTCAAGCATCGAAATCCCAGCTCATGCAGTGCCCGGTCTCCTTCTACCAAAAAGGGCACTGACTGTCAACGGGCATCAGGTCGACCAGAGCGGAGGCTCATCCATCAGCCCAATTTGCTCGCGCAGCTCAAGGATGCGATCCTGCCAATAACGTGGCGTGTTGAACCACGGGAACGCGGCCGGAAACGCCGGGTCGTCCCAACGCCTGGCGATCCATGCGGCATAATGAATCAGGCGCAACGTGCGCAGCGCCTCGATGAGGTGGAGTTCGCGAAAATCGAATTCGAAAAACATCTCGTAGCCGGCGAGCAAGTGGGCCAGCTGCTGCGTCATCAGGGCCCGATCTCCCCAGAGCAACATCCACAAATCCTGGACGGCGGGACCCATCCGGCTGTCGTCGAAGTCCACGAAATGGGGGCCGTCATCGGTCCACAGCAAGTTACCCGGATAGCAATCGCCGTGCAGTCGCAGCGTCCGCACGCACCCAGCCCGATCGAAGCATCGCCGCACCCCTTCAAGGGCATGCGTTACCGCGCTGAAATAAGCCTCGGCGAGGTCCGCCGGGATGGAGCCATGCGCCGACAAATAGTCGCGGGGCTCTTCACCAAAGCTCGCGATGTCCAGCGTCGGGCGCGCTCGAAAGCGTTCCAGCACGCCGATCGCATGAATGCGCGCAATCAGGCGGCCCATTCGCTCCAACGTCGCGCGATCACCAATCTCGGGGGCACGACCGCCTTGCCTTGGAAATACCGCAAAGCGAATGCCGCCGAATTCATGTAGCGTCGCGCCGTCCCTGAGCGTCAGCGCCGGCACAACGGGCAACTCGGATTCGGCCAGCTCCCGCACAAAGGCGTGTTCTTCCAAAATGGCGGCGTTGCTCCAGCGACCCGGACGATAGAACTTCGCCACCAGGGACGGTCCTTGTTCCATGCCCACCTGATAGACACGGTTTTCATAGCTGTTGAGCGCAAGCAGACGACCGTCGCTGCGCAACCCCACGCTGTCCAGCGCGTTCATGACGCAATCGGGCGTCAGGGATGAGAAAGGGATAGAGTCTGGGATGGTGGTCACGAGCCGCGCTCTTAGGAATGGCCCAACCGCTTGATATAGTTCACTAAATCCCAGATCTGTTGAGGTTTCAATGTTCCTTTCCAGGCGGGCATGGCGCCGCGGCCCTGCGCGATCTTCCAGGCCAGATCGCCGTCGGCATGTTGGGGTGCCATCTCCTTCAGATTGGCCGGCTTAGGCTGTAGATACTCAGCGGCAGGACCGTTGCCCTCGCCGCCTTCGCCGTGGCAACTCGCGCAATGGGCCGGATAGAGCTTTTTGCCCCGCGCCAATGAGGTTTTGTCGGGCTTGACTGGATTTCGGCGTTTGGCCTCTTTTGCCGGAGCCATCCAATGACCCGCCATCATGCCATGATGATGCGGGTGGTCGTGATGCATTCCCTCGGGCATCCCCACCTCCACCGCGGAGTCGTGTTGCTCCGCCATCGCCTGGGTACCCAAACACAATCCGCCAAGAACCAAGATGGTCATAGCAACTCTTATCACACTTCAACCCCCCTGTCTCAGTTACCCGGCATCGGTCCTCGGCAATCAATCGAGTTGACCCGGCAAGAACCTATCGACTTATCCTACGGCATTCAAGGTAAAAACGCTTCTCGTCCGCCTCACCCATGGAAAAAGTTTTGCGCGGCAAGGCTCCGTCCAGTTCGATGGACTTGAACAGCTGGAATTTCGAGAGGGCGGGGAGCAAAAAGCCCATCGCACCGGACCGCTTACCCAGCTCGATGACCGCGCTTTCACCGTGAATGTAATCGATTTCCACCGCTGGATTCATCTTCAGGTAGTCGTCCAGAAAAGCCTGCAATGAGGCAACCTCCAGGGAAAAAATGGGCCGCTCGAGAAACAGCGCGCCACACTGGTTTTTCGTCAGGAATGGAATCACCTGCGTGCGTGCTCCGTGTTGCTCGCCGGCAATCGCCTTGGCCTCATCCAGCGTGCTGCAGGTTTGATAGGAAAGCCCCGTCCCTGCTTCGCCGAAGAACTGTTGCATTCCCCCTAGCATGCGCTCGCCATCGGCGTTGAACACAACCCGGTGAATCGCTTCGAATTCAAGACCTTCATCGTGCAGATTAACCAGCTCGACCAAGACATAACGTGCAGGATGATCCATGATGGCCTGCTTGTCCTCAGCGCCAGCCTTCAACCTTTCCCAGATGACCTTGGCGGTCGCCAGGGAATGGTTGCCGTCGCCCAGCGCAAACAACAGGGCGTCTGGAGTGGGAGCAGACTCCTTTTTCTGCCCCCCATCCGGCCAGGCCAGGCGGGCGATGGCCCGGGCGATTTCGGCGATCAGCCCTTCATCGGTAATGCTGTAGCCCTTCACCCTGCCGCCATCCATCATCAGGGGGGTGTCGTAGATCGGCTCAAGCGGCTTGGCGAACAGGGGCTCGATCACCGTTTTGTCAGGATCGTCGATCAAGACCATGATGTGCGGGAGCTCAATCGGTGCGTTTTCCCGCACCTTGACCCGAGGAGGCAAACGCTCGATGATGGTCCCTTCCGTGGCTCTGATGAGGGTTTTTGATCCTTCGCGGAAGTCGTAATGTTCCAGATCCAGTGCGACCACCAGGCCCTTTCTGGAGGGCGTTCGCGATGTTTGCCGGTCGACGAGGATGAAGCCGGGCTTTTGCGGTACGAGCGTTCCATCCGCGAGAAATTGCCGCATCGTCTCCTGGATAGTCCGGATGCGCTGTTCCTGGTCCGCTGATTCCAGATAGACTTCGGGATAAATCAGAGACAGTGTCGAGGGATGACCGTCCACCCGCTGCTCGACTTTTTCCCAATACTCGGGCTGCGAGGTGTATTGGTCACACGCGATGACCGCCCATTTGCCGAGGTCGATTCCCTGCTTCGGCAGCAGAATAATGGGCACATGTAGACCAATGTTCTCAAAGTTCATGGCAGTTTTCTCCTTAATAAATAATCGGTTTCTGTTGCCGATTGTATCCGTTTCCGGCACCCAGGTGTGCCAATGTTGCGCCTGCGTTAGTCGCCACACCCGTCCCCGAGTATCATTGCGTGATGGCGGCGGCACGAGCGCCATAGTCCGCCTGTTCAATCCCGGCCGGCCCGGTCGTTACCGAAAGCCGGCTGTTCCCCTATTCACTCACCGGATGTGCCGATGAATCTAGAGAAAGTCATCTTCGGGTTTTTCATCGTTTTGGCCGCGACACTCAATTTCGGTTTTTTCGTCGGCGATATCGACGTGCCTCACCAGCACCATGTCTATGAACTGTTCGCCGCAATCGTCGTGAACCTGATCGCAACGATTCTGAAATTCGGCGACCGCACACAGATCGGCGCGGTTCATCTTGCCACCAGCCTGGTGGCCGATTTGCAGTTGATCGCTGCGGCGATCGGCTGGGGCGTCGCCGTCCACGTGACCGGCGAGGGCATGACACCTTCGGTGACCGCAGGGATCGTGTCGCTTTCCGGGGGGGCCATGCTGGCGAATATCGTGTCGGTCATCATCCTCATTGCCGAGACCGTCATGTTGCGGCGCTAGGCCGCATTGCGCATGAACAGCGTCTTTTTTCTCATCCTGCGGCGCATGCGCGCGCCGCTGATCGTGCTGGTCCTGATTTACGCGGTTTCCATCCTCGGCCTGTCATTGATTCCGGGGATCGACCCGTCGGGGCAGCCGACACGGCCAATGAGTCTCTTCCACGCTTTCTATTTCATCAGCTACACGGCCACGACCATCGGTTTCGGCGAAATCCCGGCGGTGTTCTCCGATGCCCAGCGTCTCTGGGTCACGGCCTGTATCTATCTGTCGGTCGTGGGCTGGACCTATTCGATCCTGACCCTGCTCGCCCTGTTCCAGGACAGCGGCTTCCGATTAGCCCTGGCCACGACCCGCTTCCGGCAGCGCGTCAGCCGTCTGAACGAGCCCTTCTATCTGATCTGCGGCTGCGGTGAAACCGGCGGTTTGTTGATGCATGCGCTCGATCATATGCAGATGCGGTTTGTCGTGGTCGAGATCAACGAAACGCGCATCAACGAGTTAGAGTTGGAGGATTTCCGCACGGACGCACCCGCATTAATAGCTGACGCCCGCCCCCCGCAGACATTGCTGATGGCCGGGTTAGCACACCGCAAATGCCTAGGCGTCTTGGCACTGACCAACGACGATGGCGCCAACCTGGCAATCGCCATCGCGGCACGACTGCTGAGCCCTTCGCTCCCGGTGCTGTGTCGAGCCGAGACGGCCGAAACCGCGGCGAACATGGCTTCCTTCGGCGTCCATCACATCATCAACCCCTACGAGAAGTTCGGAGAATACCTGGCACTCGCGATGGACGCGCCGGGCTGCCACCGATTGCTGCACTGGCTAACCGGCATTCCTGGAAGGAATCTGTTGGAAGAAACCATCCCGCCGCGGGGAAACTGGATCGTGTGCGGCTACAGTCGGTTTGGCAGGTCCATCGCGGAGAACCTCGAGCGCGAAGGCGTCGGCCTGACTATCATCGATCCCTCTCCCGCTGTCACATCGATTTACGCCAAGAACATCGTCGGCATCGGCACCGGCGCCGAGACCTTGCTCAAGGCCGGCGTCGAGTCAGCGGTTGGTATCGTTGCCGGTACCGACAGTGATGTCGATAACCTCTCCATCGTCATCACGGCAAGAGAGCTTAACCCCAAGCTCTACGTTGTCCTGCGTCAGAACCAGAAAGCTAACAAGGTGCTGTTCGACGCCTTCGCCGCCGACCTCGTCATGTTGCCCAGCGAAACGGTCGCCCACGAGTGCCTGGCCATACTGACCGCGCCCTTGCTGTCCCGCTTTCTCGCCGTCGTCAAGCGGGAAACCGATGCTTGGGCGGATACCCTGATCGAGCGCCTGCAAGCCCGCCTCGGCAACGAAGTACCCACCCTCTGGAGCGTCCGCCTGGCGGCAAGCGATGCGCCTGCGCTGCACCGTGCGCTGGTGCTGGATCGGAAAAGCATCACGCTGGATTGCCTGCTGCGCCATTCCAGCCGGCGCGACGATTTCCTTGCCTGCTTCCCGCTGCTGGCGCTGCGGGAGGGGCGCGAGCAGGTGACGCCGGACCCTCACTTTCGTCTGGAAGCGGGCGATGAACTCCTGTTCGCCGGAACGGCCGAAGCCCGTATGTTGCAAGCCCTTACGCTGCAAAACACCAACGTTCTCGATTATGTGATGAGCGGGCGCGAGATTCCCGGCGGATGGATTTGGCGAGCTTTAAGCCCAAAGAATGCTGGGAGTTCCTAGATGGGCGTCTCGCGCAACCAGGCTGTCTAGCCGACTGAACGGACGAGAGACTCAAAAAAACGCGCATGAATGTGATCCACGCCGGCATCGATCCGGGATTTCAGCAGTGGAAATTACCCGCGTTGGCCATCGCCATTTCGGCGCTGCTGCATACCGCGATTTGGAGTGTATGGATCAAGCAGAAACCCCAATCCGAACCGGTGGTCACCCCGCCGCAGATCATCGAAGTCGCGCTGATCAGGGCGCCGCCCACCGCCCTGCCGGAACCGCAAAAGCCACAGGTCCAAGCGCCGCCGGCGCCGCCCAAGCCCAAGCCCCAAGCTGAAAAACCGCCGGAGAAGCCTGCACCCAAGAAGCCCGAAAAGCCCAAACCCAGGCCGATGCCGAAACCCGCACCCCAACCGGAATCCGAACCGGCGCCGGTGCCGGAAACCGCCGCGTCCCCGGCAACCCGCGCGCCGACCGAGGCACCGGCGGCATCGGCACCAGCAAGCCCGGCGGCGCCAAGCCCGGCGCCATTCGTCGAGGCCAATTACAAGTCGCCGACCCTGCACAATCCGCCGACGCGTTATCCAAGGCTCGCGCTGGAGCGCCAGTGGGAAGGTACCGTGACATTGCGTGTTCGGGTTTTGGCCAATGGTTCGGCGGGTGAAATCCGTATCGAGCGCAGCAGCGGCCACGAGCTGCTCGACGAATCGACCATCGAACAGGTGAGAGACTGGCGCTTCGCGCCCGCCCGCAAGGGGAACCAAGCCGTGGACAGCTGGGTCGTCATTCCGATTGAATACAAACTGAAACGTTAAGGGGTCCTGTCATGATACCAATGTCTTCCTCCGGCATCGTTCAGACCACCTTGTGGGTACTGATCGGTTTCTCCGTCATCACCTGGGGTATTATCTTCTTCAAAGGCTGGTCGCTGTGGCGCATCGGCCGCGGCAACCACGTTTACGGTCAGGCGTTCTGGGCCGCGAGCGATTTGAACGCCGCCTCCGGACTCGAGCATGCCAGCAGTGCCTGGGGCCGCATCGCGGCCGCCGGCTTTAATGTCCTCGACGACATGCGCAGCAAGACCTCTCGAATGCTGGAACTGAGCGGCGACATCCAGTCGATCCTGGAGCGTTCCCTGCGCCAGCAGATCAGCAAGGAACGCAAAAACCTGGAACAGGGGCTGTCCATGCTCGCCAGCATTGGCAGCACCGCGCCGTTCGTCGGTCTGTTCGGGACGGTGTGGGGCATCATGCACGCTCTCCAGGACATCAGCAAAGCGAAATCGGCCAGCCTGGACGTAGTGGCAGGCCCCATCGGCGAGGCGTTGATCGCCACGGCCATCGGCATTGCCGCCGCCATTCCGGCGGTGCTGGCGTACAATTTTTTTCTTAGGCGCATCAAGCTGTGTGAGGCGGAACTCGAATATTTCGCCACCGACTTTCTCAATCTGGCGGTCAAGGCCGGCCTGAAAGCCAACAACGGAGGGGCATGAGCATGGCGTTCAAGAACGACTCTTCCGAGCGGGAAGCGATGAGCGAAATCAACGTGACGCCCCTCGTGGATGTCATGCTGGTCTTACTGGTGGTATTCATCGTCACCGCACCACTGCTCACCCAAGCGGTGCGCGTCGACCTGCCGAAAACCGAAAAAACCGAGCCGGCGCCGAGCGATCATGTTTCCACCATCGCCATCGACGCCCAGGGCCACATCACCCTGAACGACCGACCGCAACCTCTGGACGCGCTGGAACCGCAACTGCGCAGCCTGCAACAAGCCGATCCGGAACTCATCGTCCAATTCCAGGCCGACGCCGCCGTACCCTACGGCAGGGTGGCGGAAGCCATGGCCGTCGCGCACAAAGCGGGCATCACCAAGCTGGCGTTCATCACGCGAGAGTGATGTCTGCTCTCTATGCTGCCTCACGAAGCCTTGCAACCTGGATGGTTCGCGCTGCGTGAATGCCATTTGCAGCCGGGTAGGTTGGGCATGTCGCACATGCCCAACATTTTCATTCGAACAGCCCCCTGGGAAACCTCGGGGAGGGTGAATGGGGTCAAGTCTTGCAATCAAGCAATAATTGTTGGGCAACGCTCCCGCTTATGCCCAACCTACTTCTAGCCATGAATGTTGGGCAACTCTGCCGCTTGTGCCCAACCGACCACGCGATGCCCTTCAAGACGATTTGCAGCCTTGATGGTTCGGCCTGCGTGTATCCCATTTACAGCCGCGTGCGATTCAGCCTCAACGCATTGGCGATCACCGATACCGAACTGAAGCTCATGGCCGCCGCCGCAATCATGGGTGACAGCAGCAAGCCGAACGACGGATATAACACGCCGGCGGCGATGGGCACACCGAGGACGTTGTAGATAAAGGCGAAAAACAGATTCTGGCGAATATTGCTCATGGTGGCCCGACTCAGCTTCACCGCGCGAACAATGCCGCGCAGGTCACCCTTCACCAGGGTAACCCCGGCACTTTCCATCGCCACGTCGGCACCGGTGCCCATGGCGATGCCGACCTGCGCCTGAGCCAAGGCGGGCGCGTCGTTGATGCCGTCGCCTGCCATCGCCACCCGCCGGCCCTCGCTCTGCAATTGCTTGATTGCCGAGACCTTCTGATCGGGCAGCACTTCGGCCACTACGCGGTCGATGCCGAGCTTGCGGGCGATGGCGTTTGCAGTCGTCTGATTGTCACCGGTCAGCATGACGATTTTCATGCCTTCGCTATGCAGAGCGCTCAAGGCCTCCGCTGTGGATGCCTTGATCTGATCGGCGACAGCGATCAGTCCGGCCGCTCTAGTCGCGGCGCTCGCTTCGCTTCGTCCGGCCGCTTGAGTCGCGGCGCTCGCTTCGCTTCGCCCGGCAACTCGACCGTCCAGGGCCACATACATCACGGTCTGACCCTCCTGACGCAGGGTTTCCGCCGTATCGGCCAGGCTACTGATATCAACTTTCAACTCCTCCATGAGCGCCCGGTTGCCCAGCGCAACCGAGTGTGCATCCACCTTTCCGACCACCCCTCGTCCGGTGAGCGATTGGAATGCATCGACGGGCGCGGGCTGGATGCCTCTGGCTAAGGCACCATCGACGATCGCCGCCGCCAGCGGGTGCTCGCTGCCGCGCTCGAGGCTGGCGGCGAAGTAAAGCAGTTCGTGCTCGGATATTGCCTGTACCGGCAGAACGGAGACCAAACTCGGTTTGCCTTCGGTCAGGGTGCCGGTCTTGTCCACCACCAGCGTGTCGACTTTTTCCAGGATTTCCAGCGCCTCCGCATTCTTGATCAGGACACCGGCAGTCGCGCCTCGGCCGGTACCGACCATGACCGACATCGGTGTCGCCAAACCCAGGGCGCAGGGGCACGCGATGATGAGCACGGCAACGGCATTGACGATACCGTGGGCCAGGCGCGGTTCCGGCCCCCAGAGCCACCAAACGATCAGGGTGGTGACGGCAATGGCTACCACCGCCGGCACGAAGTAGGCCGAAACTACGTCGGCCAGCTTCTGAATCGGCGCGCGGCTGCGCTGCGACTCGCCCACCATGTGGACGATCTGCGCCAACAGCGTGTCGGCGCCCACCCGTTCGGCTCGCATCAACAGGGTGCCAGTGCCATTGACCGTGGCGCCAATCAGCCGGCTGTCGGCCGTTTTCTCAACCGGGATGGGTTCACCCGTGACCATGGATTCGTCGACGGAGCTCATACCCTCGAGCACCGTTCCGTCTACCGGGATCTTTTCGCCGGGGCGCACCCGCAGGATGTCCCCCAGCTTCACCTGATCCAAGGGAACGTCGACTTCGCTGCCGTTGTCCTGAACCCGCCGCGCGGTTTTCGGCGCCAGACCCAGCAGCATCTTGATGGCCGCGCTGGTTCGGCTGCGGGCGCGCAACTCCAATACTTGTCCCAGCAGCACCAAAGCCGTGATCACGGCGGCCGCTTCGAAGTAAACCGGGACGCTGCCCTGCTCGCCACGCATGCTGGCCGGAAAAATGCCTGGCAAGAAAGTTGCGACGAGGCTGTAAACCCAGGCGACGCCGACGCCCAGCGCGATCAGGGTAAACATGTTGAGGCTGCGGTTGACCAGGGAGGCCCAGCCGCGCTCGAAGAACGGCCAGCCGCCCCAGAGCACGACGGGCGTGGCGAGAGCGAGTTGAATCCATTGCAACGTGTGCGTTCGGAGGAAACCGGGCATGGCTGCTGGAAGGAGGTCATGGAGCATGGCTATAACGAACAAAGGCAGGGCCAGCGCCGCGCTGAACCAAAAGCGCCCCATCATGTCCCCAAGCTCGCGATCTTCACTCTCGACCTCGGCCGTTCGCAGCTCCAGGGTCATTCCGCAAATCGGGCACACACCTGCTTGATGGCGCACGACCTCCGGGTGCATGGGGCAGACATATTCTGTGCGAGTCTCGGACACCGACTCGACGATTGGCTCCAGGGTCATTCCGCATTGCGGACAAGTGCCGGGCTCGGGCTGCCGGATTTCCGGATGCATCGGGCAGGTGTAAGCAGACGTGTTCCCCATGACTCGTTCGGCTCTTGCTGCCATTTTCAAATCCTCCGCGACATTACCTGACTTCTAATGCTTTCGTGGAAAACCTGCAAGGTATTATCCATGCGGATTCTGTTCCTTGCCGAACAAAGCATGACAGGCCCCAGGCAGATGCGGGATCAGGCTGTCACGGATTCATGGGTTTTCGGCTTGCTCGTCGGAGCCAATACCCCTTCACCATCGCATAAAGCGCCGGAATGACGATCAGCGTCAGTAGCGTGGACGAGATCATCCCGCCCACCATCGGCGCGGCGATCCGGCGCATGACTTCCGAACCTGCGCCGGTGCTCCACATGATCGGCAGCAGTCCCGCCATGATGGCGGCAACGGTCATCATCTTGGGACGCAACCGTTCCGCCGCCCCCGTCATCAGTGCGGCGTAAAGATCGCTCTCGGTCATATTGCGACCCTGCTGCTCACATTGCCTTTGACGATCACGGAAAGCGTGATCAAGGTAAATCAGCATCACCACGCCGGTTTCGGCGGCAACCCCCGCCAGCGCAATGAACCCGACGCCGACCGCAACGCTCAAGTTGTAATCGAGCAACCATAGCAGCCAAACCCCGCCGACCAGCGCAAAGGGCACGGACAGCATGACGATCAGGGTTTCCGTCAAACGCCCGAAGTTGAGGTAGAGCAGGATGAAGATGACGAAGAGGGTCAGCGGCACGACCAGTTGCAACCGCTGTTTCGCCCGCTCCATATACTCGAACTGGCCACTCCAGATGATGTAGTAACCCGGCGGGAACTGAACTGTCCGTTCCACCGCCCGCTTGGCTTCCGCCACATAACTCGAGATGTCGCGGTGGCGCATGTCGACATAGATATAGCCAGACAGCATGGCGTTCTCCGTGCGAATCGAGGGCGGTCCCCTCGTCAGCCCCAGATGCGCAACTGAACCCAAGGGAATCATGGCCCCGCCGGGCGTCGGCACCAGCACATGCGTGGCGATGGCTTGCGGATCGTCGCGCAACTCACGCGGATAACGCACGATGACACCGAAGCGTTCGCGTCCCTCAACCATCGTGGTGACGACTTCGCCACCGACGGCGGTCGCGATGAGGTCCTGCACATCGCCGACCATCACTCCATAACGTGCAAGGGCCCGGTAGTCCGGATCGATGTTCAGGTAATAACCGCCGGTGATGCGCTCGGCATATGCGCTGGTCGTGCCGGGCACGGTCTTGACAACCCGCTCGATCTGCTGCGCCAGTCTTTCCATCTCGGCCAAATCCTTGCCGAACAGCTTGATGCCGATGGGCGTGCGGATCCCGGTCGCCAGCATGTCGATGCGGTTTTTGATCGGCATGGTCCAGGCATTGCTGACACCGGGGATCTGCAGGGCCTGATCCATCTCCGCGATCAGCTTATCCAGGTTCATCCCGGACCGCCAAGCCGATTCCGGTCGCAGATTGATGAGGGTTTCCGCCATTTCCAGCGGCGCCGGATCGGTGGCGGTCAGCGCGCGCCCCGCCTTGCCGAAAACCGACTCGACTTCGGGAAAGCTCTTGATGATGCGGTCCTGGGTTTGCAGCAATTCGGCCGCCTTGGTCACCGACAGGCCCGGCAGAGTTTGCGGCATGAATAACAGCGTGCCTTCGTTGAGGGTCGGCATGAATTCGCCGCCCAGCCGGGAGGCCGGATACCAGGACACCCCCAGTATGAGCAGGGCGAGAACAAGGGTCAGTTGCTTGTGGCGCATGACCCAAGCAATGACGGGCCGATAAAGCCAGATCAGCACCCGGTTGATCGGATTACGTTGCTCGGGCAGGATTTTTCCGCGCACGAACAGCAGCATCAACGCTGGCACCAGCGTAACCGATAACAGCGCCGCGCCCGCCATGGCAAAGGTCTTGGTGTAGGCAAGCGGCTGAAACAATCGCCCCTCCTGCGACTCCAGGGCAAAAACCGGCAGGAACGATACGGTGATGATCAAAAGGCTGAAAAACAGCGGCGGTCCGACTTCGCGGCAGGCGGTGAGCAGAATGTCGAAACGCGATTGATTGTCCGCTTCCCGCTCCAGATGTTTGTGGGCGTTTTCGATCATGACGATGGCGGCGTCGACCATGGCGCCGATGGCAATCGCGATGCCGCCCAGGCTCATGATGTTGGAGTTGATCCCCAGCCCATACATGACGGTGAATGCCACCAACACGCCGACCGGCAGCATGAGGATCGCGACCAGCGCACTGCGCAGATGCAGCAAGAACGCCCCGCAAACCAGCGCAACGACGATGCTCTCTTCCATCAGGGTGCGGCGCAGATTGTCGATGGCGCGATGAATCAGGCCGGAACGGTCGTAGACGGTCTGGACGCGGACCCCTGCCGGCAATCCGGAAGTGATTTCCCGGAGCCGGTCTTTGACATTCCGGATAACATCCAGTGCATTCTGTCCGTAGCGCGCCACAGCGATGCCGGAAACCACCTCGCCCTCGCCGTTGAGTTCGGTGATTCCGCGCCGTTCGTCCGGCGTCAACTCCACCCGGGCCACGTCGCGCACCGAGACCGGAATGCCGTTTTCCGCTTTCACCACCAGACCTTCCAGATCGGTCTGGCCGCGGAGATAACCGCGACCACGCACCATATACTCGGTTTCCGCCAGTTCGATCACCCGCCCACCGACGTCGCGGTTACCGTTGCGGATCGCATCGGTCAGGGTCTTTAGGGAAATGCCGTAAGCCTGTAACTTGTGCGGATCGACCGTCACCTGGTATTGCTGGACGAAGCCGCCGATGCTGGCGACTTCGGCCACGCCCTGCGCCTTGGTCAACTGATAGCGCACGAACCAGTCCTGCAGGGTACGCAGTTCGGCCAGCGAGTAATCCTTCCCCAGCAGGACATACTGATAGACCCAGCCCACGCCGGTGGCGTCCGGACCCAATTGCGGCGATACGCCGCGAGGCAGCCGCCCGGATGCGAAATTGAGGTATTCCAGCACCCGTGAACGCGCCCAATAGATGTCGGTACCCTCTTCAAAAATCACATAGACGAAAGATGCGCCGAAGAAGGAAAAGCCGCGTACCACTTTCGAGCGAGGAACGCTCAGCATGGCGGTGGTCAGCGGATAGGTCACCTGGTCCTCGATGACTTGCGGCGCCTGTCCGGGATACTCGGTGTAAACGATCACCTGGGCGTCGGATAGATCGGGCAGTGCGTCCAGCGGTGTTTTCAGCAGCGCGTAGAGGCCGGCGCCGACTATGAATAAGGTCGACAGCAGCACCAGAAATATATTGCGCAGGGACCACGCAATCACCTGTCCCAGCATGCCTAACGCTCTCCATGGGGGTGTCGTGTCATCGGCTCGGCGGATGACTGCGGAACAGAGGGTGGCTCATCGCTGAGCGGCGAGCTGAAACCTTCCAGGACCGATTTGAGATTGCTCTCTGCATCAATCAGGAAATTGGCGCGGGTGACAACCGATTCCCCGGCCTCCAGGCCATCCAACACTTCGACATAGCCATCGGCCTGTCGTCCCAGCTTCACGGCGCGGGGCTCGAACAGGCCATCGCCCTCTTGCACCAAGACCACTTGGCGTGTACCGCTGTCGAGTATGGCGGAGTCTGGAACCGCCAGACGTTCACCGTCTGCACTTGCTGCGGACAACGTGACACGGCCGTACAGTCCGGGCTTCAACAGTTCCTCCGCGTTAGGCAATTCGATACGCACCTTCACAGTCCGGGTTGCGGTCGCAAGCGTTGGGTAGATGAACGCGACCTCGCCGGCGAAGACCCGTTGCGGGTAGGCATCGAAATGAATCTGGGCGGTCTGACCGACACGCACCCAACCCAAATCCTGCTCGTACACGTCCACCAGCAGCCAGACCCTGCCCAGATCGGCAATACGAAACAACAGTTCGCCGGGCATGAAACGCATCCCTGCCACCGCCGGCTTTTCCAACACGACGCCGCTTACCGGCGACAGCAACGGGACCGAGTCCATTGGCATGTCCTGGTCTTGCAGACGTTGCAGCGGCCCCGCCCCGATGTCCCAGTAATGCAAGCGTTGCAGGGCATTCTGGACCAGCTGGTCGGCCGTGGCTCGAGCCTGCGCGCTCGCCTGCTCGAGGGCTCGCCGGCTTTCCCGAGCGATCAGGTATTCCCGCTGGGCGGTCAGCAGCTGTGGACTGTAAACGTCCAATAAGACTTGACCGCGCTGGACCCGTTGTCCGGTGGCATTGACGTAGAGGCGTTGGATCCAGCCTTGGAATTTGGGCGTCACGGCATGAACGCGGCGCTCATCGACCTCGACGCTGCCGAGTGCGCGAATGGTTCGAACCAGTCGTCGCGGTGCGGCGGTCTCGGCTTTCACGCCCAGTTTCTGTATTTTCTCTGGGCTGATCGTCACCTGCCTGAGGTTCGCAACCTCGCCTTCATAGACGGGGATATAGTCCATGCCCATTTCATCCTTTTTCGGCGTCGGCGAGGTGTCCGCCGCCCCCATCGGATGACGGTAGTAGAGAATCTCCCCAAGCTTCGATTTCGCTGGCGGTTGGGCGAGTTCATCGGCATACACCGGCAAGTAGTCCATGCCCATCTCATCCTTGGCAGGCGTCGGCGAAGTCACGTTGGGATTCATTGGGTGCCGGAAGTACAGCGGCTTTCTCTCGGCCACCGCCGTTGGCTTCAATGCCTGCGGCGTTTGCTGACGGGCAAGCCAGAATCCCAGGCTCAAGCCCGTAGCCAGAGCAAGCGCCAGTGACAACGCCAGGCCCCTAGTCATGGCTCAAGTCCTCTCCGACGGCAGCGGATAAGTCAGCCAGGACCTGTTGGGTGCGAGTCAGGGCTTGCCAGTACTGCGTCTGATACTGGAACAGGGTCAGTTGGGCGCGCAGCAGATCGGAGAACTCGGCCTCGCTGACCTGGTAACCGGCCAGGAGGGAACCGATCGTTTGCTGGGCCTGCGGGATGATTTCATGCTCCAGCAGCGTCAATCGCTCCCTGGCATGATGGTACTCGACCACTTTGGCGGCAATCTCGGCTTGAACCTTGTGATGATCATCCCGCAAGGCATACTGTTCCTGCAGCAGTTCGCTGCGGCGCTGATCGACCACCTTGGCCTGTTTGCGCGCGGCGTAAATCGGCAGATTCATGCTCAGCCCGACGCTGGCGAAATCGCTGCGGGATTGACCGCTCGGCGTATCCTGGCGAAAGGCATACCCCGCACCGACCGTCAGATCCGGGTAGAAATCCTTTTGCGCCAGATCCACCCTGGCTCGCGCCGCATCCAGCATTTTTAGGTGCTGGGCGAACAAGGGTCGGGCCTGTCGCGACTTTTCCTGCAACGCCGAATCGGTTAGCCCCGGTAACTTGAACTCTGCTTCGGGCGGAATCTGCACCGACATTTCGGGCTTACGATCCAGCAAGGCATTAAGCCGAGCCTCCTCGCCATGCCGCGAGCCGATGAATTCGAGTTTTTCGTCCTTCAGTTTGGAGAATTCAAGCTGGGCCATCAGCACGTCCTGTTGCGCTCCCTCCCCCACTTTGTATTTGGCCTGGGCAATGTCAATGAGTTGCTGGAAGAATTGCTGAGCCTCGTCTATCACATTCAAGGCTCGGTCATAATAAAACAGGCGCCACCAGGCCTGTTTTACATCGCGCACCAGGCGCAAGCGCGCCTCGTCGACCGAATCGGCCGCCGCCAATGCTTCCTGCTCGGCGACCTTTTCCTGCAAGGCCAGTTTGCCCGGAAAAGGAATCGTCTGGCTGATGCCCACACCCAGCATGGTCATGTCTTCCTTGCGCAGGTTGAAACTACTGGTGGGCACATTCAGCAGATCAACACTCAAAGTTGGATCGGGCAGGGCGCCTGCTTGGGAGGGGATGGCCGCCATCGCATCGGCCCGGGCCCTGATCTCGGCAAGCCCCGGATTGCCCGCCAGGGCTTGCGCGAGCGCCTTGCCCAGCGTCAGCTCGGCTTCGGTGCCAAAGAGACCGGGCGGCAATGCCATCAAACAAAAAGCCAATGCCGCTTGCTTAAGAGAGCCGCGGCGGGGTGGCCAGGAAGAGCTAAGGAAAGACATCGGGATTCTCCTCATCCAATCGGAACAGCCAGGCGCCACCCGGCTATGGGCCCTCTAGCGCCTGCCAAAGATGTGCTTCTGAGCGAGGAGATAGGGACTAATTCCGAAGGATGCAGAATTGATAGATCAGCGGAATTCGCCTGCCCGCCGGCTCGACAATGGCGCCCGGAACCCGCCGCATTGGGTCATTCCGGAATACGTATCCGATCAGCCGGATCAGGCCAAGAACGAAAACCGGCATCTCCGATTGGTCGAGTTTGAGTCCCAAGACCAGGTCGGCTTGAGATTCGATACAGGGTTTCAACGAACAGTCCTGCGAGGTTTCTGGCGTGTGGGTCTTGTGCTTGAGCGAGGAGCGGTCACCGAAGTCCCCACATCGCTGCATGGCGTCGGCGGACGGGCTTAATTGTCCAGGCATCGTGCAAGCCGCCGAGACGACGAACGAGAAAAGCCAGCTTACCAGCAACACGAACACCAGCGCCTGCAGATAAGAGCGATTTCTTTGCGCGCGCAGCGCTGTCAGCACAAGCCTTCTCCGCTTGGGAACTTCGTTAGGCGTCGTAGCATAACAGATGCTTTGCCTGGAAAGCAGTGAACGGATTTTTCCAGTACCGGATGATGCATGTGTGAATTCACACACTCAGCTGAGCCCCTTGCCACAGCCCGGCGATCTCGACTCCGCCGACAGATGCTATTTTCTATCTGGTTCATGAGCTTGTAAGTTAGGCATAAAGTTTGTATTGGAAATGCGAAGTTTCTTCGCGAGCAGCAATTCTTAGCATTAGCCCCAGGTGACATCCATGAGCAGCAAGCAGGTCGCGGCCCTCAGACCAAACAGTAATTCCGGTTCCTTGTTATTGGGCACCAGTTTGGCGTTTGCCTCGCTGATCTTGATACCCGCCATCGCCACCCATCTCGGTCTGGGTCCGAGCTTGACGGGCGCCTTGCGGATTGCCTTGATGAAGGCGTCCAATCGCGCGATCGGAGGCTCAATCTCCAGCGACGAGACAGCCGAAGCGAATAACAACGTCAGTTGCCAATGAAACGGCGAGTCCATTAGGCCGCCGTAGCAGGGTCCCGTTCCAAGGCGGTCTGTTTGACTACCGCGGGAATACCGTTGCCACTATCACTTTGCTATGCTCTGCCTCACTGGGCTGACCGGGCCCGTTACCTGACATAATGTCAAGATAATGAACGAAACACCGCTTCGGGCGTGCGACCTTTGCGGCCTCCCCATCGAAGTGCCCAATTTTTACCTGACCACCGTGAACGGCGAAAAGCGCTTCTGCTGCGAGGGTTGTCTCGGCATCTATCAGATGCTGAACGAATCTGAAGTCGTTTCCACTACTAACGGGGAAAGCCCCGACTCCACCGGTGCCGGTCATTAACGGCTCGGGTTTTTGAATACCATATCCCTGGGCATAGGCACTGCCGATCCGAGCGAGATGGCGATCTGATACATGAAAGTTTGGTACCGCGTCTTGGCCTCATCCTCTAAAAGGGCCGCCTCCTAAACGGGAAATTCTTCTGCACCGGAAGGCGCGATCCCGAAGGCGAGGCGGTGATCCTCCGCCGACGCATTCCCGGGCGGTCGTAATGACCGACTTGTGGTAACCCTCTCCAGCCAAAGGAAATTTGGCCTCGCAGGCCCCGGACAGGGCATCTCAACTCTTCGGTCTGGCGGTGGAGGTACCGGCCAGTTCCAGTTAAAACGTCAACCTATTGTCTTGATCTCGAGGTTGGGGATCGATTTGCCTGGACGTGGGGGTAGTTTGAAAGCAGTAAAATCGGGTAGGATTTTCCGGTGAGCAATACCCATCAGATCGAAGAATAACGAGGAAAAATATCGTGTCACAACCGTCTTCCGCATCGATTGCCGCCCTCTGGCGGTACCCCATTAAATCCATGATGGGCGAGGAAATTAACGCGACCCAGATTACCAAAGAGGGTGTGTTGGGCGACCGCGCCTATGCGCTGGTCGACAATGAAACCGATAAGGTCGTGAGCGCCAAGAACCCAAAAAAATGGCCCGACTTCTTTCGCTTCCGTGCCGCCTATACGGCGCCCCCGAAAGCCGGGTCCGTGCCGGCTGCCTGGATTACCTTGCCGGATGGCGAACTGATCCGGAGCGATCAGGCGGACGTAAACGATATCCTTTCCAAGGCTGTGTCGAGAGCCGTCACGTTGCGGAACAAGGCTCCTGAAGCGTCCAGCCTGGAGCAGTATTGGCCCGAGTACGACGGCGAGGATCGCGAAGTGACCAGCGAGGGGATTTCGGGGGATGCGCCGGCCGGCTCGTTTTTCGACTATGCCACGCTGCACATTCTAACGACCAGTTCGATCGACCAACTGCGAGGGCTCTACCCGGCGGGGCGATTCGAGGCCAGACGATTCAGACCTAATATTGTTGTCAATACCGAGGGGCAGCAAGGGTTTGTTGAGAACGATTGGGTAGGCAAGACCCTACGAGTCGGTGATTCGGTACGGCTGCTTGTCACCGATCCCTGTCCCCGCTGCGTCATGACCACGCTGCCGCAGGGCGATCTGCCCAAAGACCCCGGCATATTCAGAAAGGCGATAGCAAAAAACAATGTGTTTGTGCCCTTTGCCAACAAAGCGCTCCCAAGCGCCGGCGTGTATGCCAAGGTGCTGTCGCCTGGAACGATTCGCAGGGGTGATCCGGTGAGTATCGAATAATCATGCGGTTGGCCTGAAATTTCGCGACAGTCTTGCGGCAGGCGGTCCGGATGGTGCCTCAGCCATGGCGATGTCGCCATGGCTGTGAAAGCATCAGGGTCTTCAGTGGCTGAAGAAGCCCGCCGGATGAGCGCTATATTGGTATTGAGCCCGACCATACTGCCGACAGCAAGCGTCACAATCATCGCATCATAAGGGTAAGCGCATCACTTGAACCGACTGGGCGCCATAATGACGGATTTCGTCAAAGGCGAGCGTCAGGTCGTCCTCCCAAGTGGGCGTCGGGAAAACCAAACGCAAAGCGCCCCATTCATCGGCCACGCAGCCGGCATCGAGCTCGCGGCTACCGAGGCGGCGCAGCAAATCCTCGATCTGGTCAAGTACCTGAACCGCCGTGGCCGGATCGTTCATCGCCGGGACAGCGCCCGAATGGCGAAAAAGAAGGCCAGAAACAAAAATGAACTTTCATTCGAGGCTGTCCCCGTTGATACCTGCCAAAATCGAGAACTGCCGTCGCGGGAAGCCCCCGCTGGTTTGCCCGCCTTGCCACGTCGGCAATCTTGTAGCGGGCAAAATATTCCGGCGCCTCGCCGGAAAGTCTGATATTCGCGGCATGCAGGCTCGCCTACTCGTGCGCGAGCTGGTCGAACTCGGATTCGTTCATGGCTGACCTTCGAGGCTGATCTTGGAAAACAAAAGCCATTGCTGCGGATGCCGCGGGGCGCTCAGCTTGACACGGAGTTCCACACAGCTCTTGCCGTTGACCGTGCCCGTGTCCAGCGTGAGCTCCTGGAACCCCCCCGGCGTCAAGTCGGCCGCGGTCACGAGGGAGTTTGCCGCATCGAAAATTTCGACGCGCCCCGGGGAGTTGGCGCGGAACCGGAGCTTGGCCCGATAGACCGGAGCGGCCGCGTTGAGCAGGCAAATCCGGGCGGTTTCGCGGTTCATCCAGCGCACCCGGGGCAACGCCCACTGGGGATAAGGCCCTTCCTCATTCAAAAACCCTTCGAGGGTGGCGATGCCGTCCACGGTGACGACAGACCCTGCTTGCGCTTCGAGGTGGGGAAGGTGGGCGAACAGAAAATAATGGGATTCCGGTGCCACCGGCAGGAGCGGCTTGAACCGTGGGTCGGCGAGTATCCACTCCAATAACGGGGCTTGGAGGGACGCGCTGGGAAGCCAGCGATAGTAATCGGAAAGGCCTTGGTTGGGCAGGACGACGTAATCGGCACTTTCGGCCGCGGCCTTGGCCTGGGCTAAGTCCGCGGACCGACGATGGTCGAATACCTCCACCCGGAAACCTTCGCGCAAGCCTTTCCAGCGCATCGAATCCATGCCCACGGGACCTGCGAACGTAAAAAAGACCTTTGGAGCATAAACGGCATTATTCGCGCCGGGCAGGGATTCCTGATGCTGGCGGATCACGTCGATGATGCGCTGATTCCAACTGGAAAAGCGGAGGGCATCCGGAGAGTTGGTCCAGGGGACGATGGCGCGATTGTGCCAGATCGCCACCACAAGCCCCGACGTCGCCAGCAACCGGAGCACCAGCCGGGACCTTCGAAGTGGAAAACCCTGATCGACCCAGACGATGCCAAAGATGGCCGACAAGAGCAGCAGCCATTGAAACGTGGCGAGAAAGAACTCGTTCTTGTGCCGGCCGACGACCATGATGCAAAGGGAAGCGAAACCCACGACACTCGCGGCCAGGAGCCGAAAACCAGCCCGCCGGTTGCCCTGCAGCAGCAAAAGCCCCACACAGACCGGTATAACGACGACCGCCCAGACAAGGTGATACCCGAGGAGGCGAAACGTGAGCGTCTTGTCCCAGAGATACTCATAAAACAGCTTGGCCAGGGGGTGTCCTTGGGAAAGGACCAGATCTCTGCCTGCGCACCCCGGGTGTTATCCCAGAAGTATTGGAAGACATGCCCACCACTCCAGAGGTAGTAGGGCAATGCCAGGAGAAGACCTGTCCCGAGGAACCGGGCGAGGTCCCGTGGGCTCGCCGCGGGCAGGTCCCGCCAAAGACCGCATCGCACGACACGCATACCCCCAGCCCCCACGACGAGCACACCTGCAATCGCCAAGGTGTGGGCAAAAAACGAAGGCTTGATCATCAGGCAAGCGGCCAGCAGATAACCCGCTCGCTGGAACCACTTGGATTCGCCCGAGGCAAGGCCCATCACGAACCAGAAGGTCATGGCGGCGGTGGTGAACCCCAAAAAGATATCGGGGCGGAAATCGTGAATGGTGCGGTAAGCCAGGGGCGAAAACAGCATGGCCGCCACGGCGAGGAGAGTCATCCCGAGGCTCGCGCCCCTCAATTCCGACGCCATGTAGAGGGCGATCACCGCCAGCAGAAGCGTATTCGCCGCATAAAACGCCCAGTCATCCAGTCCCGCGACAGCAAAAATGCCCGTGGCGAGCAAAGTGGAGAAAGGGCTGTGGGGTGGGTTTTCGATGAAGCCATGCAGGAAGGAGAAAACCCCCTCCTTCGTGAACACCAGGAGCCGTGCCGCAGCATCGTTGGCATACCCGACGTCATCATAGGTCAGGTCACCCGCCAAGCGGCCATTCAACTGGCTCATTCTCAAATAGACCAGGGAGACCAGTACGGCGAAAGCAAGGACGAGCAGGTTTCTTTTCATGGTTTGGTAGGTACCGGGGCACACCGTGCACAAGGTCTGTCACTTTTCGGCATATTGGCGCCACGGATTCTCGGCGTAATGGCGCCACTCAGAACTGCCAAAACAGGGGCTCGAACGGACCTCAAGAATGCGTGTTTTTTGCTTCTTTCACAAGGTGATTTTTTGACCCTTCAACCGTGGGTTTTGGATCTCGATAGCTTGCTCCTTCCAGGATGATTCGATAGGCCCCATGACGGAGGCGATCCAGGGTGGCGGCGCCGAGCAGCTTGTTGGCCGGGAAGGCATCGCCCCATTCGTGAAATCGGCCGGACAGCCGATTTGCACGGCTGCAAGCCGCCCGCCGGATGACGCACAGGGAAGTGCGTCATGAAAACCGCCGTCATGTTCCCAGGCCTGCATGGTCTCGACCGCCTCCGGTGGCAACCACTCGCGACGCTCGAACAGTCTCAGCACCCGCCGCCGGGTCTGTTGCTCGACCCGCGTGATCGCGGCCTCGGGCGAAGCGCCGCGAGTGAAGCGGCAGGACAGGAAGGCCGGGTGAAACCGGATGCCCTCCTCGGCTACGCTGAACAGCCCAACCCCATCCCCCAATACTGTTGAATTAGGCATCCCTTACCCGTTTGGCTTTGTCGAGCTGCCATTTGTTAACCGGTTGCTTGGAGACCCGCGGTTGTGAGGGTCGGGGTGTTTGGGGACGGTAATAGCGAACACGGGCGATTTCGTGCAGGAGTTCGCTGAAGATGACCAGGGCCAGTTCAGGACATTGGGGCGTGAGGACGAAGGCTTCTTCGGCCAGGGTGATCATGGCGTGTTTGAACTGGGGTTCGGCGCCAGACGGATGGTCGGGATCGGTCATCAGGGCCATCAGGGTTCGGGCGATGA
>Ga0209254_10000790_pt1 | contig 27332 bp, 25 predicted proteins | sample FrelakmetDIP11DI_FD_187148 | JGI IMG/M metagenome (GOLD analysis project Ga0209254, IMG submission 187148) | Freshwater lake sediment microbial communities from the University of Notre Dame, USA, for methane emissions studies - DIP11 DI (SPAdes)... | ecosystem: Environmental > Aquatic >...
GGATGGCGTATTCGGCATCCTTCAGGTCGGTCGGATAGGCTTGTCGAGGCTGTTTTTCCATGCCGGCCAGTATATCAGACCATTTTCAAAACACTTTCTAACGTAAGGCGCGATCGGCCTGAGCCCCTCCCCTGCCTCGAGCAGGAGAAGATGGGTGCGGATCACGAACTTGCGCTGTTGTAATGCCGCACCGCGTACCGCCAGAACGCTGTGCACGCCACGAACTCCGCATTCAATCGCCCGATGATCACCGCTGCCGGAATCGTCGTGATGAAGGCGATCGGCACGACGAAGACCAGGATAGCGCGCAGCCACGTCGGGAAGACGCTCACCGGAAAACGCCCCGCTTCGTAGAACGTGAATAGCAACTCCAGCACGTTCTCCAACTGCACGAACCAGAAGGCACAGGTGATCAGCAGCATGATCAACGAGTAGAGAATGATCGCCGCGCAGACCAGCAGCACGAAAAACATCGCCCAGCGATCGGGTGTGAGCGGCAGGCCAAGGTGATTCAACGCATAGGCAATTACGCCCGCGCCGATCAGCATATCAACCGAACACCAGATGTTGTTCATTGCTCATTGTTCTTGGTATAATCGTCCCCGGCACGTTACCCCATGACCAAACCTTTGCGCATCCTCCTTTACTACGCCGACACCGGCGGCGGACACCGGGCCACGGCACAAGCGATCGCCGAGGGCCTGACATATCGCTATGGCGAAGCCGTCGAACCCGTCCTGATCGACGGCCTGCGCAAGTATGTTCCCTATCCGCTCAACCGCCTCGACGATATGTACCCGTGGATGTCAGGCATGTCAAAGACGTGGGGACGCAGCTGGACGCAGCTCAATGATCCAGAACGCGCCATGCGCTTTATGAAGTTGTGGTGGCCCTATATCCGCACGGCCTGCATCCGCATGGCCAAAGAACCGTGCGATGCTATTATTAACGTCCAGCCGCTCTACACCTTCCCCGTATTGTGGGCCATGGAGCGTATCGGCGTGCGCAAACCTTTCGTGACGATGGTGTCCGACTTGATCGTGGTGCACGCCCTGTGGTGTGATCCCACCACCGATCGGTTTCTGGTGCCTACCGAGGTCAGCCGTCAGCACGCGCTAGAGAATCGCATGCCGGCTGAGAAGATTCAAGTCGTCGGTTTACCTATTCGCGTGACATTCATGACACCGCCGCAGCCCACGGTCGTCGCCCGACGGCAACTAGGCTTGCTAGACAAGTTCACTATCCTGTTGATGGGCGGCGGTCAGGGCCTGGGCCGCGTCTATGAAGTTGCTGAAGCGATCGGGCGCAGCGGCCTTGATGTGCAGCTCATTGTAGTCGCAGGCCGCAACAGGAAATTGAAAGAGCAGCTTGATGCCGCCCGCTGGCCGATCACGCTGAAACCCTACGGCTTCATTCAGGACATCCCCGGGCTGATGGATGCCGCCGACGTCCTGATCACCAAAGCCGGGCCGACAACGATCTGTGAAGCCTTCACGCGCAGCCTGCCCATCATCATCAGCGGCTACATCCCTTCGCAGGAAAACGAAAACGCCGATTACGTCATCGACAATCAAGCCGGTGTTTTGGCGACGGAACCGGAGTTGATCGTGGCGACGCTGCGCGAGTGGCTGCACAAACCCGATCGGTTGGCGCAGCTCTCGCGTAATTCCGGCCGGTTGGCTCGTCCGCGATCGGCCATCGACGCCGCCGAAGCCGCATATGAAGTCGCCACCACCCACCCGATCGTTTATCGCGCTCCGCAGGGCGAGCCGCTGCTGGCCCGGCTCGATCGCTTCTTTGGCAATTAGGCACGCGCGCATCCCTGACAGTCTGTCTGCACTTAATGCAATTGACAGTTGCGCGATTCTCTCACCCTCGCTATAATCACATTCATGTTCTACCTGACTCCTAACACCATTCTGGTCTGCACGGCTACTCGTGGTCCAATTGAGGCCTGTCCTTGTCGTATTGCGCCTCGTGACCGGTAGCAGGAATCACTTTTCGTCACAACCGCAGGCGCTGCCCTGCGGTTTTTGTTTTGTGGAGACCAAACATGCTTGCCGTCAACCTGACCAACCTCAAACTCGATTTGTTCGCGCGCCATATCCTGACCAGGGTCGATTGGGAGATCCACAACGATCGCTGCGTGGGCCTGATCGGCGCGAACGGCGCGGGCAAATCGTCGCTACTCAAACTCATCGCAGGTGAGCTCACGCCCGATGGCGGATCGATCACCCGCGCGAAGGGTCTGACCATCGGTTACTTGCAGCAGGATCCGGCGCTCGATCCCGACAAGACCGCGCTGGAAGAGGCCCTCTCCGCTTCGACCGAATTGCACGCCCTGGAGAAAGACTTGCTGACGATTGAACACAAGTTGAGCGATCCAGCCGTCTATAGCAACACCAAAGCACTGGAGCGAATTCTCGAAATGCAACAACGGCTCTTGGAGCGCTACGAAGAGTTGGGCGGCCTAAACTACGAGAAGCGAGTGCGCGAGACGCTGCGCGGCCTGGGCCTGGACGAGGCAGATTTTGGCAACAAGGTTGCCAATCTCAGCGGCGGGCAAAAGAAACTCGTTGGGCTGGCCAAGCTGCTGATTACGAAGCCGAAGCTGCTCCTGCTGGACGAGCCGGACAATCATCTCGATCTGGAAGGCAAGGTGTTTCTCGAACACACTATCAACGACTATCACGGCGCGGTCGTGATCGTCTCGCACGATCGTTATCTGCTCGATCACGTCGTGAACGAGATTGCCGAACTGGAAGCAGGCTGCATCACCACCTGGCCCGGTACTTACTCGGAGTTCGCGTTTGAGAAACAAATGCGGTTGGCGCGACAGCAGCAACTGTATGACATTCAGCAACGCGAGATCAAGCGGCTGCAGACCGCCGCGAAACAGTTACTGGTCTGGGGACGGCAATACGACAATGAGGATTTGGTCAGGCGTGGCAAGAACATCCTGGGGCGCATCGAAAGAATGGACAAGCTGGATCGGCCCGTGCTGGAACCCAAACGCATGGATCTGCAACTCAATGGCTGGCGCGGCAGCAACAAAGTGTTGGAGATCAAAGGGTTGGCTAAGACGTTCCACCCCGCTGAGACGCTATTCACCGATTTTGATCTGCTCATTCGTCACGGCGAGCGGGTAGGAGTGGTTGGACCGAACGGCGCGGGTAAGTCCGTGCTGTTGAAGATGATCCTCGGCGAAGTGCCGATCGATCGCGGCGAGATCATCATTGGGCCGAGTGTTTCGATCGGGTACTATGCACAACAGCACGAAACGCTCGATCGCGATCAGACGCTCATCGATCTCATCCGCCATGCCAAGGAATGCAGCGAGGGCGCCGCGGTGGCGTTTCTGCTGAAGTTCCTGTTTACCTACGAGCAATGCCGGCAGCGCGTGGGTGATCTATCGGGCGGGGAGCGCAGCCGCCTGCAGTTGGCACTGCTCATGCTCAGCAGCGCGAACTGCCTGCTGCTGGACGAGCCGACCAACAATCTCGATATCGCATCAGCCGAAGTGCTGGAGAACGCGCTGCAGAGCTTCGAAGGCACGGTGTTATGTGTCTCGCACGACCGATATTTCCTTGACCGCATTGCGAACCGCATTGTGGAACTGGACGGCGGGCGGCTGACTGACTATCTGGGCGGATACTCTGACTACGCGGAAAAGAAACTGCAGCCATCAGCCTAGACCAAAGCCCGATCGGTCGCACAACCGATCGGGCTTTGGTAGGTTCCGGAATCAAATCGTCAGCGCTATGGAGCGCTTTCCTCTTTGTCCTCATCGGCAGGTGCAACGGGCTGTGCGCCACCGCCGATAATCTTGCGGGCCATGCGTTCGATCAGATTCGGTTTATCCAACTGCTCCAACCCGGTGTCAAAGGCCGTCATCGCGCCAACAACATCGCGCTGCTTCAACTTCAATTTGCTCAGCGCGGTGTAAGTGTCCTTCGCGTAATCCTTCGCACCCGCCTGAGTGAAAAGATCGATCGCTTCCTGATACATTCCGGCGGCATGCTGTGTGTCGCCTTGCGACTCCAACAGCGCAGCCAGATTGCCCACCACTTGCCCTTCGCCAACTAAGTCGTTAAGGCTCTGAAACAGCGGTCGGGCCACTTCGAAAGCCGCCGTGGCTTCCTCGAATTTGGCGGCTTGCCGCCAGCACACCCCGCGGTTGTTGGCGCACTCGGCCACTTCCTTGTGGTTGCCCTCCGTGGCAAATTCAAGCTGGGCTTCGGCGAACTTGGCTGCTGCTTCTTCATAGCGACCGGCGCGATACAACTTCAGGCCTTCTTCTTTGATGTTTTTGGCGTCGCTCATGATGCCCCTGGCTAATACGTGATATCGAGAATGGCGGCCGCTAGATTGCGCAGCTGCTCGGCAGTCATATCGGACAGCCGCTGGGCAACCCGCAGATAACTAATGTTGGTTGGATTGACCACAAACTTGCGCATGTCGTCCGGCAGCTCACTGAACCGGTCAAACTGGCTGCGCAGTAATTCCTGCTCGCCGATCGGTCCAACGCCTTCGTCGATGAAGTAGCTCATCGGCACGCCGAGCATTTCGGCAGCTTCCTGCAATTGCGCCAGGGGCATCGGCTTACGTCCCAATTCATAATCGGAAATCCGACTGGGTGCCACGCCCAACCGGGCCGCCAGATCCTTGATCGATTTTCCCCTCTCCTGCCGGACCTGTCGCAGCAGTGCGCCGATAATACGCTGTCGCAAAGCAACGACTTTTTCGGCCGGAACCGGCGGATCGTCAGCCAGCAGGCGCTCGGAGCGCTCAAAAAACAGGCGCACCGGCACTTTTAGGTAGTAGGCCAGCAGTTCCAGTTCGGGCAACGTGATGTCGCGCCGGCCTTCCTCATACGCGGCGTAGACGCCGACAGTCACTCCAGCCGCCTGCGCGCAGTCTTGCCTGGATTTGCCCAACTTGACGCGGGCGCCTTGCATGACCCCGCCCAGCAAGTGACGGCGGGCGATGATTTCCTCTGGTTCAGCCACTTTCGCCATGATACCGCTCCTTAGAGCTGTCAGATAAACGAAGATAACTTGCGATGCGCCGATTATACCATCAACGATGTTCACGAACAATTTTCTTTGACCAACATGGGGCTATCACGATAACGGGACCGATCTCACAGCTCCGTCCCAGGTGAGGTGTCCCTGGGGGTTGCTTCGCCTCCCCCCGTCGTGTAAAATGACGCTACCGAATTCAATGTGGAGGAATACCTCATGACTGATTTTCCCGGCAAAGGCACCGTTGCCGTCGTCAAGACATCGCCCGATACTGTTCTGCAAGGCTATGATCAACTGCTGCGGCTGGCGAATTACCAGCAGGCGCTGCCGAAAGACAAAGATACCCTGCTGAAGATCAACATCTCCTGGCAGACATGGTATCCGGCCTGCTCGACCGCGCCATGGCAGTTGGAAGGTGTGATCAAGACCATGCAGGCCGACGGCTACAATTTGATCGGCGCGCACAACGACACCGTGGTCGTCGACACGGCCGACGGCGAGGCGAACAACAAGCAGAAGTTCGTCACCGACAAGTACAATGTTCCGTGCCTGTACCTGTACAAGCCAGAAGTGAAGTGGGTGGAGTACAGACCCAAGCAGCCGTTCCTTGTTTTAGACAAGGTTTATCCAGAAGGTGTTTACATCCCCGAGCCGTTCATCGGCAGGAACGTCGTGCACCTGCCCACCGTGAAGACGCATGTGTTCGCCACCATCACCGGCGCCATGAAGAACGCCTTCGGCGGTTTGCTCCATCGGAAGCGGCACTGGACGCATGCGGTGATTCACGAGACACTGGTGGACTTGCTGCAAATACAACAGGATATTCACAGCGGTATCTTCGCGGTGATGGATGGCACTTTCGCGGGCGATGGCCCCGGCCCCCGCGCGATGCACTGGCACGAGAAGGACATCCTGCTGGCCTCGAGCGATCAGGTCGCCATCGACGCCATCTCAGCCAAGCTGCAAGGTTTCGATCCGATGCAGATTCCGTTCCTGCGGCTGGCGCATGAGCGCGGCTTCGGCATCGCCAATCCGCGCGAGATCAAGATTGCCGGCTACGACATCGAGCAGGAAATTCCGTGGAACTTTGTTCAGACCGACACTTTTGCCAGCAAGGGCCAGAAGCTAATCTATCACGGCCCGCTGAAGCCGTTAGAGGGTGTGCTGCTGCGTTCGCCGCTGGTGCCGTGGAGTTACTTTGCCAGCAACTTCTATCACAACGTGTACTGGTATCCATTTGTTGGACGGCCGCGTGTTGAGGCGGCGCTGCAGACCAAGTGGGGCAGGCTGTTCCGCGAATATGGTGACGGCCAGGTCGTGATGCCCGGTGTGGAACCGAAGACGGTGAAGCAAGCTGCAGTTGGCGCGGCGTTAGTCGCCGGAGTAGCCGCTGCGGCGTTGGGTCTGCCTCTGCTGATGCGCCGCAAGGACGATAACTGAGCGACGCTTGACCATGGCTCACAATGAGGGTGGAAGCCCCCGTGTGAGCCCTGTTGCTGAAAGTTGAACGTGGCAATCATGAGCAGTACATTTGCAGCGATTCGCGGCGTTGGCCGCATGACCGTGGGCGAGATGCGCGCCGAAGTGCGGCAGGGCGCGCGTTTCGTGATGTTCGAATTTGTGCTGTCCTTTCTGCTGATTACCCGGCGCAAAACCAGCGCCGTCTTCTTCATCCGGCCGGGTGAAAGCGTCTTCTGGAAGTGCCTGCCCTATAACCTGCTCACGCTCGTCGCCGGCTGGTGGGCCATTCCGTGGGGGCCAGCTTTCACGATCGGGGCGGTGAAGGACAATCTGCAGGGCGGGCGCAATGTCACCGCTCAGGTGATCGAACAGATTCTTGACGCCGCCGATCGGCAGATCAAACCTAGAAAACGGCGCTGAGTCTGTACTTTGCTTGACGCTCGCAAAACGGCAGTGGTATAATCGGGCGGAAAGAAGATCGGTCACGATGACCCCGCTCCCACACGGGGTCAGTTCGTCAAAAGGAGTGAAAGATGTCAGGTCACAGCCACTGGGCTACCATTAAACGCAAGAAAGGCGCCAATGACGCCAAGCGCGGCGCGGCCTTTACTCGCTTGGGGCGTGAAATCGCCATCGCCGCGCGCGAAGGCGCCGATCCCGATGCCAACTACAAATTGCGGCTGGTGATGGATAAAGCCCGCGCACAGGGCATGCCCAAGGACAACATCGAGCGTGCCATTCGCCGGGGCGCCGGTCTCGATAAGGATGCGGCGGCTTTTGAAGAGGCTACCTTTGAAGGCTATGGGCCGCACGGTGTACCCTTCGTCGTGAAGGTCGTCACCGACAATCGCAATCGCACCATTTCTGATCTGCGCCGCACCTTCACCCGCTCGGGCGGCAATCTGGGCGAGAACGGCTCGGTGGCGTGGCAGTTCGATCAGCTGGGTTACATCTCGGCTCCGCGCGAAGGCCGCGACGACGACAAGATTTTCGAGATGGCGATCGAAGCCGGCGCCGAGAATTACGAAGCCGACGCCGAGAGAATTGAGTTCTATACCCAGGCGGGCGATCTGCACACCGTGAGCAAGAATCTGCAAGCGGCGGGCGTTAAGCCGGAGAGCGTGGAATTGATCCTGAAGCCCAAGAATCCGGTGACGCTGGATGCGAAGGATGCCGTCTCGGTGATGAATGTGGTCGATGCGCTGGAAGAGCTGGACGATGTGCAGAATGTCTACAGCGCGCTCGAATTGAACGATGAAATTATGAAGCAGCTCGAGGCGATGGCGGCGTAAGATTTATCAGAGACATTCAGGGGCGAGGCCATCTCGCCCCTTTTGATTTGCCCATTTCACTTAACGCAGCCCGCCAAGCGCGCCGCCGCCTCGCGGGCACGGCGTGAGCGGAGCAACGCGCAGTCGAAGGCGCATTCTTCGACACCACTACGTTCTGCTCAGAATGCTTGGCGCACGGTTACTCATGAGAGTCTTAGGCATCGATCCGGGCACGGCGATTACGGGCTACGGACTGGTTCAGGAAGAAAATGGACAGGCCGTGGCACTGGCTTACGGCACGATCACGACGCCGAGCGATCTCGCCCTGCCCGATCGGCTGAATCTGCTCCAGCGCGATCTGGCCGCCATTGTCGAACAACACCGGCCCGATCAATCCGCCGTGGAGCAGTTGTTCTTCAACAAGAATGTCCGCACGGCGCTGGCCGTGGGTCACGCGCGCGGCGTGGTTCTGTTGACGCTGGCGCAGGCCAACGTCCCGATTTACGAATACACGCCCCTGCAAGTAAAATTAGCAGTCACCGGCAGCGGCCGTGCCGACAAAAAGCAGGTGCAGCAAATGGTGGCGCTGCTGCTAAGTTTAAGCAAAATTCCCAAACCTGATGATGTCGCCGATGCGCTGGCAATTGCCATCTGCCATTTGCATTCGGCCCGCTTGACGACGTTGGAGTAAAACATGATCGCACACCTTCGCGGCTCAATCGAATTCGTCGGCAAAGATAGTCTCATCGTCAACGTGGGCAACGTGGGACTGCGCGTCTATGTGCCTACGGCGACGCACGATGCCGCCGGGGTTGGCAAGATCGTCGATCTGTTCACGCACCTCCACATCCGCGAGAATGAGTGGACGCTATACGGCTTTCCTTCACAGGAAGAACTCGAGATCTTCGAGCTATTGTTAAGCGTCAGCGGTGTAGGTGCGCGCACGGCGCTCGCAGTGCTCGGCGCAGCGTCGCCAGAACAATTGCGCTCGGCCATCGCGCACGAACAAGCCGAGGTGCTGACACGGGTGCCCGGCATCGGCCCCAAGACCGCCAAGTCGATCATCTTTCACCTGAAAGACAAAGTAGGCGTCGTCGCCCCTGGCGCACAGATCGCGTATCTGACCGATGCCGATACGGAAGTCATCGCCGCATTGACGGGCTTGGGCTACAGCATCGTCGAGGCACAGACGGCGCTGATGAGCCTGCCGCGAGATGCGGCGCAGGATGTGGGAGAACGCATCCGCTTGGCATTAAACTATTTTGCAAAGTGAAGCATGATGAGTGACGAGTCCCACAGGGAGGCTGCGCACTGCAAAGCGACATCCGGGTACGCTTTCACTCGTCACTCATCACTTTTCAGAATGTCTTCCTTTCTGAGGTCGCAATGCCTCTTCCCCTGCCCTTTCCAACGCTTCTCGCCGCCAGTCAAGCCATCCGTGCGAAGCAAATCTCGCCGCTGGAATTGACGCAGATCTGTCTGCAACGCAGCGAGGCAATCGATCCGCACATCAATGCCTTCATCACGATCACAGCCGAGAGCGCGCTGGACGAAGCACGCGCAGCGACGGACGAGATTGTCCATGGCCGGCACCGCGGGCCATTGCATGGCATTCCGCTCGCCATCAAAGACCTATTCGACGTGCGCGGCGTGGCGACGACAGCGGGTAGTCCGCTGCTTAAAGAAAATGTCGCTCAAGCTGACGCCTTTGCGATCAAGCAACTGCGCGCGGCAGGTGCGATCTTTCTCGGTAAGCTGAACATGCACGAGTGGGCGCTGGGCGTGACGGGCGTCAATCCGCATTTTGGACCGAGCCGCAATCCGTGGAACACGGCCTGCATCACCGGCGGATCGAGTAGTGGATCGGGCGCGGCATTAGCTGCCGGGTTGTGTTACGGCTCGCTGGGATCAGACACCGGCGGATCGATCCGCATCCCGGCGTCGTTGTGCGGCGTGGCCGGGTTGAAACCCACCTACGGGCGCGTGAGCGTGCGCGGCGTGATTCCATTGTCGTGGTCGCTCGATCATGCGGGACCAATGGCGCGGAGCGTTCTTGATGTAGAAATCTTGTACGCTGCCATTATGGAACACGATGAGGATGATCCTTACTCGGCCCAGCTGCGCGAGGCCCATCCGTCTGGCCAAGAGGGCGCACGCCAGTTTCGCATTGGTGTGCCTGACGCGTATTTCTTCAATGATCTGCATCCCGAAACGGAAGTAGCTTATCGGGCGGCGATCAAGACGTTGGGCGAGATCGGGTTTGAACTGCGCGATGTCGCGCTGCCGGGTTTTGAAGTATCAGAGAAGGCGTCAGCCAAGATCCTGCTGGCTGAGGCAGCGGCCTATCATCAGGAGCACATCGAGCGGCATGCCGAACAGATTGGCGAGGATGTATTGACGCGCTTCAAGTGGGGATTGGAAGTCACCGGTGTCGAATATGCTTTCGCGCGCCGCACACAAGTTGAGTGGCAACACAAGATGACGCAGCTCTTTGAATCGATCGATGCGCTGGTGCTGCCCGCCACACCGTTCCCCGCAACCCGCATCGACGAGAGCGATCCGGTGGCGCTGTCGCGCGGCAATCTTACGCGCTTCACGCGCATGTTCAACCTCACCGGCAATCCGGCGATCGTGCTGCCGTGCAGTCGAACGACCGATGGCTTGCCGATCGGTTTGCAGATTGTCGGACCGCACTGGCAGGAAGAGAGAATCCTGCAGATTGCCGCAGCGCATGAGGAAGCCAGAGGCGTGTTTGGAATGGTTGAGTGTTGATTTCTAATTGTTGATTAACAGCGGATCGGAAACCGGGCTTCTCCTTGCAGTAATCACTTGCGCGGACAAGCCCGGTTTCTCCGTTTACGTTTTACGCTTCACGTTTTACGCATTACGGCACCAGCGTCGGCGTGGCCAGCGGCGAAAGATTCGGATCGGGCGTCAGTGACACACCACCCTCCGGGGTAGGTGTCGGTGTGGGCGAGGGGAAAGCGATCAGCGCCGTGGGCGACTTGCACGTGTCGAAGTCAGGGCCGATGAGCAAGCGGAACGCGATCGGGCTGTTCTCCGTCGGCTGGCTGACTACCCGATCGGCTTTGAGGTTGAACACGCGCAGCAATTGATTCAAGCGCGAACCTTTGCTCGTCGTCTGGTAGTTGATGATCTGTGTGCGCGTGATCGGTTGATTGGACACACTGTAAGCGGGCACGACAAAACCTTGCGAAGTCAGCCGATCGGTCGCTAGCAGTTCCCAGTTCTGGCGGCCGCTGCTGTTCACCACGTCCACCTGCGCGGCCGCCTGTGAGGCTACATTCGACAAGGGCGGTGCGAACGCTTCGTCGATCACCAACGGCACACGCTCCGGCGCAATGAGCAGCACCTGCGCGCCGGTGGCCGTGGTGAAACTCTCCAGCGCGGCGCGATCGATCGAGCGCTGCTTGAGGCGCGCATCATCGAGCTGCAAGCCGAATGTCGCCAGATACGCTACATCATTGACGTTGAGATTCGTATCGACGATCTTAGTCACATCGTTCCACAAGGTCGGCAATTGACCAATCAGTCCCTGCTCCTTGATCTCGCTCCACAGCCCGCGCAACACCGCTTGCTGCCGGCGCGAGCGATCGAAGTCGTTGGTCGAATAGCGCGAACGCGCGAACCACAACGCATGTTTGCCGTCGAGGTTGTACAGCCCCGGCGTGGGAATATCGATTGTGCCCGTCGGGACGGTGGATAGCTGCACGGTGTCGGTGATGATGTCGTTTTGCTCCGGCGGTAGATCGGGAAACACGTCGTATAGCGGGCAATGCGCCAGCACATCCACGCCGCCCACGCGATCGATCATCTCGCGCACGCCGGCGAAGTTGATACGCGCATAGTAGTGCACCGGGATGCCGAGATTGTAGCGGATCGTCTCGGCCAGCAGCTCCACCGGCTTGCCGATCTTGGCGCGGTTAGCGTGAATATCAACCGTGTTGATGCGATCGAAGCGATCGAGGCCCGGGATGAAGACGTACAGATCGCGCGGAATACTAAGCAGTGAGACGTAGTTCGCCTTGGGGTTGATGCTGGCGACGATGATCGTATCGGTGCGGCCCAGTTTTTCACCGGGTCGATTGTCACTGCCTAACAGCAGCACGTTGATCGTATCACGTGGCAGTTCCAGCGGAAAAACCGGCGTCGGTACCGGCGTTTCGCTAATGACCAGACTGGCCGAGATCGCTACATTGACGCCCATTTCGTTCTTGCCGCGCGGCGGCACGACGATGAGCGTTGGGGTGGGCGGCGGTGTATCCGTCGCGGTCGGCGCAGTGGTCGGTGTATCGATCGGGGTGGAGGTGGGCACCAGCGTGGGATCGAGAAAGGGTGTCACAGTCGATAGCACTACGGTGGTTGCCGCAGATTGTGCCATCGATTTGACCGGCGTCACCGCCAGACTTTCGCAACCAGAAGCGCTAATGATTAACAAGCCAGTGATGATGACGATGAAAGAGGCGCGAGCACGTTGAGAAGAATGAAACGGCAACTTCAATCCCTTCTGAAAAAGTTGTCGAGCGCGGCGATTATACTTGAATCAGGTTAAATGGCAACCGTCCAGGTATGCACGCAAATGTTGTCAGACGGCTAGCGGCTCGGGCTCCCACGCCCGAGTGATGGCGGCGTGGGAGCCGCCTCTGCTGACACGCGAAGCGTTTGCGTGGACACCCGTCCAGCGACGGGGTTGTTATTGCGGCGCAGGTGTGGGGAGTGGTGTGGGGGTGCGCGTTGGATACGCGCCAACAGCGGAACGCTGACACGGATCCCAGTCGTTGCCCAGGATGATACGATATTCCACCGTGGCGTTGGGGTCGGGTTGCGAGACAAGATTCTGCGCCGGCACTCTGAACAACCGGCCTAATTCATTGAGGCGCGATCCCTTGGTAGTGGTGCGATAGTCATAGATCAGCGTCGTGGTGTAATCCGGCCGATCGGCTGCGCCGTTACTCAGCACGCGATAGCCGGCCCACGCCAAGCGATCGGCGCCTACGGCGTCCCAATCGGGATGGCCCGTGCCGTTCAACACTTCGATCGAGGCCGAGGGCTGGCCGGCCTTGAACGTGATGGGCGGTGTGACCGCCGATTGCAGCGTTGTTGAGATCTCTTCCCAGTTAAAGAGAAACACACTGGCGCCTTCACCACTGACGAAGCGATGCGCATACTGCCCGTCGAGGAAACCGCTCTTCATGCGCGAACGATCGATCTGGGTGCCGAGGTTGGCCAGGTACAGCACATCATTCAGATTCAGATCGGTCTGCACTGTGCTGTTCAGTTCGCCCCACAATGTGGGGAGTTGGCCCACAATGCCCTGCTCCTTGATCCTGTCCCACAGAGCGCGCAACACGCGCTGCTGGCGGCGCGATCGATCGAAGTCGCTGGTGGTCTTGCGTGAGCGCGCGTACCACAAAGCGTGTTTGCCGTCGAGGTGATAGATGCCGGCTGTCGGAATATCGATCGTGCCGGTGATTTCCATGAAGCCCACATCGCTGACTTCCGGCGGGTTGTCCGGGAAGATGTCGTACAACGGGCAATCGGCCACCACATCCACGCCGCCCGTCGAATCGATGAGACGCTTGAAGCCGTTGAAGTCGACGCGCGCGTAATACTGGATGGGAATGCCGAAGTTGTATTGCAGCGTTTCGGCGACCAGGCCCGGCCCACCACCTGGGAAGTTATTGGCTTCGCCGTGCGCATCTGCCAGGTTGATGCGGGTGTAGCGCCAGTTGGGAATGTAGACCCACGTGTCGCGCGGAATGCTAAACATGTTCACCGCAGGAATGTCGGGGTTGACGCTGACGACGATGATTACATCGGTGCGCCAGCCGGGTGAGTTGGGGCGCTTGTCACTGCCCAGCAGCACGATGTTGATTGTGTTTTGCTGCAGATCAACCAGCGGCACCGGCGTCGGCACATACGTTTGAGTGATCTCCGGCGAATAGTTAAAGAACACGACATCGAAGGCCGGCGTGACGGTGGGGCGGAGGCCGGGCAGCGGCGGTTTAGATGTCGGCCACGGTGTTGGCGTGTTGGTTGGCGTGTTGGTGCGCGTGGGCAACGGCGTCCACGTAGTAGTCGGCGTCCAGGTGGCCGGCAAGTCCTGAGTCGGCTGAGTCTTTCCCAGCGGAGTGACGGTGGGACGCGGCGTCTCGGTGGAGGTGGCGGTGGCCGATGGAATGAACATTGCGGCAATCGGCTGGGCCGCCGCGCTCGATCGGTTGACGAAGCGACCGAGAACGACTTGCAGGCCGGAGAGAATCACCATGCCGACAATCGCACAGATCAAGACGAATTCAATGGGACTAAGAGGATTACGCTTGCGCATTAGCCACAGGTCTAATCAAGTTGCTGCCGTTATTATAGCGCGTGTGCCTGTCCATAACCTGACGCCAACCGCACGATCAACACACTGGTACTCTACAGTTCCACTTGTCTGAGGCCGCCCAACAGAAACGGCGAGTGCAGTGTTGAGAGTGTCGCACTCGCCCGGGTAATTGCGTTTGAGTATAGCATGTGCGATTAGAGGCGTCAAACCTAGTAGAGATTGGAGGTTGGAGGTTGGATGGATGTGCTATAATCGCCGCCGATGATTACCAAGCGACAACTTGGATACATGTTCATCGCGCTGGGTCTTGTGGTGATGGCGGGCGCGATCGGGGCGAACCTCATCGGCGGGCGTGATGCGGGCTTCGGGCCGTTTCAATTCATCGGCATCGGCGCCGGCCTGGTGATCATTTTGATGGCGATCCCATTGATTAAGTTGGGCAGTCGCCCTGCTTGAAGACTTGGTCAATGTTGATTTCGTCATTGCGAGCCCCGCCGGGGCGAAGCAATTTCTTGCTCGACCGCGAGATTGCTTCGTCACAACAAGCGCTCCGCACAATGGCGGGGACAGTGAAGTTCACACTGTCGAAAGACTCTTTCGCCCGAATACGCACCACGCAACCTTGAGCATAGTGCGTATTGGGCAGTGCGTGACCTCGACATGAAGCAAGACACCCTCCGACGCATTGCCCGCTGGCTACTGTACTTCACAGTAGCCGTTTTTGTGTTGTACCTCATCATCTATGTTGCTTACGCCGTGGCGCTGTTCCGCTTCCCCTACGATTACGATCAAGGCGAGGGCTTTGAACTGAATGACAGCCTGCTGTTCCTGCAAGGCCAGTGGCCGTATCGCAGCAACGAGGTCTTTCCGTTCTACGCCAGCAACTATCCGCCGCTGTTCCACTGGATCGCCATGCCGTTGTTTGCGATCTTCGGGCCGACGCTGACCGCCGGGCGTGTGTTGTCATTTGCGGTCACGCTGTTGATTGCCTTTCTCGTCGGGCGCGTGGTCTATACCCAGGCACGCGATAAGCCCATCGCGGCGATCTCCGGCCTTATGGTGCTGGCCTCCAATTTCATCTATCACGTGGGGCCGTTGTATCGCCAGCACATGACCATGGTGCTGTTTGAACTGCTGGCGGTGATTTTCATATCGCGTTACGACGATCCGAAGCGCGGCAAGGGGTTCATCCTCCTCTCGCTGGTGATGCTGCTGGCCGCCGGCTACACGAAGCAATTATCGGCAGCAACAGCGGCAGCGGTTTTGTTCTTTCTGTTTCTACGCGCGCCCCGCAAAGCCGTTCTGGCCGGGTTGGGTCTGGCTGCAGCGGCAGGCAGCATCTTCCTGTTGATCGATGCGGCAACCCAGCAGCAGTGGTTCATCAACACCATCACGGCCAACGCCAACGCCTACGACTACCGGCAGGCGCTCGATCTGTATCGGCAGTTCTTTACGCTGCACTTCTTCACCGCGGCGCTCGCCATCAGTTACAGTGTCTACCAACTCTATTGGGATCGCCTCTCGGCGTACACGATCTGGTTTGGCTTCGCGCTGGTCAATTCGGCGCTGGCAGGCAAGTGGGGCGCGGGCGAATCCTACTTTGCCACGGCGATTGTGGCTTCGTGCATTCTGTCCGGTTTCGCTGTCGTGAAATTGAAAGAGTCGCTAACGATCAAGCGACCGCGCGCTGCGCTCATCGTAAGTTTCGCCATCCCCCTGCTCTATCTCGCGCAGGCCTATTCGATGCGGCATCTGCCGACCGACGGGCCAATCTTTGGCCCGCTGGCCGATTTGATCGGCGTGGGCCGCGGCGCGTCGGTATATGCGGGCTATCCCTACTACGATTCGATCGGTTACACACAAGTCGGGCATCTACCCACCGACGAAGATACCGCGGCTGGCGATCGCATCGTGTCGCTGATCAAAGCCACAGGTAAGCCCGCACTGACCGAAGAAGCGCTGCTGGCTCTCCGCGCCGATCAACCCGTTGTGACGAATCCGACCCAACTGTTGAATCTGTGGAACAACGATGCGTTCGATCCCACGGAGTTGATCGCTTCGATCGATCGGCAGGAGTACGGCCTCGTCGTGCTGCGGGCGCAGTTCTATCCGCCGCCGGTGCTGCAAGCCATCGGGGCGCGCTACGAACCGATCGACGATATTGTGATGAACGGCTTTCAATATCGCATCCTGGCTCCGCGCGCGGATTACGGCGATGGCTGCGACGAGGCACGCTTCTATGGCCTGATCTCGCAACTTAACACGATCGCGCCACGCGGCTTCTTTCGTGTGATCGATCGGGATACCACGCCGATCGGCTGGAGTGGGCCGCAGGGCGTCTCCGAATTGGAGTATCGCTCCGACGATCAATCCTACCGGCTGTGGATTGCGCCGTTGAACTGGCTGGGCCAGCCGCCCGCCGCCGGTTCGGGTGCGACTCGCCTGGGTCAGAATACCTGTTTCCAATTCTTTGATACAATCGAGGACATGGGCTTCGCGTGGCCGAGCGCGCGGGAAGACGTGAAGCAGGCGTTAGGGATCAGCCTGAAATAAGGTGACCAAGCATGAACTACCAGATCGAGTTCAAACCGCGTGCTGTGAAAGATCTGAAAGACCTGAGCCCGGAAAATCGCCGCCGGATTGCGGAAAAGATCGTCGTGCTGGAAAACGATCTGAACGGCGACGTGAAACGCCTGACCAATTTCACGCCGGAGTATCGTTTGCGAGTCGGCGATTATCGAGTATTAGAGCGAATTCCAGTTTGATTTACGGGTCTGTCATTCCCGCATGTTTTCGCCTAGCGCGCCCTCGCGCTTTGCGCGGACAGGGCGTGGCGGGAATCCAGAGTCCTGGCAAACTGGATGCCCGATAGAAGCACTCGGGCATGACGGCGCGGCGCAATGTCGTAAATCAACTTGGAAACCGCTCTATTTGAGGTAGAAGGCCAACGCGTTGTCATTTATCGCATTGTACATCGTAGAGAGGCCTATCGTTAGGAGGTGTGCCATGCTTGAACTCCATCCCGAAATTCTGAGCAAGAATGGCAAGAAGGAATTTGCCGTTTTGCCGTATGAGGAATTCGTGGCTCTCCAGGAGATGCTGGAAGACGCCGAAGATCTATTGACGCTGCGCGCAGCAAAACGCAGCGAACACGACACACCAACTATTCCGTTTGAGCAAGTCAAGCGAGAACTTGACCTGTAACCCCGCTTTACTACCGAGCCGATGCTCAAACCCATTGACGCCTTTCAAGTGAAACTGCCCGACTTCGAGGGCCCGCTCGATCTGTTGTTGTATCTGATCGAGCGCGAAGAACTGGACATCACCCGGGTCTCGCTGGCCAGAGTGACCGGCGCGTACCTGGAGTACATTCACCTCCTGGAACAGCTGCAGGTCGATCAGGTCGCCGATTTCCTCGTCGTAGCCGCCAAGCTGCTGCTGATCAAGAGCGAGGCGCTGCTGCCGCGTCCGCCAGCTACGCCGTCCCCGGATGAAGAAGACGTGGGCGACGATCTGTTGAAGCAGCTGCTGCTGTACAAGCAGTACAAGGCATCGGCGCGCCAGTTGGGCGATCGGGAAGCGGCGGGCCTGCACACTTACATCCGCGTTGCGCCGCCCCCCAAGATCGAGGCCAAACTCGATCTGTCCAACATCACCGTCGATATGCTGATCAAAGCCGTGCGCAATGTGCTGGAGATCGAACCGCCCAACCCATCCGTGGGCACCGTGGTCAAGCCGTTCACGCTGACCATCCGCGATCAGATGAACCTGATCGAGCGCATTTTGCGCTATCGGCCCAACATCAGTTTCAAACGCATGCTGCGCCGCGCGCGCGATCGGGTGGAGATCATCGTCACGTTCCTGGCCGTGCTGGAATTGCTGCGCCGCCAGAAGGTGGAGGTGGTACAGGAACAGCTGTTTGGGGATATTCTGATCGTGCCGATCGAGAATCCCGCGCTGCCGGAAGGCACGGCCATTCCCGACGAGGAGGAATCGGCGTTTGAGATTCCCAAGGCGGAGGCTGAGGAGCCGCTGGCGGAAGAGTTTGAGTTTGAGGCGGATGAGGACCAGTTAATCAGGGATCAGGGATCGGTTGATCGGGGATTAGGGATCGGGGAGCAGGCTGCAGAAAGCGCGGCGACACCGAAGGAAACACAAAAAGTAGAGACGGCGAGTGATGGATCGACACACGCTGAAGATCAGCAAATTCCTGAGCCTGGTGCTGAGACATCAGCCGGGCCAGATCGGCCTGACGCTTGATGCGCAGGGCTGGGCTGACGTCGACGAGTTATTGTTGAAAGCCAATCAACACGGCGTAGCTTTGACGCGTCCGTTATTAAACGAAATCGTAGAGCAGAACGACAAGCAGCGCTTTGCTTTCAGCGTCGACGGCACTCGCCTTCGGGCGAATCAGGGTCACTCGATCAAGATCGATCTGGGGCTGGAACCGATCGCTCCGCCGGCGCGCTTGTATCACGGCACCGCCGCGCGCTTCCTTGAATCGATCCAACAACAAGGCTTGCTGCGCGGCAAACGCGACTTCGTTCATCTTTCACCTGACGAAGTGACCGCGCGCAGGGTCGGCGCGCGGCATGGCGAACCCCTTGTGCTGGTGGTGAAGGCGAGACAAATGCAGGCTGATGGGTTTGCCTTCTATTGTGCCGCGAATGGCGTGTGGCTGACCCTGTACGTGCCGCGCGAATACCTCGACGTTTCTACGCGGACCTGACCTCAAATCAATCGGCCATGCGATCGGCGGTGGCTTCATTGGTTGATTCTGTATGTCCTGCCACAACGCGCTCAGGCCGCGGCTGCCTTCTGCTGCGCCACCACCGCCACACCCCCGCGCCAATCGCACCACCCACCACGTCCAACATCACTGACACGCCCTCGGAACTGCGCCCCGGCGTGAAGCGCTGATGAAATTCATCACTCGCGCCGTAAAGCGCGACGACGATCAGCGCGTTGATCGTCGCGCGTTTCGTGATTGGCCCGTCCTTGCTTTGCGCGCGCAGCAACAGCGCACCCAGCACCGCAAACTCCAGCACGTGCGCAGTGCGATGCACCAGGCCGTCGGTGGTCTTGCCGCCCACGCGCGGCACATCGCCAATGGATGAGCCGACGAAAATCACGCCCATCCACACGATGACGGGCAGCCACCACTTCACGAACTTCTTCACGCTGTCACTCCAACCAGCCGTAAGACCTCGCAGGTTTTCGCCCGATCAGCTGGCCGGCTTTTTCTGCCGCAACTGCCGCCAGTGATCACTCGTTGATCGTCGTTGAAGAACCTGCGAGGTCTACAGACCATAGATACGCTCAACGTCCAAGACCAACCGATCCCAACTGAACCGCTCGCTCACATCCCGCGCGGCCTGCCTGCCCAACCGTTCGGCTTTCTCCCGATCGCGCAGCAGATCGAGCACCGCCTGCGCCATCGCCTCGACATCGCCACTGGGAACGAGAAGGCCCGTCTCGTCGTGGCGGATGTATTCCGCGTTCTGCCCCACCGCGTCGGCCACCACGGGCACGCCCGCGCTCAGCAGATCGATCAACTTCACGCTGCACTTCGTGCGATTGATCAGCGTATCGTCGAAGGGATAGATCGCTACGGCAGCCTGTGCGAAGTACTCGGGCAAAGCAGCCGCGTCCACCCAACCCGCGTACTCGATCGAACCACGCAGCCCGATCACTGCAGCCTGCGCCAACAGGTGATCTTCCTCGCCGTTGAAGCCTTTGCCCACCACTACTAACTTCGCTTCAGGAATTTGCTCCACCACGCGGCGCAGCACCTCAATGACGCGATCGGTCTGGAATTCAAAGAAGCGCGTGTACAAGAGAATTGTTGATTTTGGATTTTGGATTTTCGATTGACCAAACGCTGGTCGAGCCTCACGGCTGCCGTTGGGCACATAAGCAACGCTCCCCGGTTTCACGCCCAGCGACCACGCGATCGATTGCAGCGCTTTGCTCGCCACGGTCACACCATCGTTGTGCGTCAGACCCCACTGCTCCTGCCACGCGAACATCTTCTTCTGCGTCCACGAATATCGACTCAGATCATTCCACCCACCCGCGCCCTCCCAATCGTCGGTATCGACGATCAGGCGCGCTTTGACGCGGCCGACTCGCTTCAACTGCCACGACCACCACCCCGCCAGTCCCGCGTAGGCTTTGGGCTTAAAGCAGTGGATCACATCCGGCTCAAAATCGAGCGCACGCTGCACCAAGCGTTGCGTCATGCTAATGTGAAACAAGCCCGGCACACCCGCTGGCAGTGCAATGTTCTCGATCTCCACTCCGGCGTCTTGCATGTTGCATCCTGCATCTTGCGGATAGTCCCACGGCGGCAAGATCATCCGCACCGCATGGCCGCGCGCCACCAGCGCTCGCGCCAGCGGCAGTGCGCGGACCGACATCGTGCCTTTGGGTCGCAGGCCGAAGGGGCCGATCATCGCTATTCGCATTTCACTTTTCACGCACACGAATCTTGCTCAACAACTGCCGCGTATCCACTTCGCGACCGTCTTCCGCCAGCACATTCAGGCGGCCCGCTTTGGGCAGGAACCAACCAACCTCGACATCCAGCTGGCCCGGATTGGCGTGCGGCGGGAATTGCAGCACACGCACATCAGTAATCACCTGCCCCACCGGCCAACTCTTCGTCGCGAACGTATCACGCAGCGGCCTGCTGGAATCCTGCGCACTCGGCCGCAGGGTGGGCCGCAGAGCATTCAAGAATACACGGTAGTTTTCGGCAAAGGGCGCGGTCGCGCGCCAGTACAACGTCACCGTGATCGCTTCGCCGGGCAGGATCGAGCGCGGCGACATCTCGTAGCCTAGTAGTTCGACCTGGTTGCCAAAGTCCACCTGCATCGAATTCGGATACTCGCCGGGACGCGGATCGATCTGCACCGATCCAATCGGCGCGGCGTTATCCTCGACGGCCGGTCTTTGCGTATCGACCGCACTCAAGCGCGGCCCGTTTTGTTCGTACAACCCAACTTGCAACGTTGCATTGTTGGGCGCGTAAGCGCCATCGGGCACGTGCAGGTACAACGAATCGGCGATGACCTCGCCGGGCTGCCACGACGTCGTCGGATACATGCCGCGCCCCGGCCATGTATCGCGTTGTGCCACGATGATACCTTGATCATCACTGAGATGCACGAACGCGACGTAGGATCGATCGATCGGCTGCAGCGCGCGCCAATACAGCGTGACCCTGATCGGATCACCGGGCTGCGCTGAACCCCGATCGACCTCCGCGCCCAACAGTTCGATCTTGCCGTCGAAGGTGACGCAAAGCGGTTGTGAAATTGATGCGGCATCAACTGTCTGTGGCGCGGCGTAAGCAGGCACGAAGTAGCCGAAGAACGCGCTGAAGGCGAGAATAAAGGCAGAGGCGGGAATAGCATAACGAGTAAGGCGTGATGCGTATTGCGTGTTGTGTGCTGCAAAATCTAGCAACGTCGTCCAACCTAAGGCGAGCAAGAGGCCAAAGGCCGATAAGCCCGGAAAGTAAAAGCGCCCCATCGGCCCGGCGGTGCTGCTCAGCATATAGCCGAAGAGCGCGGCGGCGAATAACAGCGCTGAAAAGATCACGACGACGAGTTGTTTGATCTGAACAGGTTCGGATATCAGCAGGCGAATCGAATTCGCGCCTAATGGGCGTTTCCGCTGAGCGTCCACCGCCGTGGACGCCGAGATATTCGTCGGCGTGGGTCGACGATCGGCTTCAGCCTGTAAGGAGCGATTTTGCGAAGCACCCCGCAGCGCAGCGGAGTGGGCAATCGCCAGCCTGCGCCGGGCACGAGAATATTGCGCAAACGCGACGATCAGCCCGGCCAGGCCAAGCAGCGAAACGATCAACGCGCCGGTGTAGATCGTATCCGGCAGCGGAATCTGTCCGTAACCGAAGCGCCCCCAGAAGCTGCTCCACGCATACGGAATCTCACTGATCGCTAAGCTCAGGCTCTCAGACGGATTGCGTCCGCCCCACAGTTCGTTCATGCGCTGGACGCCGGTCGGCTCGCCGTACAGTTGAGTGTTACGCACGAACCACCAGCCCGCAATGAGTGCGACGAAGAACACGATGAACAGATTGGCCTTGATAAAACCGCGCCCATCGCGCGCCGGCCATGCGGCAATGATCAATGCCAGTTCCACCAACGGCAGTGCGAAAGCCAGGTTGAACTTCGCCATGAGCGCAAAAGCGAACGCGAGGGCTAGCAGGATCGATCGGCGCGTGGTAAGACCCTGGCGAATGATCGTCACACCGCCCCACAACAGGAGCGATCCAAACAGGCCCGCGATCACATCGTTGTTGACCGCGCCGCTCATAAAGAGGAATTGCGGATTGAAAGCGACAATCGCCGCAGCGCCCGCAGCCAGCGATTTTCGATCGGGAAAAACGGTGAGCGCGAGACGAGACGTGACCCACACCATGAGCGCTCCGATGAGAATGTTGACCCAGCGCGCGACGTGAATCATCAAGACCACGCCTGAATACGGCCACCGCTCGTCGGGGCCGTGCAGATAACGATTCTTGTTGTCGTTATTGATCTCCCAGTAACGATAACCGTAGTAGGGATTGTGCACCGGCTCGTACAATGCGGGTCGATCGGGCGGAATAAGGCCGGTCGCCAGCGCGGCGATCACATAGTACAACGGTGGGTGATGCGACTGGATGCGCGGCTGATCGTCACGTTGCTCGGGCAGCGCGCCAAATTCCTGCAGGTAGCGCATGTAGCGGAAGTGATGCAGTTCGTCGGTGGATTCGTAGATCGGGTTGACGACGCTGAACCCAAAGGCCAACGCGAGATAGCCGATGAGGATCAGCGTCAATAATCGATTCGATTCAATTGCGGATTTCAAACGATACATGATGAGACTCAAACCGCCGACTGGGTCGGCGGTACGCTGATTATAGCGGCGCCACATGAAAGCGACAACCGTTCCCTTGCCCGTGAAAACGGATATAATATCGACATCTCCATTAACCTGCTGCAAGGAGACGTCATGCCTAACGTTTACGCAGGACAGTACCTGCGCCTCAATCTCACCACGAGTGAAAAGCAGAACGAATCGATCGACGAAGCCGATGTGAAAGCCTATCTGCTTGGGTCTGGGTATGCGGCCAAGTTGTTCTACAACGAACTCGATCCGGCGATCGATCCGCTCGATCCGCGCGCGACATTGTATGTGTTCAATGGCCTGTTGAGCGGCACCTTCGCACCCACCGGCTGCCGATCGTCCTTCTGCGGCCGATCGCCCCTGACCGGCATCTGGAATGAAGCCAATCTCGGCGGTCATTGGGGCGCGGAATTGCGCTTCGCCGGATTCGACGGGATCGTGATCACCGGTCGGGCGGAGAAGCCGGTGTATCTTTACATCAACGGCAATCATGTCGAAGTGCGCGAGGCGGCGCACGTGTGGGGCAAAGATACGTTCGAGGCGCATGAAGCACTAATTGCCGAAACAGACGAGAAAGCGCGCATCGCCGTCATCGGCGTGGCAGGCGAGAACTTGGTGAAGATCGCGGGCGTGGTGAGCGGCGGACACCATCATGCGCGGATGGCGGCGCGCGGCGGCATGGGCGCCGTGATGGGATCGAAGAACCTCAAAGCGATCATAGTGCGTGGCATCCCTGCGGGGAAGCCGCAATACGCCGATGCCAAAGGCTTCCACGCCACCGTCAAAGAAGACAACAAGTATCTGGGCGAGAAACCTGCGATCGAATCGCTGCACCTCGTCGGCACGGCGGGCGGGCATCCTATCACCGATAAGTTCGGCGACAACGCGATTCTGAATTGGCGCGGCGGCAACTGGACCGAAGGGACGATCAAGACGTCGGGCAAAGCGATTGCCGAAACGATCTTCAGTCGCCACACGTTCTGTCATGCCTGCCCGATCGGCTGCGGCAAAGCGATCGAGATCAAGGAAGGTCCGTATGCCGGTGTGCGCGGCGAAGGCCCCGAATATGAAACGCTGTGCGGGTTCGGATCGAACTTGCAGTGCGACGACCTCAACGCCATTAGCGCCATGAACGATTGGTGCAACCGCTACGGCATGGATACGATCTCGACCAGCGGCGTCATCGCGTGGGCGTTTGAGGCGTACGAGAAAGGCGCTTTGACGATAGAGGATGTCGGTCTAGATTTGCAGTGGGGTGATGCAAACGCGATTATCGAGATGATTCACCGGATCGGCAGACGCGAGGGCATCGGCGATGTGCTGGCCGAAGGATCACGCGAGGCCGCGCGGCGCGTGGACAAAGGCACGGAGAAATTCGCGATTCACGTCAAGGGCATGGAATTGCCCTATCACGATCCGCGCGGCTTCGTGGCGATGGCGGCCAATTACGCCACGGCCAGTCGCGGCGCGTGTCACCTCGAATCGCTATCCTACTTCCGCGGTGTGGGTATCGAGTGGCCTGGCTGGGAAGATGGCGATCCACAGGGCTGGGTAGAAAAAAAACGCTTCGATTCGATCATCGGCGCGCAGACGGCCGTGTCGTTCCAGAACTACATGACCACTTACAATCCGCTGGGTCTGTGCAAGTTCATCGCCAAGGGATCGTTCACGCCCGCGCAGACTGCCGAGTTGGTGAACAAGGCGCTGGGCTGGGAGTGGAACGGGCAGGATGTGCTGGATGCGGGGGCGCGGCTGTTCAACTTCAAGCGGCTGATCAACAATCGGCTGGGGATCAGCGCGAAAGACGATGTGCTGCCGATGCGCTTGACCACCGAACCGCGACCGACCGGATCGGCGGCGGGCATTCTGCCCGATATGGAGTGGATGCTGAAGGATTACTATCGACTCCGCCAGTGGGATGCAAATGGTGTACCAACGAAAGAAGCCCTGCTGCCGTTGCCATGACCTGTCATTCTGAGGCGCGTTTTCGCCATGCGCGCCCCCGCTTCGCGGACAGGGCGTGCGCCGAAGAATCTCTGCCACTGACCGGGCCGTTTTCCCGATATGCACGGAGATTCTTCGCTTCGCTCAGAATGACACGACGGTAACGAACTGGCACATTGACAAAGACTACGCGGGATAATCGAATGCCATATCGCGGCGAAGTTCTGGTGGCCATCATCAACAACAAGGCTGATTTCGCGCAGGCGCTGGATCAGCACTGGTATCGCGTGCCTGTCAGCAGCCAGGCGAAATGGCTAAAGGATCGCTGGCCGCCGAAATGGCTGGCTCTGTATCAAACCAAGAAACTTGGATTGAAAGCGTTTGCCATCAATTACTACGCCGGAGTACTCTCCATCCGCAAGGCATTTCGCTGGCAATTGTTTCCTAATCAGCCGCGCAATGAGAAAAGCAATCGACTTTACTATCAGCTAATGCTTGAGCCATTGCGTCAACTGCCCAAGCCCATCTACAGCCTTAGGCACCGCCGGATTATCTTCATTCAAACAACCTGGGAAAAGTTCAGCAACGCAACAGAGATCAACGATCTATACGCTGAAAGCTCGCTGGAAGATCAACTGTGGACGACGCTGAAGCAGCGCGACATCCGGCCTGAGCGCCAAGAACTCGTAACCATTGAAGATCGTAATTATTTTCTGGACTTTGCAATCTACTGTGCTTCGGGGAAAATTGACGTCGAGACAGATGGCGATGAGTGGCATGCTACTCCTGAAAAAGCGGAACTGGACAACTTGCGCGATTACGATCTGGAAAGCGCTGGTTGGCAGAGTCTCCGCTTTACAACTCGTCAAATCAACGAGCAGACCGTGGAATACTGCGTTCCCAAAATTGTGGGGACGATCAACCGCTTGGGAGGACTGGAAGAAGAAGGCCGGTATATGCCTCGCAAAATTGATCCTAACGCGCCTGCTGGCACATACCAACCTGGCTTATTTGACGACACGTAGCAATCATCGTGAGTTGAAGCACGGCTTGCGTTCCCCCAATAGCTTTGTGTGGCGCCGCTGCCAGATTATTCTGGCGAGTGCCCGTGGGGAGTGTGCCTCGGCCATGGCCCGCCAACTGAGCTGCGATTAACGATTCCTGAAAATGTTCCTTGCTTCTGCACGAGAAAAGGATAACGATACTTAGTCATGCTGGTTTTGAAGAAAGGAGCTGCACATGGAAGCCAAGCTCTTGATCGATGGTCAATGGGTTGATGGCGGACCGCTGCTGGAGATTCACAACAAATACACGGGGCAGGCCATTGGGGCCGTGGCCACCGCACGGTATGAAGACGTGGATGCCGCGCTTGCTGCTGCGCAGCGGGCCGCGTCGATTATGGCTGATCTGCCTGCTCACAAACGCAGCGAGTATCTGCTGCGCGCAGCCGCCTTGATCCGCGAGCGGCGCGATGATTTTGCGCGCACCATCGCGGCCGAAGCAGGCAAGGCTTTGAAGTATGCCCGCGCTGAAGTTGATCGTGGGGTTAGCACGTTCACCATTGCGAGTGAAGAAGCCAAACGGCTACATGGTGAGACGGTGCCGCTTGACGCCGTGCCCGCGGGTGAAGGCTATTTTGGCTTTTGGGTACGGCGTCCCGTCGGTGTGATCGTAGCGATCAGTCCGTTCAATTTCCCGCTGAATCTGGTCGCGCATAAAGTTGCCCCGGCGCTCGCTTCGGGAAACACGCTGGTGTTGAAGCCGGCGAGCACGACGCCGCTCACGGCGGTGAAGTTGTGTGAAGTGCTCATCGAAGCGGGCTTTCCAGCAGGCGCAATCAATCTGGTCGTCGGATCGGGCAGTACCGTCGGGGAGTGGCTGATCACCGATGCCCGCGTCGCCAAGATCACCTTTACGGGCAGTCCACCCGTCGGGCAACACATCACGCAAGTCGCCGGGATCAAGAAGATCACATTGGAGTTGGGCAACACCTCGCCCGTGATCATCGCACCCGATGCTGATCTCGAGTTCGTCGCGAAGCGCTGCGCCATCGGCGCATATTACAACTCGGGACAGGTATGCATCTCGGTGCAGCGCATCTATAGCCAGCGTGAAGTCTATGAACCGTTTGCGGAGAAATTCGTGAAGGCGAGTGAAGCGATGGTGGTGGGCGATCCTTTGGACGAGCGCGTGGACGTCGGCCCAATGATCGACCCGCACGAGGTCGATCGCATCGATGGCTGGGTACATGAAGCGCAAACGGCCGGTGCGCAGGTGTTGACCGGCGGCAAGCGTGAAGGCAACGTCTATTGGCCGACGGTCCTGACCAACGTACAGCCCGATATGAAGGTGGTGGCCGAAGAGGCG
>Ga0209254_10000791_pt1 | contig 27311 bp, 27 predicted proteins | sample FrelakmetDIP11DI_FD_187148 | JGI IMG/M metagenome (GOLD analysis project Ga0209254, IMG submission 187148) | Freshwater lake sediment microbial communities from the University of Notre Dame, USA, for methane emissions studies - DIP11 DI (SPAdes)... | ecosystem: Environmental > Aquatic >...
TTATTCCCTATGGATGATGAATGGAAAAGGGCTACCCGCGAGACCGGGCAACCCGTCTGTGCTGCGATCAATCCCCGGGATGCGCTTAGCGGAGCGGCCTGACCGGGCGTCCCTCGATATAACCGCGATACCCCTGCGGCTCAAGCTGGAAGCGCGGTCCGTCTTCGTCAGCCCATCGGAAACCATATACTTCTGGCTGGTAGGTCTTCATTAATTCCCACAGGCTGCCGATGGCTTTCTCGAATTCAGCATCATCGTAGGGTTCGCCTTGGAAGATCATCATCTTGCAGGGTGGCAGGTCGATCAGGTCGAATCCTTCCGGGAGGGGACCAGCATAGTCGAGCGGGATCTCAACCCCTTGGGCGTAGGTGGATGTGCCTGGTTTACGCAAGTTCTCGGGCAGCCACATGCCGATCGGTTCATACAGCGCCTGCTGGATACCGGCGAGGACATCCCATACCTCGCATCCCACCTCCTCGCAATAGGCAAAGTAATCGGCAGCCTGGATACCGCGTTTGAGGATCAGCTTCCGGGCAGGACGGTCGACCACCTGGACAAAGATAGTGCTGGATTTCTGATTTTCTGACATGGTGTATTCTCCTTTTTGCAGGGCGAGATAGGTTTCACGGAGGTCGCCGGGTATGAAAAGTTTGATGGGGGGCTTTTCCTGGCAGAAACGCTGCGGGGTGAGTCCGAATTGCTTCGAGAAGGCGCGCGTGAAGCCCTCGTGCGAGCTAAAGACGAAATCGAATGCCACGTCCACGATCCTGACATCTTCCTGACTCAACCGCATGGCAGCTCGAGACAGCCGCACGGCCCGAATGTATTCGAAAGGGGTTTTTCCGGTCAGGCTTTTGAAGATCTTGGCGGCGTGCCAGGGGGAATATCCCGCCGCGCTGGCCAGCTTGTGGAGCGTGATCGGCTCTTGAAGATGCTCATCGATGAAAGCCTGCATACGTTGAACGGCATTCACGGGTTCCCAGCTATCCATGCTCTCGCCTCATACCGCAAGGATACCACCTACCCCTTACATTGCGCTTGACCAAGATTGTGATTCTTTGCATGAGACTGATTATAGTTTCTTCGGAGAATTTTTTCTGCAGTAGTATGGCTTTGAGGAAGAATTGAGAGGTGATGCAGATTTAACCCCAAATCCCATCCAAGATCATCCCCTCGGGCGGGTGAATGGAAAAGGGCAACCCTGCTGGCAGCCCTTCCACCCAAGCATAACGGTTTTTCCCGGATCGAATCCGGGGGAGCCTCTCTTACAATATAATGAGTATATACAGTGCCCCCAAGGGGATGCTTTATATGCGGATAATACAAAGTCGAGAGGGTGTTAAGACGGTTGTGACTCGGTATTTAGATCTCAAACCACCCTAAAGCTTATTCTTGGGTCAGGAAGGCCAGATCTCAGCTCTGGTTTCAATCACTCTGAAGACATTTGAGCCAGCAGATATCGTACCCGCTGTACCAAATCGCCGGGTTTAAGCACCGTAACAGATTCTGCGCCAGGTTGAAAATGTCGAATATTGTACGTGGTAAGGTAAACACATCCTTCGCGCACAGCAGCAGCTAAAATGGGTAGATCCTTGGGATCGGCAGCCTTCGACAACGCCTTAATTTCGGCCACAGTCGGATCTGAAACCACATGAAGACAACGACTTACTATCATTTGAAATGCCGGCATAGCGGCTGGCATCTTTTCTCCCAAGTTACGTTCAACCTCGGTGATAACCTGCTCATTAGTCACTGCTTCGATCAAGGTGATTTCTGCCATACGCAGGATTACCAAACTGGCACTATGCTCGTTGGGTGAAGCTACACCCGCAAAAAGCACATCTGCATCTACGAAGATGCGCGGTTTAGGCGGTTTGTTTGCCATACTTTTCATTGTTGTACCGTTCGCGTTGTTTGCGGAGATCATCCAAGAGCTCATCAACGCTCAGACCAGATTCCAGACGAATCCGTTCGATCTCGTTCGCCAGCTCCGGAACCATTGGCACCATCGGTACAAATACAAAGATGCCGTCAAGATCCACCAGGCGGAAGATTTTCCCGTTTTCAATATTGTACTTTTCACGCAGTTCGGCAGGGAGCGTGACCACGCCACGTTCTCGGACTTGAATTGTGAGTTCCATATCTCTCCTTTGTATGTATATCTGCCAATGCAGAAATACTGCAAATACAGTATATCAGATTTGTGTCCGAAAATCAAGTTGTAATTTCAACATCCATTTCGCCATGATTGTCAAAGAGGATATTGGTTTAGTGGGAGCATCTCACATTGCGGTGTTAGGATGAGCGAAGACCAGGCTAGAAGAAAAAGTAATACGCCCTGATTTCACAGAGCGCATTAGAAAAGAAAATACCATATAGAAAATATGGACTATATGTTCCAGTGCCCCCAAAAGGATAATGTATATACGGATAAACCAAAGTCGAGAGGGGATCAAAGAGAGTCTTGGTATGCTTTTATCGCCCGCCGCGTGGTATACCAATTCCTTCCCCTTTTCGTGGCTTCAATGCGTCCCAGGCGCGCCAGCAGGCTGAGGTATTCCTGGCTGTAAGGAGTACCAACACAGGCATCCCGCAACAGGATCCATTCCTCATCGCGCTTGGGAGATATGATCGCTGGTTTGCAGGCTTCGATATAAAGACTGAGGCTGCTTTCCACCGCACGCCCGACGAAGTTTTCCAGTGCCATACTATTCCCGGAATCAGCCTTTGCCAGCACAGAATAATACTGCCCTCGGTTTACGCGCAGGATGACGGTGGGGGGGTATCCGCTGCGCATGAGCAGCAGGTTCATCACCAGCCGGGCGGTCCGTCCATTCCCGTCGATAAATGGATGGATCGCCACCAGGCGGTGGTGAGCCTGCGCAGCGAGAACGATAGGATGCATTGACCCTTCTACACTTGCGACCCAATCGCTCCATTCAGCCATGAGACCGTTAATCTGCCAGGATGCGGGTGGAGTGAAAGGCGCGCCTGCTATGCGGACCTGTGTCTTCCGATAACTGCTGGCATTATCATCGTCAATGTGTGTCAAAATGAGTTTATGAATTTGACGAACGTGGAATGCAGTGATCGGCTCAGTATTTTGGACCAGGTCTTCAACGTACTGAATAGCTTCTTTGTGATTAGTTACCTCAAAATGCTCGCGCAGGGATTTCCCGCCAACGGTTAATCCGGTTTCAAGGATCAGGCGTGTTTCCTGGAGCGTGATCGTACTCCCCTCGATCGCATTTGAGTTATAAATCCACTCGATAAGAATCTCATTTCTTAAGCGGTTGATGGATGCTGCCGGGAGGGGGCGGAGATTATCCAATTGCGCTTTCTTTGCTTCCAGTCGTTTGAGCAATCGAGATTCGATCATCTTGGTCTCTATCGGTATCGGATTGGCTTAATTATACCACATCCGATACCGATAGCGCTTTTCCCCCCTAATAACGGCTTTCCCCGGACTTGATCCGGGGAAAGCCTCTCACAAAGTATTAGTCATTCTAGTGGTGCCCCCAAGGGAGTACTGTATATACGGATAATATAATGTTGAGATGGTCTTCAGCCTGCTAATCTTCCTGCGGCGGAGAGCAATCGGGGAGGTGCTAATGCTCCTCCAGCAGGTGATGGTGCTTATATTGACACTTCCTGGATTAAATCTACTGCTCGATCTCTTCATGAAATGACAAGTTAATTTCAAATGATCCGGGGTAAAATCCCTACTGATGGCGAGTTTCACCAAGACGATCCCGGCAGGAAAGACGGAGGCTGAGGTAGATGCGCTGCTGGCAGGGCGTGACCATTTCCTGCCGCTGGCACAGACACCCACCCGGGCACAAGCGGGAGATTTCATCTACCTGATATACCGAGGGAGGATATCCGCGCGGGCGCGCATCCGCGCGCTGGAAGTGATGAAACGGGGCGTGATGGCGGAAGAAAGTGCGGGGGCGGCATGGGCACGTTGCTTGGTGCACTACGCCGGCGAGTGGGAGAAGCCGGGGCGGGAGATCCCGGCGCAGGGTCACCAGAGTGTGCGATATCTGGATGTGCAGGGGCTGGCGCATTTGGATGGGGAGAAGTGGTGATAGACAGGGCTTTGGTTGGCATCGGTGACCGGGTTGATTGACCGCGGCAGCCTGGGTTAAAGCAGTTTGTTCGCAAGATGGGGGCAAGCTCGTAAATGGATTGGATGCTATTGCAATCCATATTTTGTAAATTGTACCAGAGAAAAAATACGCTCTGTTTTCAGAGCGTATTAGACGAGAAAGTTCCATATAGAAAATATGGACTATGTGTTCTTGTGCCCCCAACGAGGTTCGAACTCGTGTTTCGGCCTTGAGAGGGCCGCGTCCTGGGCCACTAGACAATGGGGGCGGAGAGCGACGGAATTTTACCATCACCTAGAAGCTACGTCAATTCTATGGTTTTTAAAAACGCCCCCAAAGACACAAAACCCAAAATTGTAAGTTTCTCGACGAGTAAATCTGTTTACTCCATTGCTCGTAAAGCAGGCCTTTGCCAGATAACCCACACCGCAAAGACTAATAAAATCAATGCGCTGATGATAACCGTAAGCGGCTCACCAATAATATCAGCTGTCCAGCCAGAGATCAGCGAGCCCAGTGGCATGGCTCCAAAAAAGAATAATGTATAAACCCCCATTACCCGACCGCGCATCTCGTCTGCGATCCTGGTTTGGACCATCGAATTGGAAAGGTTGACGATCATCATGAATGCAAACCCCATTAAAGCCATCGCCAATAAAGAAGGAATCATCCATTGCATGAAGGCGAAGATGATCATCGAGATTGGCAATAGGATGCTGTTGATCGTCCATAGCTTTCCGTGAAATCGCATCCTTCCCAAGGCCGCAATCATTAGGGCTCCAATCAACGAGCCAATACCCCGCGCTGCCATTAAAAACCCATTGGTGGTCGCATTGCCCCCCAAAACTTCCACGGACCAGGCCGGTATCAGAGCCGCGATACCTAAGCCCAATAGGGTGATGATAGACAGATTGAAGATAAGCATTTTCACACTGGGATGGTTGAAGACGTATTTCAATCCTTCCTTGACGTCGCGGAAGGCACTGTTATTGGTCTGAACTGGAGTAAATGGCTTTAATCTCATTAAAAGCAATGCAAGAATCACCGCGATAAACGAAATGCCGTTGATGGTAAAACACCAGCCTGGTCCAACCCAGGCATAGATTAATCCGCCAAAGGCTGGTCCTAATACCATCGCTAAATTGAACATGGTTGAATTTAAGGCAATCGCATTGGTCAGGTCCTTGCGGTCCACGATTTCGACCACGAAAGCCTGCCGGGCAGGTGCGTCAAAAGCGTTACATACGCCCAGTAAAAATGCCAGGATGAGGATGTGCCACCATTGAACCACATTGGTAAAGGTTAAAAACGCCAGGATGAATGCCAGCACCATCATACCGCTCTGGGTAATCACCATAAGAGTCCGCCTGGAGACTCGATCGGCTATTGCTCCGGCATATAGGGTGAATATCCAGGTTGGCAGACCATTCGCAAAACTAACATAACCAAGATAAGCTGGGGATTTTGTTAATTCGTAGATCAGGTATCCCTGGGCAGCGGATTGTGCCCAGGTTCCTACCAGGGAGACTAATTGCCCGGCGTACCATAAACGATAATTGGGATACTTCAGCGATGTAAAAGTATTGTTCAGGTTGAGCTGCCGGCGTATGCCAGCCTCGTGCAACAAACTACTCCTCCTCGTCAGAAATTGCCAGCCATTGCGTGAGAGCAGGTAAGTTCAGTAACATCAGCCCGGTTATTAGGGCGGCTGAAGACAGGCACCAGATACAAACCGCATGGATGACGAATAGCTCAAGGTAGGTCAGGTAAATGGAAAATAATGTGCCGAAGAGTGCCATTCCAAACATAACAGGCCCGGCAAGCCTGGCAAGCGCGTCAGTTTTAAAACGACGCCAGACCCAGGCCACCAGGATGGCGATATATCCAATTGCCCCAACCAGCCCAATCGGGAGTACACCGAAAAGTTTTGCATAGGGGCTGTTTTGGACTGCATTACAATCACCCACCGGACCGCACAGGGCACGCGTACTTGTAAATTCAACATAGGTTAGATAAAGCGATACAACCAGGCCTATAACTGCGAGAACCGGGATGGCAATATCCAGCCAGCGATTGACTTTGCCGATTGGCTTGCCTTGAAATGCACGCAGGATCATCACAATGGCCACGATTAGAGCAATAATCATGAAAACTATAATTCCCCAGGCCAGAGATATACCAGTCGCCTTGGTAGCGGTTGCAGTTTGAGGGATTAGCAGTGACTCAGGCTCAAATGATGTAAAAGCGATTCCTTTGGGGAGCATACGGTCGGCTTGAGGTAAATCGGGGTACCCCAGCCCACCCGTGGAGAGATACTTTTCAACCACCTCAGGCAACTTTTCCTGAATTTCATCTGCGCCTATCAATGACGTTTGATCGATGAGCAGGAATGGAACTGAAATCTGCTCCTTGGAAAGTCCTAAATCTGATCCCAATGAGTAAAGGTAATCGATATCCTCTGCGCTCACAACCTCAATCAGCAGGATATTCAATCGAGAATCGTATTTTTCCTGTAGGGCTGGCAAGATTTCCGTCAATACTTGCGAACAATTCGGGCAGCCGTTTGACCAAAATAAGATGGCATTCACCTTAGGCTGTTCGCTTTGTGTGGCTGCTGCTCTAACGTTGACTGGCATGCCAAGCCCAAGAAGGATGATAAAAAAGATAATCAAAGTTTTTCGCATTTCATATTCCGAATTATCAAATATTACCTCTTGGAAGTTAATTGTGTTAGAACCGGGAGGTAGCTTATTAAAATTATAATGCTTTTAAAAACAAGAAAAATAATAAAAAATTAATCTCCATCCACCTATGGATTTTCAGAACCTACCGTCACCTGGATGAAAACTGGTTCGCCGAATGGCTCTCCATTCGGATTGTACGCTTGCCAGGCGCTCTGAAAAGTACCTGGTTCCGACGGGGCAGTAAATATGATTCGGATGGTCGCTTTAGACCCGCTGCGTGCTGGATAGAGTGCCTGGTCCAAGGGGGCGCTTAATTCTGCGCCAGACATGAACTTCAATCGATATGCTTCATCCCAATTGCAAGAACCACTATTCTCGACCAACCAGCGTTTATCCAAAGGAGCTCCAGGTTTAACAACCGTCCCATCTGGTAGCGATAGGTCCTCCAGGAATGTAAGATTATCGGTGCACGCTGGCGTGGATATGGGAAATGGAGTAACAGCAACTTGCGATGTGGTAGTGGGTGTTGTGGAAGGCTGCACAGGTCTGGAAGCCTGGGCAACAATGGTAGGTGGGCGGTAAGGGGTGGGCTGTTCACTGCAACCCACCACACAAAGCGAGAGAAGCGTCAGAATTAAAACAATACGCGGAGCTTTCCATAATATACGATACGCAATATTGGCTTCATATTGCGTATCGAAAGTACGAGCTGTGACAAACCTATTAACCAATCGCTTGCTGTTCACAAATCTCCATCGTCTGAATTGCTTTCACCTGCCACACTTCCAAAGCCCAGGGCAGCCTCTCCGCTGGCGGCGCGTTCACGCACAGCCATTTCAATCTCTGACGACAATTCTTTATGCGCTCGCAGGTAGTCCTTGGCGTTTTCGCGCCCCTGACCAAGGCGGATCTCACCATAATTGAAGAAAGATCCTCTTTTGCTGATAATTTCCATTGCGGCTGCTAGGTCGAGCAAGTCGCCAGCCTTGGAAACACCTTCATTGTACATAATGTCAAATTCAGCTGTTCGGAATGGAGGTGCGACCTTGTTTTTTACCACCCTGACGCGTGTACGGTTGCCAATGATCTCAGCCCCAAGCTTGATGGATTGGATTCGGCGTACATCAAGGCGAACGGAGGCATAGAACTTCAATGCCATTCCTCCTGTGGTTGTCTCAGGGTTGCCAAACATGATTCCAATTTTCTGGCGAAGCTGGTTGGTGAATATTACCGAGGTGTTGGTTTGTTTAATTGCACCTGAAAGCTTTCGCAAAGCCTGTGACATTAAGCGTGCCTGCATACCCATGGTGGCATCGCCCATATCGCCCTCAATTTCAGCTCTGGGGACAAGCGCAGCTACCGAATCGATCACGATTACATCGATTGCCCCAGACCGGACCAGGGTTTCTGTAATTTCCAGGGCTTGTTCCCCCATATCCGGTTGTGAAATGAGTAAATTTTCGATGTCCACACCGCACCGGGCAGCATACCCCGGGTCAAGGGCGTGTTCCATATCAATATAGGCAGCAGTTCCGCCTAATTTTTGTGCCTCAGCAACAATATGCTGACATATCGTTGTTTTACCCGATGATTCTGGGCCATAAATCTCGGTGATTCGCCCGCGTGGTACCCCACCAACCCCCAAAGCAATGTCCAGAGATAGTGAGCCTGTAGGAATGGATTCAACCAATAATTGGTGGGCTTCTCCCAAACGCATGATCGAACCATCCCCATATCGCTTGGTGATGTCTCCAACGGCTTTATTTAATGCTGCCTGGCGAGCCTCATCCATTTCGGGTTGCTGGGATACTGACTTTTTAGCCATATGAGATGCTCCTCGTTAATTCGAATTGTGATTATAGTTTAGCACATATGTTCGACGTGTCAAGGGGCTGGCGTTTCAAACGGTGCAGGGGTAAACTCAGCACCCGGGGGTGCTGGAGTTTGGATTGAAACACCTTCGTATCCTTTGAAGGTAAAATAACTTACCATCCCTGGCAATACATCGATATTTGCATTGAAATACATACCCCCAAAAGCTATTCTGATTAGATAAGTCCCGGCTTGCATGCCACCTATAACCAGGTTCTCCTGGTAATATGGGTCGCTGTTCACTGAAGTTTTTCCATAAGACCAGGCAAACAAATTTTCTTCCTTCTGTTGATCTGTAATGATGATCATTTGGTCATATAAAGGTTGGCCGGAGGTAGTCATCAATCGACCGGCGATCACACCCCAACCAATGGGAGGCACCAGCCATAATTCGGGATTTTGGGTGGTGAAATAGCTATTTTCTCCAATCCGCACCTCGAAATGTAGATGTGGCCCAGTGACCATGCCCGTCTCTCCCACCAATCCTAACTGGTCGCCAGTTTCCACATGCTGGCCTTCAATAACATCGATCCGATCCAAATGCCCATAGATGGTATAAAGCATTTGGTTTTTGTAACCAAAATCATGCCTGATTGTGACTGCCTGGCCATATGGATCTGTGGTGTCATATCCACCCCGGTACACGCCATAACCTGCCCAAACAACCGTTCCTGGTCCGGCTGCTAATACGGGGGTTCCCTTGGACGCAGGAATATCGACACCAGTATGAACCACATCCTGGAAGAAAATCCCTCCATACCTGTAGTCTGCCACCGGGAGGTTCACTTCATTGGCTGCAATCGGGCTGGCGAAGTAAAAATGATCATAGGGCGTGGGTGCCCAGGGTGTGGTGTAGAGAGGCGGTCTCCAATCCGTGATCAGCGTTGATCCTTGAGTAGGATATATAATTTGCGAAGGGTCAGGCACAACTGTTGGGATTCGGGTTGGTAAAAAGTCTGAGGTCGGTGATGAATCTGGTATCAGGGTAGAGCCAAGGGCGGGAGTGGCTGGCTTAGTCACGGTGGCAGATGGCTGCGGGTTGAAATTATGAGTAGGAAATGCTGGTATAGGCGTGGGTGTTTTCTCAACCGACTGGCAGGCGGTAAGAAAAAATAGGATCGTCGCTGCCTGCAGTAAGCAGATTAATCTTTTCAGCCTGCCAGAGTTTACCGGGGTCATTTTTTTAGATAATGGCATAGGAATTGGGATAACTAGCTCCTGCTTTTCCAGCTCAACCGCCGGGAGTTGGGGAGGCGGTTTGCATGGCAGGTGAGCTGGTTGGCGAAACCTGGAAGGGTGTAAAAGTTGGGCGAGGAGTGCTTGTGGATGTCGGTGTAGGAGAGATATACCAGCGCGATGTCGGAGAGGGTGTACGTGTGGGTGGATAAACAGGTGAAGGAGTTATCATTGTTTCTGGTGGATATATCTCGAGCATTGCAGTTTGCCAATTCAACCCACCGGTTAATACAAATTCATTAAAACGTGCTGCCTGGTAAGAAGCCCTCCAGGTGGTTAATGCTGGCAAGCGCTCCCATCCATAGGAACGCGCCAACGCTGTGAAATCTATCCAATAACCGGGGGGGATTGATGGTTGTTTTACGCCTCCCTGTTCATAGGTGGTTGTATCCCCGTTATTACGTGAGTTGAAATCCCATGGTTGGTCATGCAGCGGAATACCTGCCGAACCATCCTGATAAAGCGACCGTATGAAGACCCGCCAGTATGTTTCTGAACCAAAATCATCCCGAATTACCACCAACCAACCCGCATTTATCGGCAGTGTATTAAGAGCATAAGCCCGCCCGGTATATAACCAATCATTGCCCATGCCAGGATCCAGCGGAGAGGTCAGAGGAACATATGCGTTTTCAAGAGTGGATAGAAAATCCCAACCCGTCTCTTTGGCAAGCTGTGCCCGTAGGGCAGAAAAACTTTCATCGGTTATATCATGCAAGTAAGGTTGTGGTGCCTCTACACCCGCTAATGGCGATAGTTGGTATCGTCCCCCGTTATCGCTTGGCTGGGATGTCAGAACTGGAGAATATACGGGTGTTGATGTAAGCGAAGCTGCCATTTGGTAAATGACTTGCAAGTGTGCGGTTGATTCAATCCTTCCCCAGCTCAACCCACGTAGCGCTCCTGGCAATTCAAGGGTTGGAAGCACCAGGCCTGGGTATTGAGCGCGATAGGCAGTCAGGTAGACCCGGTTAGCTGCCTGTAGACTTGTCAGGATTATTTCTCCGTCAGCGCTCCAGACAGGCCAATCGCCACTTCCAAGGCTTTGCTGCGCTACAGTAGCGGGCGTGCTGTTTGTCTCACCGGAAGAGGAAAGCCCCACCAGTAATAGTTGCTGCAACCCATCCTGTTCACCAACCCAGACCAAGGATTGCCCATCCGGAGACCAGGCTGGGTGGGTATCTTCGCCGTTTGGATTTTGGCTTATATTCTGGAAGCGCATCTCCTCGCTTTTATCAAGATCAGCAAGCCAAATCTCACTTTCACCCCCACGGTTGGAAACGAATGCGATCCGCCTGCCATCCGGTGACCAGGCTGGGCTAAAATCAGCCGCTGGGTTATTGGTAAGCTGGATGGCTTCATCTGAAGAAGCAATAGATTGGATCCAGACCTCCAGGTTTTCTTGGACATAAGTTTCATAAACAAGCCATTTGTTGTCTGGCGACCAGGCAGGTGAGGCTTCGTACTCAGGTGTGTCTGTTAAACGTGTGATGTCACCCGTGCTCAAATTCAACAGGTATATATCCCAATATCCACTCCGGTTGGAGGAGAACGCCACGGTCTGTCCATCAGGGCTGATGGCAGGCGTGATATCATCCCAGGGGCCATAGGTTAATCTGGTGAGCGGTAAAGGCAACCCTGCGCCGACTTCTTCCGGCTGGTAAGCAAATAAATGAGTATCCCCGCCTTCATCCAAAGCCATCATGATCAACCCCTGGTTTAGTGTCAACGTGGCCAACGGTTGAGGACTTGCTGTGGCTGGTACTGGTGTGGAAGTGTCTGTGGTTTGAACCGTTGGTGAGGCAGTTGGTTGGTTTGTTGTGGGGGCTTCGGCAGGAGTATAAGTAACACTCACCGCCATCGGAGTATCCGATGGTTTTTCTATATTCACCTGGCCAGGTAAACCAGACTCTTTCATGAGCTGGCTTATTCCATATCCCCACCCGGCCAGGATGAGCAGGTTTATTAAGACGAGCAGCAACACGCCTGCAGGGGTGATACGGATTGTCCACCCCATTCGTCGGCGCTGAGAACGCGTGGAACGGGGTGTGCTGGAAGGATCGGATTGGCTGCTCATAAGAGATCGATCATCCTATTTTACCCGATGCAAGAAATGTGCATAGTCAAAATCCACCATCCCCCATAATAGTGTCTTGTAGACACCATGCAGGTTCAATGCCATTATTGCCTTTGGCTGATTTGGGGGATTGCCGATCAAGTTTTAGATTATTCAAGGATAAATATTGTTGTACGGTGGTCCACAATCATCGGATCCGGAAGCAGCACAATCTCAGGGACATTACCCGGTTCTGGCAGCTTTTGATAATATACGGTGGCCTCGACTGTATATTCATTGCCTGGCTCGCACTCGCGCAAGTGCATGGTAATTTCCAATTTGCGCAGCATGGTCTCCAGGATGCTGGTGTGTGCTATTACCTTTCCTGACCCATTGGAGAAAGTAATTTCGATATTCGGTCGCTTGATGAAAGGAGTAAGCTCAAGAAAGACCTTCACCCTCCCGCTTCCATCCAAAGGTAAGATTTGAATCTGTATCAGGCGTACGAGATCGGGAGGCAGTCGAGTTTCGTCTTGGTCCTGGAAAAAAATATCCATGGCTAGGAATGCCACCTCAGATGATTTCCCTGCATTCCATGTAAAAACGCTTTTCGTGGGCTTCGCCCATTGAAAATGTCTTACGGGGCAGCGCTCCATCCAGGATGACAGTCTTAAATAAGTCACTCTTATTCATTCCAGGTAAATAGAAGGCGATATTTCCAGGGTTCTGTCCTAGGGAGTGGATCGCCTCTTCACCATGAATATAATCAATTTTCTCAGCTCCACCATGCTTCAGAAAGTCATCCAGGAAGGTTTGAAGCGTTCCAACAGGTAAATTGGAGGTTGGATTTGTGATTTCAATGACTCCAAGTCCTTGTGGTGCGACAACCCCAACGATCTGATCTACAGCAGTCGATTGGCAAACCCGGCTGACCATCTCGGATGGGTCAGCGCAAGGCGCAAAAGAATACCCGGATTGGAAGGAATTGCTCATGGCTTTGAATAGATCTTGCTTTAAACCAAAAACCACGCGATGGATCGGTGCAAACGCTAAACCATCATCGTGTACGTTCTCAATTTCTACTAACGCATAACGTGATGGGTGATCAAGCCCCACCTGGGCTTTTTTCTTCTCCCAGATCGCTTTAGCGGTTGCCAGGGAATGGTTGCCGTCCCCCATCGCGAAAAGAAGCAATGGTTGATCTTTTTCAATATTGTATTTGGCCGTGAAAGTCTGTGGATTTACCAGCTGCTCCAAGGCTTTCACCACCCCGGCTTCAATAGATGCCTCAGTCACCAGGTATCCATTTAAATGGCCGGAACCAGCCATTAATTCGAAATCATATAGCTTTTTCAAGTGAGATTTTAAATTCCCCACTGGTTCAATGACGGTACACTCTGGGTCATCAATCAACACCAGGATGTGCGGTAGCTCCAAACTTGCCCCTTCCCGGATGCGCATCCGTGGAGGCAGACGTTCAATGATCGTCCCCTCGGTTGCGCGAATGAGCGAACGGGAGCCCTTGTTGTAATCATAATGCTCCAGGTCAAGTGCCATCACCAGGCCTCTGCGCAATTTCCCACCGGTGAATCGTTCGACATACACCATACCTTCGATGGGCAACAGCAACCCGTCAGACACATATCTTTGCATGGATTGTTGGATATGCTGGATGCGTTCATCTACCCCCGGTGAATCTAGATATACTTCGGGGAAAACCAGGTTGAGCGTGGAAGGTGCATCACCCACTATTTCCTCAACTCTTTTCCAGTAATCCGGTTGTGAAGTGAATTGATCGCAGGCAATTACTGCCCACTTACCCAGGTCTACACCTGGACGGGGCAAATATACACGCGGAACCTGTATGCCAAGGTTAGGGTAATCCTTCATTGCGTCTCCTGAGGATGGATGATTTCATCTAATTGTACCAGCAGCAGGATTTTCTTCAATTCCTGGTGGTGGTCGCTTGCATCCGCCGATCCATTCGATTCTACCGTTAAATAAAATGCCGCGGGTAATCACACCCGCGGCTTTCATGCTTGATTTCGGATTACATGCCGGCCATGTATGCCAGACCCACAACCCCAGGACCAATATTAGCGCCGATGGCGGGACTGACCTCTGATGTATAAGATTCTACCGGTTTGAATTTCTTGGTAGCCTCCTCAAGCACAATGCGTGCGTCCTCGGGCGCGCTTGCATGTAAAGCTGCTATACGGACGGGTGTGCGCCCGCCAATTTTCCCTTCCGTAAGCTCGAGGATCCGGTTAAGCGACTTGGTACGTGTGCGTACCCGTTCCGCTGCCTCCACCCTGCCGTCGCGCAGCTCGAGAATGGGTTTGAAGTTCAATACCGTCCCCAGAAAGCGGCTTGCGCCTCCAATCCGTCCACCCCGGTGTAAGAATTCCAGGGTGTCCACTGCAAAAAATATTCCAGTATGCTGGGCAGCCTTCTGTGCCAGCTCAACACATTCAACCAGGCTGGCTCCCTGTTCAATGGCTCGCGCCACTGTCAAAAGATGAAAACCCAAAGCCATAGCTGTTGAATTTGAATCGACGATTTCCACCGGTGCATCAGGTGCCAGCATCGCTTTAGCCTGGACAGCCGAGTTGACCGTCCCTGACAACTTGGATGAGATGAGAATGGACAGGATTTGGTAATCTCGTTCAAGCAGGCTTTTATATATTTCGAGGAATTTCCCGATGGTCGCTTGTGAGGTGGAGGGCATAACGGTTGCTTTTTTTAGGCGGGTATAAAAATCACCTGGCGTGATATCCACCCCATCCTCAAAAGTTTCTTTCCCCCATATTAAAACCTGGGGAGCAACGGTAATGTTATACTTATCGATCATTTCCTTTGGCATTGAACACGTGCTGTCTGTTACGATTGCAATTTTCGACATTAAAAACTCCTTGGCGAAGATTTCGTTTATATCTATAGGATAGTTATTCTGATTCTGTGATGTATCTCATGTTATAGTATAACCCTTCCATCCACAATAAGTTGCATATGCGTAAACCCAATCATAAGCAAGCTGCTACTTGAGCATACCCACGGGCTGGACTCTCTTCATTATCTACTCTTGACCATTCTACGCTTACACGCTAAAATGCAGTCCTGTGTTTGAGAACCTGACTGAACGCCTGAATAATGTATTCACGCAACTACGCCGCCGGGGAAAACTCTCGGCGGCTGATGTTGATACTGCCATGCGCGAAGTTCGGCTGGCACTATTGGAAGCTGACGTCAACTACGGCGTGGTAAAGGATTTCATTGCCCGTGTACGTGAACGGGCGATTGGCATAGAGGTATCCAAAGCCCTGAACCCGGCGCAGCAGGTTATCAAGATTGTTAATGAGGAATTGATTAACACGCTTGGTAGCCCTGAACGGCTTAATCTGACTGGTGCACGCCCTTGTGTCCTTATGCTGGTCGGTCTTCAAGGTTCGGGCAAGACCACCGCAACTGCAAAACTGGCGCGCCAGCTGCGCGGTCATGGCGAGCGGGTGATGTTGGTGGCAGCTGATCCATATCGCCCAGCGGCAGTGAAACAGCTTGAAACACTGGGTGATAAATTGGGTGTCCCAGTATATTCAGAGGCTGGAGAAAAACCGCCCGACCTGGCTACCCATGCCCTGGAAAAAGCTCAAAAAGGTGGAATTACGGTCCTCATTCTGGATACAGCCGGACGTTCACAGCTCGATGGTACTTTAATGGATGAGCTGACTGCGATTGCCAAAAAAGTTCACCCGGTTGAGACGCTCCTGGTGGTGGACTCGATGATTGGACAGGAAGCAGTCAATATCGCCAAAGGCTTCCGTGAGGCTATTCCACTTACAGGTTTAATCCTGACCAAGATGGATGGCGATGCCCGAGGTGGTGCGGCAATTTCGATACGTGCTGTGACGGGTGTGCCAATTAAGTACATTGGCACGGGTGAAGCTTTGGATGCGCTTGAAGCATATGATCCTGGTCGCCTGGCTTCACGCATTCTGGGTATGGGTGATATGCTGGGGTTGATAGAAAAGGCAGAAGCTGCCTTCGACCAACAGCAATCCCAACAAGACGCTGAGAGATTGCTTAAAGGCGAATTTTCCTTGGAAGATTTCGCCAATCAACTCAAGCAGGTGCGCAAGATGGGTCCTATTGCCCAGGTGTTGGAGATGTTGCCTGGTGGGATGGGTCAGTTAGCCCGGCAGATTGACCCGAAGGATGCAGAAAATCAGTTAAAAATGACCGAAGCGATCATCAATTCGATGACACCTCACGAACGGCGCCGACCTGATGTATTAAATGCCAGTCGCCGTCGACGTATTGCCACTGGATCTGGAACTGAGGTTCAGGATGTTAATCGCCTGATCAAGCAGTACCACGAAGCACAGCGTTTGTTCAAGAATATTAAGAAGTCAGGCGCGCGTGGGTTACCACGCATGTTTGGATAACGGGATGGGATAATCCCATTTCGACTGGGAAATAATACCGGTGGTGCGCCTCCCTTCCGCGTTCCCCTCATACTCACCGGGTATGTGACCCAGCAAAATTGATTAAGATTATTAGACAGAAGGAGATTAGCACAAAAATGGTACGTATCCGTTTACGCCGTGTAGGAGCAAAGAAGCAGCCCAGCTACCGTATCGTGGCTGCCGATATCGAACATCCCCGTGATGGGCGTTTCCTGGAAATCTTGGGTTTTTATAATCCACGCACTCAACCAGGGACGATTGAGCTGAATGAAGAGCGAATCTACGATTGGATCAGCAAAGGCGCCCAGCCCAGCGAGTCTGTCAGCAAGCTGTTCAAAACCAGTGGTTTGACAGGCCGTTATGAACGTTACAAAGCTGGTGAGCCGCTTGAGACGCTCTTAGCCGAGGCAAAAGCTGCCCAGGAAGCACGCCAACCAAGCCCACAAACCAGCCAGCGTAAGTGATGGAATAAGTAAAAACAATCAGGCCTTGGGCGGTTGCGCATGCTGATTGTACAAGGCAACCCCTGATGGAAGAAAGCTGCGCAAACTGCCAGGAACAAGGAGTTTACAATGAAAGAACTCATCGAGTTCATCGCCACCTCATTGGTGGACGATCCTACGCAAGTACGGGTCTCACAGGAACAACATGGTGGCAAAACTTATCTTAAGCTGAAGGTTGCCAAGGAGGATATGGGGCGCGTGATTGGCCGGCAGGGAAGGGTCGCCAATGCCATGCGCATGCTCCTGAATGTAGCTGCTTCTCGGCAGGGCAAACAAGCTTACCTGGATGTTGAAGATCCTCAATGAGCAGAGCCAGGGGTTTTCCAACCACAGCGAACGCTGCAGGCTCGCCGAGTGGTGGCGAGCCTGCATTCATTGCTGTTGGTAAGTTACGCCACCCACACGGGGTTCATGGTGAGATCCTCATGGAAGTTTATACCGACTTTCCCGACCGCCTTCAGCCCGGTGTTATTTTATATCTGGGTGAAGAAGCTATGCCATTGCGGTTGATAAAGTGCCGCCAGCACGGGAAAGGTTTGTTGATGACCTTCGAAGGCTTTTCATCGCCCGAAGAAATCGGCCAGTTTCGGAACCAGATCGTTTACGTCAAGTCTATTGACCGCCCACCGTTGGCGGATGGCGAATATTACCACCATCAGCTGATCGGATTGTGTGTTATTACCCGTGACGGAAAGACACTTGGAACCGTTACCGAGATATTGGAAACTGGAGCCAGCGATATCTTGGTGGTCCACCCAGAATCTGGCCCCGAAATCCTGATCCCGGTTGTTGATTCGTTTATCCACGAAATAAACCTTGACAGGTGCGAGATAACGGTGCAGCTTATCCCAGGCATAATGGATGGGGAGGCCGGATAATGACCGATCCCAGGATGTATTGGGTGGGGCTGAATCTGGTTAAATGGATAGGCTCGGTAAGGTTCAAAGCCTTATTGGAGGTATTTGGAAATCCTGAAACAGCCTGGAATGCCTCGCCTGAGGCATGGCTCAATGCGGGGTTAAACCAGAAAATTGTCGAATCCTTCCAGAGAGTACGGATAGGGGTATCGCTTGACCAGGTATGGGAGCGCATCCAGTCTCTGGGAGCGCAGGTGCTCACCTGGGATGATGAAGCCTACCCGCGGCTCTTGAAGGAAATCGACCAACCTCCACCAGTCTTGTACATACGAGGCTCGTTGATCCCCGAAGACGATTGGTCGGTTGCTATTGTGGGCACACGCCGTGTTACGGCCTATGGTCGCCAGGTGGCTGAAGAAGTCGCTACAACCCTGGCACATAATGGAGTGACCGTTATCAGTGGCTTGGCGCGTGGGGTGGATTCTATTGCCCACCAGTCCGCCATCAGCGCGGGCGGTCGTACCCTGGCTGTACTGGGTAATGGTGTTGATGTTATTTACCCTCCGGAAAACAGGAATTTGGCTGCCCAGATCATGGAACATGGTGCCTTGGTCAGTGATTACCCGCTTGGCACGCAGCCGGATGGGATTAACTTTCCGCCCCGCAACCGCATCATTTCAGGCTTATCCAAGGCGGTCATTATTGTAGAAGCTGGTTCGACCAGCGGTGCATTGATCACCGCCACATTTGCTGCTGAACAAGGTCGGGATGTATTTGCGGTCCCTGGGAATATCAATGCCCCTCAAAGCCAGGGGACCAACCGGCTGATCCGTGATGGTGCACAACCGCTCTTGGATCCACAGGATGTGCTTGAGGCATTAAACCTGACCATGATCACCGAGCATCGCACTGCCAGAGTGGTGCTTCCTGCCGACCCGATCGAAGCTCGTTTATACCAAATGCTTTCCCAGCAGCCAAGGCATGTGGATGAAATACGTTCCGAAGCCAATATGCCCATCGAAACAGTCTCTGCCACGCTGGCCATGATGGAATTAAAGGGCATGGTGCGCCAGGTGGGCGGGATGAATTATGTGGCTGTGAGGGAACACCCTGCAGCCTATGATGTATAAATGATTGACCCTATCAAGCTTGAAGTCGAAGCTTAGTAATTTATATTGTTGTTAAAGAACTAGGAGGTTTACTTTGGAAGCATACTGTGTAAAATGTCGGACAAAACGGGAAATAATTGACCCACAGGCGGTCTTTACCACGAATGGTACACCTGCTTCTCGTGGCACCTGTCCTGAATGCGGTACTACCCTCTTTCGGATGGGTAACACTCCTGCCCACGCGGGTATGATCGCCCCCAAGAAGGGTGACAACCGTAAGGGCAAGCTGGTCATCGTTGAATCACCTGCCAAGGCACGTACCGTGGGCCGTTTTTTGGGTAAGGGCTTCACAGTGAAAGCCTCGGTTGGGCACATCCGCGACTTGCTGCATTCCCAGCTTTCGGTAGATGTGGAGCATGATTTTGCTCCCAAGTACCGCGTGCCCAACGAAAAACGTCCGGTGGTCAAGGAAATCCAGGCACTGGCAAAATCACACGCTGAGATCTACCTGGCAACCGACCCCGATCGCGAGGGCGAAGCGATCGCCTGGCACCTGCTTGAGGCGGCCAAGATTGAGCTCAAACGTACGCAACGCGTGGTCTTCCACGAGATCACCGAACCAGCCATCAACGATGCTTTTTCACACCCACGTGCCATCGATATGGACCTGGTGGATGCCCAGCAGGCGCGCCGTATCCTGGACCGCCTGGTTGGCTACTCCCTTAGCCCGCTCTTGTGGCGCAAAGTACGCAGTCGCCTTTCCGCTGGTCGCGTGCAATCCGTTGCTCTGCGTCTGGTGGTGGAGCGCGAGCGCGAGATTGAGGCATTCAACCCGGTCGAATACTGGTCCATTGCAGCCGAGCTGCGCCCGGAGAAGGTCAAGATGAGTTTCATCGCCAAGCTGGCAAAGATGGATGGCGAAGACCCGGTTTTGGGTGATCAGGCCACCGTCCAGCCCATCCTGATTGACATGGAAAGCGCTGCTTATATCATCTCCCGGATCAAGCGCGGTGAGCGCCGGCGCAAGCCCTCCGCCCCATTCACTACCAGCACCATGCAGCAGGAAGCCTCCCGGCGCTTGGGCTACACTGCCCGGCGCACCATGGCCCTGGCTCAGCAGCTTTATGAAGGCATCGACCTGGGAGATGGCGCGGTGGGTTTGATCACCTACATGCGCACCGACTCGACCAATGTAGCCGAGACTGCCCAGGCTGAAGCACGCCAGTTCATTGGAGAACGCTACGGAGAGAAGTTCCTGCCACCCGAGCCTCCCAAGTATCTGACCAAGTCTAAAGGTGCCCAGGAAGCTCATGAAGCTGTCCGACCCACCTCGGTCATGCGCTACCCCGACGCCATCAAGGAATTTCTCAATCGCGACCAGCTGCGCCTGTACCAACTTGTTTGGCAGCGTTTCGTCGCTTCTCAAATGGAAGCGGCTGTATTTGACACCCTCTCAGTGGAAGTTACCGCCAAATCCGTCCAGCATGAATACTTATTACGCGCTTCCGGATCCACGGTGAAATTTCCGGGCTTCCTGGTGGTCTATGAAGAGGCCAAGGATGAAGACCAGGTCTCCGAAGAAGAGGAGGAGAATGCCCGCATCCCGGCTGGCATCCTGGAAGGGCAAAACCAGAAATTGGTGCGTTTGCTCCCCGAGCAGCACTTCACTCAGCCTCCACCCCGCTTCACCGAGGCCACCCTGGTGCGCACCCTGGAGGAATACGGCATCGGTCGCCCCTCCACCTATGCGCCCATCCTGGGCACCATCCAGCAGCGCGGTTATGTCGTGCGTGAACAGAAACGTCTCACCCCAACGGAGACTGGCATCCTGGTCAATGACCTGATCACCGAGCACTTCCCAGGGGTTGTCGATTATGGCTTTACAGCCAAAATGGAGGAAGATCTGGACCTGATTGCGGAAGGCAAGCGTGAGTGGGTCAGTTCCATCCGCGAGTTCTACGTACCCTTTGCCGAGCAGGTTGCCAAGGCTGAGAAAGATATGCCTGAGCTGAATATGGGTCCCGAGCCCATCGGTCGCATCTGCCCCGATTGTGGGCATGAGCTGGTCATCCGCTATGGGCGCTATGGCAAGTTCATCAGCTGCAGCGGTTTCCCCGATTGCCGGCACACCGAAGCCTGGTTGGAAAAGATCGGTGTGTCCTGTCCCAAGGACCAGGGTGATATCGTCGAGCGCAAAACCCGTAAAGGGCGCAATTTCTATGGCTGCGCCAATTATCCCAGCTGTGATTTCACTTCCTGGAAATTACCATTAGCCCATGCATGCCCCGATTGTGGTGGTATGCTGGTGGTAGCCAATAAAAACCAGGCCCAGTGTATGGTATGTGAGAATTTGTTCCCGCTTGATATGGTGACTGCTGAAGAGCCTGCTGAAGTAGGAAAATAACATTATAAGTTTGTGTGGATATGTACAGACGCCCCACCCGGGCGTCTGTACTTATTTATTTGCCACAGCTCTTGCGCCATTCAGATTCATGCCTTAATAGGATTGCATGTTTCCTGAGTATCGTCTAAAATAAGAGACGGTTTATTCGATAAGCAGTTTTATGCATTCGCCTTATCTTTGTCATTAGAATTCTAGTCCTGGAGCGAAATTATGGACCAAATGCGTGAATATTCAAAACGACCGCTTGTAATCGGTATCCTTGGTTTTGTGGTGGGATTGATCATTGGCCTGGTGGTGCTTGGCTGGTGGTTATGGCCCGTCCAATGGTACGATGCCTCTCCTGCACAACTTGAAGCAGGCTGGCAGGATATGTGGTTGGAAATGTCAATCCATACCTATGGCACCACGCTTGATGCAGCTGCAGCCAAAGTGCAATATGATGCACTGGGCGATTATGCTGACGATACCCTGGCTCGGGTACGAGCCAACCCCAAAGGGATTGATCCAAACCTGATCTCGCAATATGCAGCTGTGACGGGTGCAACGGCCCAGGTTCAGCCCGGGGTAACTCCCACAACGCCTCCGGCAGAAGGTGGAAAGAAAAGCGTTACCACCCTTTTGATTGTGATGTGCGTGGTGACGTTGTTGGTAGGAGCGGCGATTGTGGTTTATTTTGTTCTCCAGAGCCGCAAGAAAGCAGGCGGTGCTGAGCCCGTATCCACGCTGCCCGTACCAGAAGGTGAAGCCCCGGCAGATTGGGCGAGTTACACCGCCCCAAGTGATCAAGCTCCCATGGCCCAATTTATGGCCTCCTACAAAGCCGGAGACGACTTGTTCGATGACTCATTCAGCATCGACTCGCCCTCCGGCGAGTTCCTGGGTGAATGTGGCGTTGGCATCTCCGAAACTATTGGTGTCGGTGTGCCTAAAAAGGTGACTGCTTTTGAAGTCTGGCTGTTTGATAAGAACGACATTCAAACGGTGACCAAGGTATTGATGAGCGCGCATGCCTTCAATGACCCTGCCATCCGGCAAAAGCTGGAAGCCAAAGGCGAGCCTTTCCAGGCTAATTCGGGCGGTCAGACCATCCTCGAAACCGCTACGTTGCGCCTGGTTGCCCGCGTGGTAGACATGACCTATGGGCAGGGCGCTTTACCTGAGAGCAGCTACTTCGACTCGCTCGTACTCGAGCTGGCTATCTGGCAGAAGCCAGTTAATTAATTTCATCGAAAGCAAAGAGTGGATTGACACCAGCCAATCCACTCTTTATTTAACTAAAATTGCTACTCAATTTTAAGTATTTTTAGTTTGATCTCCCCACCCGGCGTGGTGGCCGTCACCTCATTGCCCACATGGCATCCCATCAATACCCTTCCGATGGGAGATTCATTGGAGATTTTTCCGTTGCGCGGGTCGGCTTCTTTAGCTCCCACCAGGTAAAATGTCTCTTCTGGGTCATCACCTTCCTGGACAGTGACACAGGACCCCACCTGGATCGTATCGGCAGACCGCTCGGAGACGTCCACGATCGTAGCCTTCTTCAGGGTATACTCCAACTCCTGGATCCTTCCCTCCAGGAATGACTGGTCTTCTTTTGCCTTATGGTAATCTGCGTTCTCAGAAAGGTCACCCATCTGGATGGCGGATCGCAAACGACTGGCAATTTCATCCCGCTTTGGACCTTTCAATTCTTCCAACTCAGTTTGTATTCTTGCAGCACCTTCTTGGGTTAAAAATGTCTCCTTGTGCATAGGCTTACCTCTAAGGTTTCATCACCGGGTCAAATAGCTTTTGGTATTCTTCCACCGCAAACCGGTCGGTCATACCGGCAATATAATCGCAGATGGTGCGCTCCAGGCCGCGTTCCTTGGTCCAATCCTGCACGTGATTGGGCAGGATGGCTGGTTCCAGCATATATGCCCGAAAAAGGTCATTGATGATGCGCTCTGCCTTAACCGCCATCCTTACAACCCGGTGGTGGCGGTAGAGATTGGTATACAGGAAATCCTTTAATTCCCGGTTGCGCCGATGCATTTCTTCACTGAAACTCACCACATTATAGGATAGGCGCTGCAGGTCAAGTACTGACCTTGTTCCGCTTTCCTGCAAGCGTTGGTCGGTGGCATGGATCAGGTCGCTCACCTCCATATCGATCAGATTACGGACCATCCTGTGGCGTGAGAGATCATCCAATACCTGTCCACGCCAACCCACACTTTCCACCAGGATCTCCCAAAGCGAGATGCCTTCCAACATGCGGGAGCTGATCATCCCCGAGTGCAGTCCATCATCCAGGTCATGGGCGGTATATGAAAGCTCATCAGCTGCGTTGGTAATCTGCGCTTCAAGGGGCCCTCTCAGCTCAACATCGAAATTGCGCCCATCCGCAACATCATATTCTGATTCATGTTTTACGATTCCCTCGCGTACTTCCCAGGTCAGGTTAAGGCCAGGAAAGTCCTGGTAGCGCTGCTCAAGCTTGGTGACGATGCGCAGGGATTGCCGGTTGTGGTCAAAGCCCCCGTGATCCTTCAACAAGCGTGCCAGGGTAGCCTCTCCATTATGACCGAATGGCGGGTGTCCCAGGTCGTGTGCCAGGCAGATTGCCTCTGTAAGATCGGGGTTGGCACCTAAGGCGCGCGCAATCGTCCGCCCGATTTGCGAGACCTCAAGCGTGTGGGTCAATCTTGTACGATAATAATCCCCCTCATAATTAATAAAAACCTGCGTTTTGTACTCCAGCCGCCGGAAAGCCGTCGTATGCAGGATGCGATCCCGGTCGCGCTGGTACGCGGTGCGGTAGTCAGGCTCATCTTCCGGGAAATTGCGTCCCTTTGTATTCTTGCTGCGTATCCCATAGGGAGCCAGGCTTTGGTCTTCAATGTCTTCAAGTTCTTTGCGGGTGAAAAACATAATCTCCCTTCACCAATGGATATTTTGATTTATTTTTATCCAAACCGTATTATAACGCTTCTTGTTTTGGGGGTAACAAGCCCTAAATATGGATTATCGTTCCAATCGGCTCGCCGAGCAGTGCCCGCTGGACATTACCCGGTATCTCCCCGGAAAAGATTGACCCATTCAAACCATGAAATGCCTTAACCAGAGATAAAACCTGTCTCACCTTTTCAGCCATTCCACCGGTTACATCCGTAGCAGATGAACCTCGCAGCCCATTCTCAACCTGCGATAAGGACTCGGGAGTGATCTCGGGTAGAAGGCTTGTGTTATGGGGGAAATCTGCCCAGACCCCTGGCTCAATCCCAGCTAACAGGAGCCGTGTTGGCCGAAGATGATTTACCAGGTGGGAAAACAGGTCTTCTGTGGATAAAATGGTCCCTCCCAGCTCTGCATCGAAAACAACGTCCCCGTAGATCACCGGGAGAAGATGCTTATCCAGCGCTTGTAGTAGTGGGTCGAGGTTCCAGTTCACCACCCTTCCATTGCGGGTAATCACCAGGGCTGAAGGGGGGAATGCGAGTGCGGGGAGTTTGGAATTGGCAAGCGCCTCTAAAACCAGGTGGTTTAGATCAGCTGCCTCACGCCAGACCTCAACGAACCCATCCCATTCTTCGGCAGTATTCACGCCCTGGCGCGTCTTATATTTATTGGCCGGGAAATGGCCAAAAGAACCGGAACCGTGACCCAACACGATTTGTAAGTCTCGTTCTTTTGATATGGCAGCCGCGATTTCCTTTGCCAACCGGTCCAACACATCCAGCCTGGCAGAATGTGGCTGACTTTTATCCGTGATCAATGAACCACCCAGTTTTAAGAAAACCAGCTCTCTGCTCATGCTGCCCGGACCTCTGTAATGATCGTCCGTTTAGCCCCTGCTTTAGTAAGCGCTCCTGCAACCACCTCAGCGTTTTCAGGAGTGACCAGGGCAATCATATTGCCTCCACGCCCAGCCCCAGAGAGCTTGGCCCCCAGCGCACCTGCTGAGCGGGCAATTTCCACAAGGCTATCAAGCTCTGGTGATGACACGCCCATCATTTGTAATTTTGCATGGTTCTCATTAATTAATTGCCCAAGTTGGTCGATCAATCCTGCCTCGATGGCTTCACGGGCAGAAGCAGCGATCGCTCCAATTGCATCAAAGAGAGCCTCAAATGGTTCCCTCGCCTTTTCCCAGGCAAGGCGCACATCACCCACCACACCTGCTGTTGGGCTGTGAATCCCGGTATCACCGATTACCAGGCTGAAGGGCAGTTTAACGTTAAGCGCTTCGATCGTTTTCCCTTTTTCATAATACACAGGCCTGGCATATGTGATGACAGTATTATCTATCCCAGACGGAGTGCCGTGGTGGATCACCTCCACCTCATATGCTAGGCTGGATACCTGTTCATCGCTCAATGGGTGACCCACTGAGGTGGAAAATGCACGCAGGATTGCCACCGATACAGCTGCACCTGAACCCATCCCTCCAGCGATAGGGATATTTGATGAAACCTGAATGGTACAGGCTGGGATATGGCTTAAATTCATGGCAGAGGCCGCTTTCCAGACCACTACCGCAAGGGGGTGATCTGCTGGTAAGTCAGACAGTGCGGTTTCTAGGCCAATATCAGGGGCGCGCAGCATCACTTTCCCTGCAGCGCTTCTCGGATCAAAGGTGACTGTTGCCTTTGCCCTCACCTGCATGACGGGGATGGCAATCGCTGGACGCCCATAAACAACGGCATGCTCGCCAAATAGGATGATCTTTCCTGGTGCAGTTGCAAAATAAGCCGGCATGGAATATGCGCCTGGTCCTTGTACCCGTTAACCTGGAGCTAGATAATAGATAAACAGGACGGATAACCCCCATAACAAAATGGACGCCTGCAGAGGCCGGTCTTTAAACAGTACCTCCTCAGGCTCACCACCCCACTGTTCCATGTGGACAAGATAGAGATAGCGGAAGATACCATAGATCACGAAGGGAATGGTCAGCATCATGGCGTGGTTCGCCGGCAGGTTAAGGGCTGAAAACGTATACAGGCTGTAGGTGATAACAGCACTGCTGGAAACAATCAGGCTGAGCTGGTCAAGTAAGGATAATGAGTAACCTTCCAATGACTTGCGATGTGAATTTGCCTCATCCGCCAGCAGATATAACTCAGCGCGTCTTTTTCCGATCCCCAAAAACAGTGCCAGAAAGGTGGTAAACAGGTATAGCCAGGGCGAGAATTGGTGCACGTTGATCAGCACTACGCCTGCCCCCACGCGCAGGACGTAGAAACTGGCCAGGATCATGACATCCAGGATTGGCGTGTGCTTAAGCCAGGCTGAATATGCCAAATTAAGTGCCAGGTAAACCAGGCCGATCAGTGCAAATTCGGGCGAGAGCCATATTGCTGAGACAAAGAATACCAGCGCAAGCACAACAGCAGCCAGGCGTGCCGTTGAGACTTTTAACCTTCCCGATGCAATCGGCCGCAGACGTTTTAGCGGGTGGTTCCGGTCAGCCTCAAAGTCCATCAGGTCGTTGATAATATATACAAGGCTGGACAATATACAGAATAGCACGAAACCCATCACGACACGCGCCAGTGCTGGCCAGTTGGTTAGCTGCTTGTCGAAGATCAGCGGTATGAACAAGAGTCCGTTTTTTATCCACTGGCGCGGACGCATGCTTTGAACCAGTGGCTGCAACCAGGTAATCGACATGTACTAATCATAGTTGCTTATCCGAGAATCGTCAATTCATGAACTTGAGAAGTAATTCCTCACCGAACGATTTTGTTAGGCCATCTGCGGCGATTTTAGAAGAGTATATCCTTTTTCTGACCTCAATCCCCCCTTCCCAAAAATGCTTTTTTGGGAAAGGTCCTTGATACTCCTCCCCGAACATCGCGAATGGTTTTTGAGCGATGCAATGTTCTTGATTTTATATCCCGGATGGTTTTTTCGGGAGTGGGGAGGTTGGGAGGGGGTCGATTACAGATGGGTGAGTAGTTACCTTGAGAATGTAGAAAACCTGTTTTACCGAAACCGGATTCTCGATTAATATATGCATATGAAGAAAACCCG
>Ga0209254_10000792_pt1 | contig 27303 bp, 25 predicted proteins | sample FrelakmetDIP11DI_FD_187148 | JGI IMG/M metagenome (GOLD analysis project Ga0209254, IMG submission 187148) | Freshwater lake sediment microbial communities from the University of Notre Dame, USA, for methane emissions studies - DIP11 DI (SPAdes)... | ecosystem: Environmental > Aquatic >...
AAGAGGCCATCAAGCGGGCCATCGCACATCTGATCGAGGCAGCGCATAAGAAGGGCGTGCCGGTGGGCATATGCGGGCAGGCGCCGAGCGTGTACCCTGAGTTCACGGAGTTCCTGGTGCGCTGTGGCATAGACTCCATCTCGCTCAACCCCGACACCGTGATCAAGACCATCGGCATGGTGGCCTCGGTGGAGCAGCGCATCATCTTGGAGTCCATAAGGAAGCGTTGAACCCAAACCATTTAAAAAATCATTATTTTTATTTATTAAATTGGATCAGCTGCCCTCGTCCTTGAGCAGGCGGGTGGTTATCTCCACCAGGGGGTGGTGCGACGCATCGATGATCTTGACGTCGTCCAGGGTCCTCAACCCGTGCTCCCTGGCCGTCTTCTCCATTCCCAGCTCCACGTCCCTGTCGGGCTGGAGGACCACGGCCGAGAACTGCTTCACGCCCATTTGCTTGGCGCCCAGGACGCGATGATGTCCATCGATCAGGAGATAATAATCGCGCTTCTGCACCACGATGATCGGTTCGACCAGCCCACGACGGATCTCCTCCTGGCGGCCGAGAAGCTCGTCAGCGAACACCTCCCATTGCGTCGGCCTCAGCTCATCGATGGGGATGACGCGACGCTTCACCACTATGTTTATTCCATGCTTCTTCTCCAGGAAGGTCTTGACCATGAGGACCTTGTTGGGCGTGGCCCTCTCGATGTGCGATCTAACCACGTCGAGGTTGGAGATGATGCCGATGAGCATGCCCCGGTCATTGATGACCGGGACGTTGCGCAGCCCATAACGGAAGAGGACCCTCGCCGCATCGTCCAGGTCCATGTCCGGGCTGACGGAGTAGGTGCCCTTGCGGATGATGGTGCGGATCTTGGCCTCCGGCCTATTGATGTTCCTGAGGAGCTCCTTGGCCGTAAGGAAGCCGATCAGCCTTCCCTTGTCCGTGACGGGCAGCCCGTGGAACTCGGTGTGGATGAGCTTGTCCATGGCCTGCTGCACGGTGAAATCCCCGGGGATGGAGATGACGTCGCGGATCATGTAATCCTCGACCCTGAGCTTCCTGTCCTCCATGGCGCAACTCGATTGCTTTCACCGATAAAGAGTTTGCAGTGGGCCTATCACCGAGGAGAAAGTCCTCGAAGAAAGGAGATGGTCCATCGACCAGAGAGACGGATGGGGCGCCACCGTACCTCAACTGATAAATAGGACTAATTTATTCTGGAGACCACCGCAAGCCCTGGTAGTGTAGCGGCCCATCATGAAGCCCTGTCGAGGCTTCGACTCGGGTTCAAATCCCGACCAGGGCGCCATTCTTTTTCCATTCTCGGACCCGACCGACGCCTTTCTCGCCTGCCTCATTTTATGAGCGGCAGGGCCTCGGCCTTCAAACGGCGAATGGTCTCATCGACCTCGCCGGGCACCTCCTCCGGCTCGGGCATGCCATGGCGATCATGGAGCGCCTCCCAGGCCTTGGGGTCCTTGGGGTATACGCCGGAGATGGTGCAGAACATGATGGCCCAACAGCGCGGTACCGCCTCGAGGTTGTATCCACCTCCGCCCACCACCATGTACTGGCCATGGCATAGCTTGTGGGCGGCGTCGTGGGTCAGCTTGGCGATGCTCTCGTAGGCATGGGTGGTGAGGCCCAGCCCGACCAGCGGGTCGGAAAAGTGCGCATCGACCCCGAACTGGTGGATGATCATGTCCGGACGGTACTCGTCCAAGGCGGCCAAGGCTATCTCTTTGTACGCCTTGAGGTAGGTCTCGTCGCCAGTGCGGAAGGGCAGGGGGACGTTGATGGCATACCCCTTCCCGTAGCCTTCCCCGACCTCTTTGGTGCGCCCCGTCCCCGGATAGAACCCGGTGCTGAGATGATGCAGGGATATGGTGAGGATCTTCTCGTTGTAGAACACCGATTGCGTGCCATCGCCGTGGTGCCCGTCGATGTCAATGATGGCCACGCGCTCCTTCTTGAATCGGCGCTGGAGCGCCCTGACCGCCACCGCGATGTCGTTGAAGACACAGAAACCGGACGAGCACTCCGAACGCGCATGATGTAGTCCTCCAGCAGGGTTGAAGGCGTGCAGGAACCTTCCGTTCACGATGCCCTCCACGCCATCCAGGGTGGCGCCGACGGCGGCCAGGCTGCCCTCGAACAAGGTCTCGGTGGCCGGGGTGTCCCCCCTGTCCAAGAGGCCTTCTCCGGACTCGCAGCGTTTCTTCACGAAATCGATGTGCTGCTGGCTGTGGACCATCAGCAGATCCTTCTCGGTGGCTGGCTGGGTCGTGTATATGATGGCGTGATCGCCGAAGATGCCCATACCATCCAGAAGCTCTCGGGTCTTCCAATCCCGCTTGGGCTGCCAGGGATGGTTCTCCCCGAAGTAGTATTTGGGGAATTCCTCATTGTAAAGGAAGGCGCAATGGTCCCCAGTCATAGAAGCCACCTTAAAGTTGGGCTAGTATAAATCAATGAGGGAGGCTTAAGGCCATCGTAGAAACTCCACGTCATTCGACGAAATGGAGGCATAGAGGGCTTTTCTCCTTGGCAAGCGTCCTGGATATCATTCCCAGCTCCACCCAGGCACAGTTGAATATCGCCGTCGGCACCAGGCAGGTGGTGGTCAGCCCTGAGCGCGAGGCCAGGTCGAGGATGCGGTTGTTCGTCCAATCGGTAAGGTCGTCCATGTTGGCATCTTTCAGAAGGCTGGCGAAGTGGGCCACGCTGGAGCAGTTGGTGTCGATCTCGATGGAGACCTTTCCCCCGCCGATGTCCTTGACGACGATGGTGGTCGTGTTGTCGCATATGGTCGCGTCCACCCTGACCTTCGAGACCATTCCAGCACCCTGCGTAGAAACGGGGGTCCGAGATATAAAGAATCGCCGCGGCGCTCAGTTGCCATTGCCTGGTACAGTCCCTAGGACGGTAAGGCTATAGGCATTGATGCGCGCATCGTACTGCACCACGGAGCGAATCTTGAAGACCCTCTCCACGTTGTCCTGAGTCAGGACGTCTGGCACCGTCCCAGCCGAGAGGACGTTGCCCTCGTCGAGCAGTATCAGCTTGTCGCAGTAGCGGGCAGCCAGGTTGAGGTCGTGCGAGACCATGATCACGGTGAGCTTCTCCCTGCGCGCCAGCTCCTTCACCAATTCCATTATCTCCATCTGATGGTTGACGTCCAGATGCAGGGTCGGCTCGTCCAGGAGCATTATCTTCGGTTGCTGGGCCAACGCCCGGGCGATTATCACCCTCTGCCTCTCGCCCCCGGAGAGCTGGTTCATGGTCCGCCCTGCGAGGCTACTCACGCCGGTCGCCTCCATGGCCCCCTTGACTATGTCGAGGTCCGCCTTGGTCTCGCGCTTGAACCTGTCCAAGGAGGGATTGCGGCCCATCATGACGATCTCCAGCGCGGTGAAGGGGAAGGTGATGATGCAGTTCTGGGGGACCACCGCCATCTCGCAGGCGATCTCCCTACGGCTCAGGGACCCGATCTCCTTCTCCTCCACCAGCACCGTTCCCTTGGAGGGGGAGAGGGCACGGTTCATGCAACGTAGGAGCGTGGTCTTGCCGGAGCCATTCGGGCCCAGGACGCCGATTATCTCCCCCTCCCTCGCCTCAAAGGCGACCTCCCTCAACACGGGAACGGAGTTGTAGGCGAACTCGATGCCTTGGACGCGCAAGCGCATGCTCACCATTCCGTCGCCTCCCTCTTCCTCCTCAGGAGGTAAAGGAAGAACGGTGCGCCCATGAGGGCGGTGATTATGCCCACTGGCAGCTCCTGGGGCGCCATGATGGTGCGGGCCACGGTGTCGGTGGCGATGAGGAATATCGCCCCCGCGAACAAGGAGGCGGGGAACAAGATCCGGTTGTCGGGACCGATGAGCATGCGCATGATGTGCGGTACGATCAGGCCGACGAAGGCGATCACGCCGGTGAAGGCGACCGCCGCCCCGGTGACCAAAGCGGCTCCGAAGAGCATGATCTTGGTCGTGTTCTTGGGGTCCACGCCCAAGCTGGTAGCGTGGGTCTCGCCCACGATCATGGCGTTCAGGTCCCGGGAGAAGGCGTAGAGCAGGAGGAACCCAGGGACCAGGAACGCGAGGACGATCCAGAATTGGGACCAGTTGGCGCTGTTAAGGCTTCCCATCAACCAGAAGACCACCCGCTCCATCGTGCCAGTGGAGCCTTGGGCCGCGAATATCTGCATTAGGGAAACCATGGCGGAGAAAAAGGCGCCAACCGCGATGCCGGCCAAGAGCAAGGTGGTGGTGGGGAGCGCTCCCTCGACCTTGCCCAACATGTAAACCAGGAAGAGCGTGAACATGGCGAAGATGAAGGCGGAGACGGGGATGGCGAAGTCCCCCTCGGCCAAGGTGAAGCCCAGGACGATGGTCAAGGAGGCCCCGAAGGCCGCCCCTTGCGAGATGCCTATCACCGATGGAGAGGCCATGGGATTCTTGAATATGCCCTGCAGGGCCACGCCCGCGATGGAGAGACATGCCCCCACCACTCCTGCCAGCAATATTCGTGGAAGCCTTACCTGCTGGATGATGCTGACCTCGTATTCGGGGATTCCCTCCGTGTTGCCGAGGAGTATGGCGAGCACCCGATCAGGAGGTATGTACACCGTTCCCAGGCAGATGCAGAGGACGATGGTGACGAACAAAGCCCCTACCAGCACCAGAACGGCTAGGGTCCACTTAGCGAGCTTTTCCGCGTGCAGTTGCTCGATGGGCTTTTTCTCCATTCTCAGACCCCCTGCTGCACGCCATGGAGGGAGTCCTTCTCAGACATTGAGAGATATTCTCTCACGCTGAGGATGGAGCACGTGACCCTTGGCATGTGCCTTTTCGCGGCGATCACCGCATCCGCCATCTCGTCCCGGGTCGGTCTCCTCCAAGGGAGCCCGGGCACCGGGATGTAACCGGTGATGTGCAATGGGACGTCGTTGCCCACCTTTGATACGAACTGGGCTATCTCCTCGATCTCCTTGGCGTCGATCATCTCCGGGATCAGGATGGTGGTGATCTTCAGCCTGATCCTTTTGTCATGCATGCGGAAGATGTTGCTCAGCACTTTGGTGTTCTGAGCCCCCGTGAGCTGCTGGTGCTTGCGTTTGCTGAAGGCTCTCAGGCTTACGCCCACCTCGTCCACGCCTTCGGGTGGCATCATGGAGGCGTTGGAATGGGCGATGCGGACCCTGGCGCCCCTCTCGTCCTTGGCATACGCGACGATCCTGTCAAGGTGGGGGACGGTCATCGGCTCTCCCCCGATGACGTTCACCGTCTGCAAACGATAGGAGGACAGCTCCTCCAGGACCTGGTCCAGGCTCAGGAACCGGCTAGGCTTGAAGTCCTCCCGGAGCCTGTAGGAGCAGATGCTGCAGTCCCAGTTACAACCATGGTTGCACAGGGTGGCAGCACACCCGTCCTCCTGGAAAGCGATCCTGAAGATTGGCGTATCCCGGTCCTCCTAGCTGGGGAAGAAATAATCGACCATTTGCTCCACGGCATCGACCAGCCGAGGCGTGGAAGAGACCAGCTCGCCGTTGATGCGGAATATATGGTGCTGCTGGACGGCGGTTATGGTGCCCCATCCCGCGGTAGCCTCGATCTGGGAGTTGGTCTTGGTGCTCTGGTTCTCGATCACGATGATTCCTGGGTCAGAGCTGACGATGTACTCGCTGTTGAAGAGCGGGTACTTCACCGAAGAGGTGGCGTAGATGTTCTTGCCACCTGCGATCGTTATCAGCTCATTGGCTATGGTGCCGGGCCCGACCGACTTGGAGCTTCTAAGCTCGAAGTAGACTTTGGGTCGTTGGTCCTCAGGGATGCTAGCCACGCGCTGCTCCACCGCCTTCAGGCGTGTATGAATATTATCGACCAGCCCTCTGGCCTCCCGTTCATGTGCTGTCAGGTTTCCGATTGAATTGATGACGCTTACCACGCCATCGACGCTGCCAGGGTTATAGCAGACCACCTTCAGACCGTTGGCCTCCAGTGTGTTGACGGTATTGGTAGCGAACGTCCACGTGACAATACAATCGGGAGCGGTGACCAGGACCGCTTCGAGATTCAGGGTGTAGAAGCTGCCGACATTGATCTTCTCGCTCACCTCGGCCGGATACTTGGAACTGCTATCCACACCAATCAAGTGCTCATCGGCGCCTATGGCGTAGAATATCTCCGTGAAGGAGCTGCCCATCGAAAGGACGCGCGTTGGTACCTCGTCAAATGAAATCGATTTACCTCTCTCATCCACGATGATGAAGGGGTTGTTGAATGTGACGTTGCTCGCCATCTCTGCCTTTACCCCGAGCTCGTCCATTGTGCTTGCCATTATGAGGTGCTCTCCGTTGGAGTAGGTTGTGCTATCGATGGACCAGACATAGGGGCTTTCTGTGACGTTCCCAATTTCATTGCCATCCAAGCTTACTGCAACGTAGCTTATCCCACGCGGGCTGACCGCGTCAACCCGAAGGTCAACCAGACCTGAAAGGGTCGCTCCATCGGTTGGGGAACGGATATTGATGACCGTGCCTCCGTTATTGATGGTTATGCTCTCCTCGGCGATCCCGAACCTCCCTTTTTCCGTGGTCACGATGGCCATTAAGTCATGATGGCCATCAAGGAAATCCCTGGTTTCCAGCTCGAAGTTGAAAGGTGCGGCTTGGCTACGAGCAACCGTGACCCCATCAATCTTCAATACTCCAAGCTCAGCCTCGCTGTTGCCCTCGAAGCTGACCTTCACATGAACCAATCCCGAGACGATGGCGCCATCCTCTGGCTCTGTGATTTCCACGTGGACCTCGTAGTAGTCTTCATGGTCCTGCGTGACCGCCAGGGCTCCCACGATGGCCGAGATGACCAATAGGGAAGCTACGCCAAATACGATCAAAGCCCTGTCCCGTTCCACTCTCGAACCCCCATTCAATTTTACACGAATTGAATAACACGCTTCATGAAAAACGTGCTATCATTGTTTCTCTCTGGTTCATCATCTCCATGGTTTATGTACTCTTCGCCCTCTTGCCAGAGCAATGAACAATAGTTTATGTGCATCTGGACTCGTTTTAATTGGATGGATTATCCATCCATTAAGTATCGACCTTGGACTTCGACCGATGACGATAGAAGTCGGGCAAAGGTTCTTGAGCAGGTCGCGTATCCTTAGGCCGATGCGGTGCCTCATTAGGGCTAAGATTCACCGAGCCACAGTTACCGATGCCAACCCGGATTATGTCGGGAGCATCACCGTCGATGATGAACTCCTACAAAGAGCCGATATTTGGCCGGGGGAAAGGGTCCTGGTGGCCGATGTGGACAATGGAGCACGGTTCGAGACCTACACCGTGAGCGCTAAGTCTGGGTCTGGTGTGATTTGCGTTAATGGCAGCGCAGCAAGGCTCGTCAATAAGGGTGAAAAGATCATCATCATGGCCTTCGAGTACACCGACAGACCAGTGGAGCAGAAGGTCGTCCTGGTCGATGAACGTAACCGATATCTCAGGTCGATATAATTCAGTCCGCCTCTTATTTTATATCGATGCGGCATTCTCCATCCGAGGCAAGATAGCATCAAGCTCCACATCTACACCGATGCAGGCTCCAGAGGGAACCCTGGACCGTCCGCCTATGCCGTTGTTATCTGCTCAGCGGATGACAAGCGCTTGAAGGAGCTTGCTAGGTTCATCGGCCTCGGAACGAACAACGAGGCGGAATATCGGGGAATGCTCGCAGCCCTTGAGGAGGGGGAGACATTGGGCGCAGACGAACTTGAGATCACATCAGACAGCGAGCTGATGGTGCGGCAGATCAATCGCCAGTACCGTGTCAAGGCAAAGAATCTGCGACCCATGGTCGAAGAGGTATGGCATAAGATGTCTAGGTTCAAGAGCGTCGAAGTGAGGCACGCTCCCCGTGAGCATCCTATTATCCATAGGGCGGACATGCTTGTGAACCAGGAATTGGACATGATGGCTTTCGCCCAGAAGCTGCGCAAGCCTTAGACAAATCATTATTAGCCAGCACTGGCTATATTTCCGGGGGTTAGTCAATGGTTCAGAAGATAATCGAGATTCTTGGAACAAGCGAGGAGGGCTTCTCGCGAGCTGCGGACAATGCCATCCAGGTGGCGGCCCAGACCGTACGTGGCATCACCGCGGCCAAGGTAACGGAAATGGATTGCAAGGTGGAGAATGGGAGAGCGACGGAGTACAGGGCAGTGCTTCGCATCTTCTTCGAAGTAGAGCGCTGAGGAGCTGTCGGCTCCAATATAATCCGAGCATGGCCTAACCCTCAGCCCGTTCATTATTATCGGTGACGAACCTTTTTGAGTATAGCTTAATATAGTGTGAACTCCACACATTAGATATTGGTGTCCGAGGTCGGTGGCTCAACTCTCCTCCTGAGCCGAAGTTGACCTAGTTTTCCCCGCCACATCGGCCGAGGACACCGCACCCCATTATTTTACCGAATTGGCCAGGTCCTGAAGTGATACCAGCTTCTGCTCGCCACTGACCAGATTCCTCACGGTGACCGACCCTTGGGCGTCTTCCTTCTCTCCCACGATAATGACGTTACGGGCACCGACGGAATCGGCGTACTTCAGGTTCTTGCCAACGCTGCGCCTCATCAAATCAACGTCAGCGGCGATCCCTTCCCGCCTAAGCATGCCGACGACCGCGAAGGCCTTGCGCCTCATGGCGTCCGAGGTCGGAACGACGTAGGCGTCGAGGCGTTTCCGCGCCGGGGTCAGTCCCTCCCTTTCCAATGCCAGAAGGGTTCGATCGAAGCCGATGGCGAACCCTGTCGAGAAGACCTTCTCTCCCCCGAAGAGCTCGGTGAGCGAATAGGAGCCTCCGCCGCAAATCTGCTTCTCGGCACCTAGGCAGGGAGCGTCGATCTCGAAAACTATTCCAGTATAGTAATCCAAACCGCGCACCACGCCCAAATCGACCTGGACGTTGGTGATGCCGTAGTCACCGAGGATGGCGAACACCTCCCTCAGGTAGTCACTGGCCTCGCCTGGGTGCCGGTCGAGGAGTTCCGGCGGACCAATGATCCGGGTGGTGCTGACGATCTCGTCCATGGCCCCTTCGCTTAGTCCTGCATCCAGCATCAAGGGCCTTGCCTCGTCATAGAGCCGCTTGTCCAGTTTCTGTAATATGGGTGCGGCCTTCTCGGATGTGACGCCGCCTTCGGAAAGCTTCCCGCGGAGCACCCCGATGTGGCCGATGCGTATGTTATAGTTAGTGAGCCCACTCCTCCGAATGAGATCGGCTGCTAGACCGATGACCTCGGCGTCGGACTCAGGGTTGGGAGCACCGATCAGTTCCGCCCCGAACTGGAAGAACTCACGGTAGCGACCGCTTTGCGGCCTCTCGTAACGGAAGCACTGGCCGAAATAGAAGAGCTTGAGTGGTCGGGGATAGTTAGTAAGTTCGTTCACAAAAAAGCGCATCGAAGGCGCGGTCAGCTCTGGCCTTAGGGCGATCTGACGGCCGCCCTTGTCCTCGAAGGCATACATCTCGTCGATGATGTTGGAACCGGATTTCAGGGTGAAGAGCTCGGTGTGCTCGAAGATGGGCGTGGCGATCTCCCCGAAGCCATGGAGCTCGGCCTCTCGGCGGAACAGACCTTCCAGATAACGCCTGGTCTCCATCTCCTGTGGCGTGAAATCCCTGGTGCCCCTAGGACGCTGAATCATCGGGTGAGCAATAAGATGCGTTTTATTAAGCTTTCCCGGGCTCGGAAGAGCTCGCTCGCCCGGCGCAACTATTGGTCCCCCCGAAGCTCCGACAGTTATCCTGATATAGTAATTCATCATGGAAGCCAGCAAAGGTGCAGATTATGGATGAGAGCATGCTCTACCAGACGATCTTCAAGCGCAAGTCCGTGAGGAAATTCGATTATTCCCCATTGGACCAAGAAACCCTCACACGCATCACTTCTCAATTCTCCGTGGTGAAACCTATGTTGCCAGACATTCGAACGGAGATGAGGGTCATGACCAGTGATGAGGTCCGCGGGATGTTCAAGGTCGATGCCCCTCACTTCCTGGCCATCTTCTCAGAGGAAAAGGAAGGTTACCTCCTCAACGCTGGATTCATGATGCAGCAGATGGACCTCTTCCTTTCCGCCAACGGCATAGGGAGTTGCTGGCAAGGAGGTCCGAAGCTCACGAAGAGGGCCAAGAGAGTGGCGGGTTTGGAATTCGTCGTGCTCCTTGCCTTCGGGAAGCCATTGGAGAAGGTCCATCGCGAGAGCTTGTCCGAGTTCAAGAGGCATCCACTGTCAAAGATCACCAACATCACCGGAAAGGATGATTTGATCGAGCCGGCCCGGCTCGCCCCCTCAGGCATGAATGGACAGCCTTGGTTCTTCGTAAACGGAAATGGCGCGATCAAAGCCTACTGCCACAAGTCCATGATCGCCAATCATATGAACCAGATAAGCGTGGGGATTGCCCTCAGCCACATCTGGCTGACCGCAAGGCATTTCGAGAAGAGCGCGGAGCTCGCTGTCGATCCAAGCTCATCGAGCGGGGGTCCCAGGCGATATGCCTATGCGGCCTCCCTCAGGGTGAAATAGACGGGCAGTTCGAAGGCTGATGAGGCTGGATCATCGATAATGGCGAACCGTCGCCTCCTTCAGCCTTTTAATGTTCTCCAGCGGGGTCTTGTAAGGAAGCTCGCAGCCTGGCGCGATAATGAACCCAGGATCGTTGCCCCACAAGCCCAAGATGCGCTTCACCTCGGCCTCGACCTCGTCAGGGCTCTTCTTGAACAAGAGGGTCGTGTGGTCGATCCCGGCCATGACGCAAAGGCGCCCCTTCAGTTCCTTGAAGAACTTGGGCGGGTCGACCGCCTGAAGATGGACATGGAGCGCGCTGGGCCCCAGATTGGCCTGCGCCTCGTAGAACGGCTCGGCGGAATCGTTGTGGATGATGGTCCGCAACCCTAGCTTCCTCCAATGGGCCATGACCTCGAGGAGGTAGGTGGAGTCGAACTTCTCGTACATCTCTATCGAGACCATCTCCCTCCCGGCTCCGCTGTCGTCGACGAACACCTCTTCGATCCCAACCTCATGTACCCGCTCACCGTAGGCGTGGCAGGACTGGACGAAGGTGCGCAGCATGTTATGCACCAGGTCTGGCTGCTGGAAGTAGGCCATCATCAGGTTCTCCAAGCCGATGGTCTCGCTGGCGATCCAGGTAGGAGAGCTGCAGGAGCCTACCACCGCCACCTCCTGGCCTAGCTCCAGCATCACTTGTCTCGCTGCCTTCAATTGCACCGACCAGAAAGGGTCCTGGCCGGGGTCGACCGGCTGTATCTCCCCGGCCTTGCCGACCGGCAGATAGGCGTCCGGCCGGGGATAGAAACGGGGATCGGTGAACTTCCACTTCAGCCCATGTGCTTGAGCCTCCGTCAGCAGGTCTCCCCATCCCACCATGACGTTGTCGTACCCGAACTGCTTGTACGATGCCATTACCAGATTGGCGTACTTCTCGGGGTCGGAGAAGGCGTCCTTGACGGTGAAGCCTAGCGCTGCTTGAAGGTAGCTGGAGGCTCCAAGGTGCTGATAGAATACTGGCGGGCGGTCGACGCTCCTCAGTTCAAGGGCTGATTGGAACCTGTCCTTAGGCGTCACGGGTCCAGCATGGCCATCCGCGATTGAATATCTTCCGTTTGGCGATATTCAGCCGAGGGCGCGTTCCAGGTCCTGCCTCAGATCCTCTGCGTCCTCAATTCCCAAGGACAGGCGGATGAGCTGGTCCTTGATCCCCAGGCGCTGGCGCTCCTGGGGCGTGAGCGAGGAATGCGAGGAGTTTAGTGGCATGCTGGCCAAGGAGTCCACCCCTCCAAGGCTGGTGGCCATCTTGATGACCTCGAAGGAGCGCAAGGCCTTCTCTGCCGCCTTCCGTCCCCCTCGCACCTCGAAGCTCACCATGCCCCCGAACCCGGACATCTGCTCCTTCGCCAGCCCATGCTGGGGATGGCTGGCCAGACCGGGATAGTGCACCCGCTCCACCTTGGGATGGGACTCGAGGAAATGCGCGACCTCCATCCCGTTGCGGTTATGCCTCTCCATCCTCACCGCCAGCGTCTTCAACCCTCGGAAAAGCAAGAAGGCCCCTAGCGGGTCCATCGACCCCCCATAGAGGATCCTCTTCTTCGATATCGACTCGATTTCCGCCTCCCTTCCCAGGACAACCCCAGCGATGAGATCGGAGTGCCCGTTCAGGTACTTGGTGCAGGAGTGGGCCACCAGGTCAATCCCCATGTCGATGGGCCTTTGGTTGATCGGCGTGGCAAAGGTGGAGTCGATCATGCTCTTTATGCCATGCTCCTTGGCGATCTTGGCCGCCGCCCTGATGTCCACCAGTTTTAGGAGAGGGTTGGTGGGGGATTCGAGGTAGATGAGCTTGGTGTTGGGCCTGATGGCCTTGGCCACCGCCCCAGGAACGGTCGAGTCCACGAAGGTGACCTCCACGCCTAGCCGGGGAAGCTCGGAGCGGATGAAGGAGAAGGTCCCTCCATAGATGTCCTCGACCGAGACCAAGTGGTCCCCCTTTCCCACGAAGGACAGGATCGTGGATGTGATCGCGGCCATGCCGGATGAGAAGAGCAGCCCTTTCTCGGCCCCCTCCAGCGCGGCCAATTTGTCCTCCGCCGCCCTTATGGTCGGGTTTCCCCATCGTGTGTAGATGTAAGAGCCGTCCGGCACCTTGCCCTCCCAGGTGGAAGGGTCCTGGGTGGGGAAATAGAAGGTCGATGTCTGGTAGATGGGGGTCACGACCTCCCCTTGCGTTGGGGGGAGCTCCCCGGCGTGGACCGCGGTCGTCGATATGCCCTTGAACCTCTTCCTCGTCTCGGCCATTTTCTCCTCCGGGACGTGGATTGGACGACCGACCATTAATCCTTGCCCTCAGCCGCCCCGCTTCTTAATGATGCTGAGGATGTCGCCATCCGTGAGGACGTGGTCGAGGCCGACCGTCTGCCCGGGGAACTTGGCGCTCTTGCCCCAGACCACGGCATAGCGGAAATTGGGCCGGATGGAGCGATGCAGGCTGTCGCACACGTCCCCCACCGTCGCCCCGTGCCTGATGACCAAGGGCACCTCCATGTCCGCCTCCCTGCCTTGGGGCTTTAGGTAGACGCTGATCAGGTCCAGGTTCTGGTAGATGGTCTCCCTGAGCTCGGGGATGCCCACGTTCTTCTCCGCCGAGATGAAGACCACGTCATAACCCCTGAACTTCTGGCGCAGCCCCTTCATGTACCCCTTGTCCTTGACCAGGTCTATCTTGTTGACGACCACCATGGCCTTGGCGTAGACGCGGTTGCCAGCGAGCACGTCGATCAACTGGTCCACGTCCACGTCCTCGCGTATGACCACGTCCGCGTTGATGTAGCCGTACTCGGAGACGATGCTGCGCGCCATCTCCTCGTCCATCTTGGTCATCTTGACCGTGGACCGCACCTCCACCCCTCCGATCTCGGTCTTGGAGATGACCACGTCGGCGGGATGGGTGTTTATGCGGATCCCCACCGCCTCCAGCTCGCGAATGAGCACGTGGATGCTGGTATCGTAGGCATCGATGATGAACATGATCAGGTCGGCGGAGCGCACCACGGAAAGGACCTCTCTGCCCCTTCCCTTGCCCTTTGAGGCGTCCTTGATCAGTCCAGGGAGGTCAAGGACCTGGACCTTGGCGAACTTGTACTCCATGACCCCCGGCACCACGTCCAGGGTGGTGAAGTCGTAAGACCCCACCTCGCTCTGGGCGTCGGTCAGCCGGTTGAGGATGGTGGACTTGCCCACGGAGGGTAACCCGACCAGGGCCACCGTGGCGTTCCCCGACTTCTTCACTGCGTAGGTTAAGCCCGCTTTCCCGCCGCTAGAACGCCGCTTCTCCTGCTCCTCCTTGAGCCGGGCTATCTTGGCCTTGAGCTTGCCTATGTGATACTCTGTGTTCTTGTTCTTCTGCGTCTTGAAGATCTCGTCCTCGAGCGCCTTGATCTGCTCTTCGATGGTAGAGGACACCTTGCACCCACCTACCTCACTATAAGGGTCCCGGCCCTGCCCTCCAATGCTTGGTCGATCTTCTCCGTTGAGGTGATTATCGCCCTCTCTCCTCCATTGGCCAGGAAGTAGAGCGCCGCTTCGACCTTCGGAGCCATGCTCCCCAAGCCGAACTGCCCTCTTTCTAGGTGCTCGCTCATCTCAGTGGCGCTTACCCGCCCCAAAGGCTTTGGTTCCTTGGAGTTGAATTCGAGAAAGACGTTGTCCACGTCGGTGAGCATCACGAACAGCTTCTCTTGCACCTTGACCGCCAGCACTGCCGCGGCCAGGTCCTTGTCCACCACTGCCTCGACTCCGACGTAGGCGCCGTTCCTCCTGATGACCGGAATGCCGCCGCCCCCCGAAGCAACGACCACCTCGGCCTGGTTCTCTCCTCCGAAGACCAGGCGTCTGATGCCGCTGAACTCCACGATGCCTATGGGCCTTGGAGATGGAACGACGCGGCGATAACCTCCCCTCTTCTTGTCCAAGGCGAAGTCCCAATTATGGGTGGATTTCAACTCGGCCACCTCCTCCTCATCATAGTAGGGGCCGACGGGTTTTGTGGGCTGCTCGAAGGCCGGGTCATCCGGATCGACGATGACCCGGGTCAGAACGCAGGTCACCACCTTGTGCACCCCCTCTTTGACGAGGGCTTCAGTGAGCGCCTGCTGTATCATATAGCCAAGCTGCCCCTGCGATTCGGCCACGCAAACATCCAGCGGCATCGAGGGGACCTTCTTCCGGGCCAGGTCGTTCTGGATCAGGATGTTGCCGACCTGGGGTCCGTTTCCATGGGTGAGCACGATGTCGTAGCCGGACCGTATCATCCGCGCAAGATGGCCACAGGTCGACTGGAGATTACGTATCTGGTTCGCGAAGGTGGCCTCCTCCCCAGCCTTCAGGATAGCGTTACCGCCTATGGCCACGACAGCCGTCTTCATCTTATTTTTTCACCTGGTCGAGATTTTTGACACAAGATTGATTATATTTAACCTTGACGGGCGCTAGCCGGATGAAATGATCAACTGGAACCTAAATGCTCATGCCAAAGGAAACATTTAAAGAAGATAGCGAGATTCCTTGGCAATGGCCGCGACCGGTACCAACGTCAAATGGCAGGAGTTCCGCAAAAGCAAGATGGGGCTAGTCTTCGGAATGGTCCTTGCTGCTCTGCTATCCTACGTAATATTGCTCTACGGTGGGTTCCTCTTATGCCTGCCGACGATCCTCGTGGCCGCGATCATATATTTCGTCCCGAGGTACTTCGGCCTGGTGAGCAGGAAGAAGCTCGTGGTCTTGGGATTAGCGCTCATGCTTTTCCTTGGCCTGGCTTCTGGTTACACCGTATATCTCGTCATCAAGGATATCCAACCTCACCCGTTGAGCTCAGATGATATCCTGAGCCAAGGTACGGTCACCCCATTCAGAGGAAGCGAGTCCAACAGCTTCAATTTCACCGTGACGGTGAGGAGCGCCAATGTTTCCTCCTCCTCGGAAGTCTGGGTCAACTTGTATGATTACTTCAATACGAATGACATGAGGCGCATCAATCTCACCCACTCCTTTTCCAACGCAGGCGACGGAACGATGACCTTCTACCAGGAGACGCAACTTCCGAGGAGCATATTCCGCCATAATTTCAATTACAATCAGAGCACCAACAACGAAGTCACAACACCATTAGGCTGGGGGCCAACGATGATATCCGACAGCGAGCTCCTCGGCCTGGAGCTCTACTACAACACGCTCTACGTGTTCCTCAATGTGGGCCTATGGTTCGCCTTCGTCATCATGGCCACATGGTGGATGGAATCCTCCAAGAAGAAGGTGGAGTCGGCACAGAAGCAGAAGAAGGAAGCCGAGGCCAAGGAATCAAAGGAGAAGTTCGTCTGTTCCGAGTGCGGAGCGGACGTCCCGATCGATGCCAAGGAGTGCCCTCAATGCGGCGAGAGGTTCGAGGACGAGGGCTCAGGCCCGGAGAAATGCCCTTCCTGTGGCAAGGAAGTTACACCAGGAGCAACCAACTGTTGGAATTGCGGGAAGGAGCTGAAGAAATAGGTCTGGCTCCTTACCAAGCTTTAATAAATCGCCCTGGCATACCCTCCCTTGGGATGCACTTTCACCATGGAGAGGTGAGCCTTTAGCATGACTTCGGTGGCGGAGCAGCTGGCCAAGAAACAGAAAGAGATATCGGTCTCGGAGTTCTTCGAGCGCAACCGCCAGATCCTGGGATTCGACTCTCTCACCAAGGCGCTGCTCATGGCGGTCAAGGAAGCGGTGGACAACTCCTTGGACGCCTGCGAGGAGGCCGGGATCCTACCGGACATCGTCGTCAAGCTGGAGAAGGTGGACGACAAGGAGTTCAAGCTGACCGTGGAGGACAACGGCCCCGGCATCGTCCCCACCATGATTCCCAATGTCTTCGGTCGATTGCTCTTCGGCTCTCGCTTCCATGCCATCAGGCAGTCGAGGGGGCAGCAGGGCATCGGCATCTCCGCCACCGTAATGTATGGCCAGATGACCACTGGCAAGCCCGCGCGCATAACCTCAAAGACGGAGAGCGACAAGCCCGCCGCGGTGAAGTTGATCATGATCAACACCAAGCACAACTCCCCCGATGTGGTCGGCCCCTCGCCCCCGAACGATTATGTGATGTGGGACGAGAAGCAGCATGGCACGAGGGTGGAGATCAATCTGAACGGGCGCTACGTGGCCTCCAAGCAATCGGTCTACGAGTATCTGAGGCAGACGGCCATCGTCAACCCCCATACCAACATCATCTTCGTGGACCCTGATGGCAAGACGAGCACCTTCGCCCGGGCTTGGGAGAAGCTACCTCCCACCACCAAGGAGATCAAGCCCCATCCCGAGGGATTGGAGCTGGGGACGCTCATGAACCTTGGCCGGGCCTCGCGGACCAAGAACCTGAAGGAGTTCCTCAAATCGGACTTCTGCCGCATCTCCGACCGCTTGGCCAAGGAGATAGTGGAGCGCTCGGGCCTCAGGGAGACGGCCAAGACCACCCAGTTGAATCTGGATCAGTTCAAGGCGCTCCTAGGGGCGATGCAATCAGCGAAGTACCTTCCTCCCTCGATGGACTGCCTCTCTCCGATCGGGGAGGCGCTCATCCGCAAGGGCTTGAAGAACGTCCTGGACGACATGAAGCCAGAGTTCTACACCCCGCCGGTCACCCGTTCCCCCCGGGTCTATTCCGGCAATCCTTTCCAGGTGGAGGTGGGCATCGTCTACGGGGGCAACATCCCGGCGGACCAGCCTGTCACCATCTTGCGCTTCGCCAACCGCGTCCCGCTCCTCTATCAGCAGGGGGCCTGCGTGCTCACCAAGTCCGTGGAGAGCGTGGATTGGCGCCGCTATGGCCTGGAGCAGCGCGGCGGATCGGGCATCCCCTTCGGTCCAGCGATATTATTGGTGCACCTCGCCTCCACCAAGGTGCCCTTCACCTCGGAGGCCAAGGAAGCGGTGGCATCCATACCCGAGATCCAGGCGGAGATAGAGCTCGCCCTCCGTGAGTGTGGACGGCGCCTCAAGGTCCATCTCAACAAGAAGGACACCAAGGTCCGCACCAAGGCCAAGTTCGAGATAGTCCAGGAGATACTGCCCCTCATCGCGCAGAAGAGCGCCAAGATCGTGAAGAAACCGGTCCCACAGCTCTCTGGCACCATCACCAAGATCATGAACGTGGTCTGGATCGATGACTCCGTGGTTTACGAGAAGAAGCGCCACCGGGTCAAGGTGGACATCTACAATTACACCCCCAAGCAGACCCGATTCAACCTGCACGCCGTGGTCCCTTCGACAGGGATCGAGCTGTTGCGATCCGAGCCCAGGCCAGTGGAGGTGAAGGAGGATGGCAAGATCACCTGGGAGCTCAAGCCCATCCGCTCCACGGAGAAGTTCACCGTGGCCTTCGAGCTGGAGGGACTGGAGCCCGAGCTGTACGACGAGAACGAGCTCTATGCCAGCGGCATCGACCCTTCGATGATCATCGGCGCCGACCCTCTTCCAGGGGATTGGGACGTGGCCCGATTGCAGGTGACGGAGGCGCCGGCGGAGGCCGTGCTTCCAACCGAGGAAGAAGCGGAAGAAGTGGACTACGACGAGCAGACGGAGGCGCTCAGCGATGACTGATTACTCGAAGGAAGCGGTGCAACGCCTCTATGAGATCGCCGAGTCCATCTACGACCAGATAGATGGCGGGAAGGTCCCCAAGATGGTCATACCCCTGAGGACGAAGTCCAACATCCGCTTCGACCCCAAGCACTCCGTCTGGAAGTATGGCCCTGCCAAAGGCGCCCGGACGGCGAAGAAGACCCAGGGTGCGCTCATGCTCCTGCGCACCATGTACGTGATGGAGTTCATCGAGGACATGATCAAGGAGAGCAAGTCCTCCACCTTGAGGGAGATGTACTACATCTCCGAGGGCTGGGGCAAGGGCAAGTTCCATTCCCAGGACGAGAGCAACCTCCTCGCTGAGGACCTGGAGATCGTCACTGGGCTGATGCGCGAGGACTTCAAGCTCCGGCCGGAGGAGAACGGGGCAAGCGTCTTCGGGAATATCACCATCCAAGAGACGGACCGCAAGGGCAAGAGCAAGAAGATCAATTGCATGGACGACGTGGGCGACTCCGGCTATGGCATCCCGTACAACGTGGAGAGCGACAAGGTCAAGCTCCTGGAGACGGGTGCGGACTTCATCATCGCCATAGAGACCGGCGGTATGTTCGACCGCCTGGTGGAGAACGGCTTCGCCGAGGACTTCAACTCCGTCCTCGTCCATCTCAAGGGGCAGCCGGCCAGGTCCACGCGCCGCTTCATCAAGCGCGTCAACGAGGAGCTGAAGCTGCCTGTGGTGGTCTTCACCGATGGCGACCCTTGGTCCTTCCGCATCTTCGCCTCGGTGGCCTATGGCGCCATCAAGACCGCACATATCTCCGAGTTCCTGGCCACGCCGACGGCCGAGTATATCGGCATCACCGCCTCTGACATCGAGAACTACAAGCTGCCCACGGACAAGTTGTCTGAAAGGGACACCAAGGCCCTGGAGGCAGAGCTTAAGGACCCGCGCTTCAACGACGAGTTCTGGAGGAACGAGATAGAGCTCATGCTCAAGCTGAACAAGAAGGCGGAGCAGCAGGCCCTGGCCAAGTACGGGCTGGACTATGTGACGGAGAAGTATCTCCCGGAGAAGCTGGGGGAGATGGGCGTGCTCCGCTGATCAGTCCAGCCGCTTCTCCATGTTCATGCTCTTGACCTTGAAGCCTGCACCCTGGTAAAGGTGGACGGCGACGGGATTGTGCGCGAAGACATGAAGGTACAATGCCTTGAGCCCTTTCTCCTTGGCCAGCTCTTCCACGGCTCGGATGGAGGCTTTGCCCAGCCCCTTTCCCCTATATGCCTCCTCCAGGAAGATGTCATTGATGAAGCCGACCGGTCGACCGTCGTCCTCGACCTTGAGCCATAAGGCTCCGATTTCCTCTCCGCAAGCCTTGTCCTTTATCACGAAGAGGTAGTTGCAGGGGGTGTCCAGTCCTAGATGTAGCAATCGAAGGTGGTCCTCCCTGGACCTGCGCTCGGCCTCCTCATCGGTCCGATAGCCGGCCTTGATGTTCTCCATAGCATAGCGATGGACCGCCCGCTCCAGATAGCTTTGGAACTGGTATTCGCTCATCGGCAGGAGCTCTACCTCTCTCATCCAAGTATAGGACCGTCGTTCCTTACGATAAGCTCTCTCACAAATTTGCCTTCAAAACTGAGTTACCGTGTTCGTATTAATGGTGAGCGCCTCGTTAACTCGAAGCATGCCAGCGATGCTCATAGCGACCCAAAAGAAGGTCTCAAAGCTGACTCTGCCATCTAGAAGGGGGTTATGAAGGCCCAATTCTTCCTATAATCCTTCAAATTCATTCTCTCCCTTGCAGAAGACGGAAGGAAATCGAGACTTTTTACGAGTTTCTTACATCTTCTGGCGTAAAAGGACGAACTCCTCGTAAACATATTAACGGGGTCATCCTATTTTGGAGCACCCGCGTTCGGACCAAGGGTCTACAGGGAGGAATCGGGAACATGCAAACACGAGACTTGATTGAGAAGGTAATTGCCAAGAACCCCGGGGAGAAGGAATTCCACCAGGCAGTGAACGAGGTTCTTGAGTCCTTGGAGCCGGTTTTGAAAGTACACCCCGAGTATGCCAGGGCCAAGATACTCGAGAGGATCGTCGAGCCGGAACGGACGTTGTTGTTCCGGGTGACATGGACTGACGACAAGGGGGAGGTCAATGTGAACCGTGGCTATAGGGTCCAGTTCAACAGTGCCATTGGCCCCTACAAGGGAGGGCTCCGCTTCCATCCCTCCGTCAACCTAGGAATATTGAAGTTCCTCGGCTTCGAGCAGATATTCAAGAATTCACTAACTGGCCTGCCGATGGGGGGAGGAAAGGGGGGCTCTGACTTCGATCCGAAGGGTAAGAGCGATGCCGAGGTCATGAGGTTCTGCCAGAGCTTCATGAACGAGCTGTACCGGCACATAGGGCCGAACACTGATGTCCCAGCCGGGGACATAGGGGTGGGAGGAAGGGAGATAGGTTACTTGTTTGGACAATACAGGAAGATCACCAACCGCTTCGAATCCGTCCTCACGGGGAAGGGAATCAACTGGGGAGGCTCGCTCGTCCGTCCTGAGGCGACGGGTTATGGATGCTCCTACTTCTGCGAGGAGATGCTAAAGACCAAGAAGGATTCCATGAAGGGGAAGAACGTGGCCATTTCCGGCTCAGGCAACGTTGCCCAATATGCCGTACAGAAGGTAACTCAGCTCGGGGGCAAGGTCGTTACACTGTCAGATTCCGATGGCTCGATCTACGACCCTCAGGGCATCGATGCGAAGAAGTGGAATTTCGTGATGGAACTGAAGAACGTCAAGAGGGGGAGAATCGAGGAGTACGCGGATAAGTTCGGTTGCGAGTATTGGAAGGGACAGAGGCCTTGGAAAGCCCCTTGCCAGGTAGCAATGCCCTGCGCCACCCAGAACGAGATCGATAAGCAGGACGCCAAATCGCTGCTGGACAACGGGGTCATCGCGGTGTCCGAAGGAGCCAACATGCCATCCACTCCAGAGGCGGTGGAGCTGTTCCTGGGGAATGGCATATTGTTCGGTCCAGGCAAAGCAGCCAACGCAGGCGGCGTGGCTACCTCTGGCTTGGAAATGTGCCAGAACCATATCGGCCTGTCCTGGGCTGCTGAGGAGGTGGATCGCCAGCTGCATCAGATAATGATCAACATCCATAGGTCTGCAGCCGAAGCCGCAATCAAATTCGGTTCCCCAGGTAACTACGTGGTCGGCGCCAACATTGCTGGCTTCGTGAAGGTGGCCAATGCTATGATGGATCAAGGCATCATATGAGCATGAGCACAGTAAGAAAAAATAAGATGGGGGGGATACACCCTTCCCATTTACAAGCGAGGCTAGGTACCAGGTCCAGATCAGTAAATCAGGCATCTAACCTGGCGAATGGAAATGAATAAACTCTAAATGCGGGAAGAATCCACATAAAAAGGTGTAGTCATGAAGCATGCACACCGAAATTCGTGCCTGGATAGGGAAGTGAAGAATTGCTCGGAGGAGATGGCTAAGCGGCTTTCAGCCATTTTCTTAAAGTATCGCAAGGACAAGGACGACCTCCTATCGATACTTCAGGACATCCAAGATGAGTTCGGCTATCTTCCAGAAGAGGCGCTCCACTTACTATCAAAAGAGATCCGGGTCCCCGAGAACGAGATATATGGAGTGGCGACGTTCTATGCCATCTTCAGGTTCGAGAAGCCTGCAAAGCACAGAATCACTGTTTGCCTGGGCACTGCGTGCTATGTAAACGGGTCTTCCAAGATCCTAGACGAAGCCGAAAGGAAATTGGGAATAAAGGCGGGTCAGACCACAGAGGACGGCGAGGTCAGCATCGATCACGTATTCTGCAATGGCTGTTGTGGCCATGCCCCTGTGGTCATTGTTGACAACGTGGTCTCTGGTGACTGGTCCCCGACCAAATTGAATGAGGCCATAGACAAGTTCAAAGAGGGGTCCTCTTGAGCGAGGATATGTGGTCTGAGGCCAAGGGCGCCTGGAAAGCGCTCATGAACAGCGGCAAGCCCGTGATATATTTGGGCGCTGCCTCATGCGGACGAGCTGCTGGGGCGCTCGTGGTTAAGCGGGCCATTCAAAGTGAGCTGAAAGACCACTCCATTGATGCACAGATTATCGATGTCGGTTGCATCGGTCCCTGTTTCATGGAGCCGTTGGTCTACATACAGCTCCCCGGCGAACCACCAGTGGTGTACAATAATGTAACCGCAGCTGACGTCCCTCGGCTGATCCAAAACGTAATCATCGATGGGACCCATCTCAAGGACAAGGCAGTTGGGGTCCTTGCTGATGCGCCGAAAATGGGCATGCCTAGGTTCTTTGACCACCCCATGCTCGCACCTCAGGTCAGGCTGGTCCTGAGGAATTGTGGTCTAATTGACCCGACCAACATCGGACATTACCTCGCGATGGATGGGTATTTGGGCCTCAAGCAAGCGCTGGCCATGACCCCGGAGCAAGTCATTGAGGAAGTCAAGATCTCTGGGCTCAGAGGGAGAGGAGGGGCTGGTTTCTCTGCTGGGATGAAGTGGAAATTATGCAGGGACGCCCCTGGAGAAATGAAGTACCTCATATGCAATGCGGACGAGGGCAACCCTGGCACGTTCGTCAATCGCATCCTGCTCGAGGGAGATCCCCATGCTGTCTTAGAGGGGATGGTCATCGCAGCTTACGCCATCGGAGCATCACAAGGCTTCATTTACATAAGGCACGAGTACCCGCTGGTCCGAGAGTACGTCCAAAAAGCGACATTGGACATGAGGCAGTTGGGGCTTTTGGGCGAGAACATAATGGGCAGCGACTTCCACTTCGACATCCAGATCAGAAGGGGCGCATTGGCCTTCGTCTGCGGGGAGGAGACGGCGCTGATGGCCTCAATAATGGGACATAGGGGCATGCCAAAGCCCAGACCACCATTCCCGGCAACCTCAGGATTATGGGGCAAGCCAACCAACATCAACAACACCGAGACTATGGGCACCGTTCCATCGGTGCTCCGAATGGGCGGGCCGAGCTATGCAAAGTATGGCATCAAAGGTTCATCTGGCACCAAGACCTTCTCCCTCGGTGGTAAGGTCAAGAACACCGGATGCATCGAAGTTCCGCTAGGCACTCCGCTCAAGACGATTGTCTTCGACATTGGCGGGGGAATGGTAGAAGGAAAGACGTTCAAGGCCGTCCAGACCGGTGGACCATCCGGTGGCTGCATCCCCACTCCTCTGATTGGAACTGGCGTCGACTATGAGCAATTGACCAATCTAGGGGCCATCATGGGTTCTGGTGGCCTCATCGTGATGGATGAGGACAATTGCATGGTGGACATGGCAAGGTACTTCCTCAGTTTCACCCAGGATGAATCGTGTGGCAAGTGCGTACCATGCAGGATCGGGACCAGACGCATGCTTGACGTCCTCGAGAGGATCACCCGAGGAGAGGGAGAGGTCGATGACCTGTTGAGGCTCGAGGAGCTCTGCGAGACCATCAATAAGGGGTCATTATGTGGGTTGGGCCAGACCGCCCCAAATCCAATTTTGACGACGCTTAGATACTTCAGGAACGAGTACGAGGCGCACATCATCGAGAAGAGATGCCCTGCAAAGGCCTGCAAGGCGCTGATGCATTTCGAGATCCTTCCGGATCAATGCATCGGCTGCGAGGAATGCAAGGGGAAATGCCCAACCGGTGCAATCACTGGAGAATCGAAGCAGCCCCACGTTATTGATCAGAAGAGGTGCACCAAGTGCGGCATATGCCTCCAGATATGTCCCCCCAAAGCCTCCGCGGTGGCCAAATTGGACAATGAGGCCAAGGAGGCGATCTTATGATTACCATCAACGGCAAACAATACCCGTTCAAGGCTGGGCAGACCGTGCTGGAGGCGGCGACCGCGGCGGGTGTCTACATACCCACGCTCTGCAGCCATCCACACCTTACAGCCTTCGGCGCCTGCCGGCTTTGCCTAGTCCAGATCGACAATGTTCGCGGCCTGCCCACCGCTTGCACCATCCCGCTGACGGACGGCATGAACATCCGCACCGAAAGTGAAGACATCCAAAGGCTGCGCCGGGAGATCATGCTCCTCACGCTATCTGAGCACCCCTACAGCTGCCTGGTCTGCAAGGACAAGGAGATGTGCGTGAAGTACAACAGCTGCACCACCAAGGCCGGAAAGATAACAGGGTGCAACCTATGCTCTTGGAAAGAGGGCTGCGAGGTGCGGAAGGTGGTGGACTACCTCAAGATCGATGAGATAACCTATCCAATCCACTACCATGATTACCCCCTGGAGAGGGATGAGCCCTTCTTCGACAGGGACTACAACCTATGCGTCCTCTGCGGTCGCTGCGTGCGTGTCTGCGAGGACATCCGCGGCATAGGGGCCATCGCGTTCCTGAACCGCGGCCACCGAACCAGGATAGGCACTGCGTTCGGCATGTCCAACATAGAGGCGGGCTGCGTGTTCTGTGGTGCCTGCCTGGACGTCTGCCCCACCGCCGCCTTGACCGGTAGGGCTACCAAATGGCTGGCGAAGACGGAGAAGAGGACAAAGACCACCTGCAACTTCTGCGGCGTGGGGTGCGCCATGGTGGTGGAAGGTCGCCGGGAAACGGTGATGCGCGCACAGGCCGACCTAGACGGACCGGCCAACAAAGGTCAAGCATGCGTGCTCGGGCGGTTCTGCATCCCGCCCTTCTTCAATGCCATAGGACGCCTTCGCTATCCGTTGGTGCGCAGGGAGGGAGTGCTCACGCCCGTTTCGTGGGAGGAAGCCCTGAAGGCGGCGGCCAATGGGCTGAAGCAATACGACTCGGGGGATGTGCGCATCATCATCTCGCCCCAGCTCACCAACGAGACCGCCTACCTGTTATCGCGCCTGGCGAAGGAGGTGCTGCCCGGGTCCTTAATGGAACTGGACTCCCCCTTCGATTCGCTGGCCTTAAGGACTTCGAGGGAGCTGCTGGGCCATGCGGGCTCGAGCGGGACCCTTACCGCCATCAACAATGCGGGCAGCGTCCTGATCGTGGGGGCGGACCTGCGCCTCGACCATAGCGTTCTTCGCGTGCGCATCAACGCCGCTCACAGACGGGGAGCCAAGGTCATCTGGCTTGGTCCGATGCAGCCTGGCGAGGACCGGCTGGTGGACTATCATTACCCTGGCACGGACTACCTCGATAAATTGGCCGGATTGCTAAGAAAGCTGGCCCACGATGCGCATAACTTCGAGGGCGCCAACGAATTCCTCGAATCCCTGGTTGCATTCAAAGATAGCAAGGAGTCAACGGAACTGGCGAAACTGGTCCGAGGTAAAAGCCTCTGCATCCTGGTCGGAAAGGGCGTGCTCACGGACCATCCTGAGGCGGTCCTCACCGCCGCCTACAACCTGATTGTTCTCACGCGCAGCCCCCGAGGACTGATCCTATTATTGGAATCGAACTCACAGGGCATAAGCGATGTGAGCGGGCTGCCAAATGCCGCTCTGGAAGCGCTCCCTGCCGCCAAAGCCTACTACGTCACCTCGGGGAACGCCGAAGTGCCCCAGGACGCGGGCTTCCTGGTACTGCAGGATATCTTCGAGAGCGCAATGATGGACCGGGCGGACGTGGTACTGCCAGGCACGGGCATGCCGGAAGACACGGGCACCATCACCTCCTTGGAAGGACGAGTGCAAGCTTTGGACCCCATCGCCCAAGCACCGGGGATGTCCAAACCAGATTGGTGGGTGGTGGCGAGGCTGGCCACCCAGATGGGTGGCAGTGGTTTCGCGTATGAGAAGGCCGAGCAAGTAACCGAGGAATTGTTCAAGGCCACCAGGGTCAAATCATTGGGGCTGATCGCCAAGGACAGCTATGCGCTCAAGCTCCGCTCGATGCAGCCGATCAATTCGGCCGAGCGTGCGCCTTCGCCCAACAAGCATGTCCATGTCCATCGGGGCGCAGACATCGTATACAAGGTCGACGACCTACGTCGGCTCTACACGTACTGGGGGGTGGTCGAGTGAACAAGGTCATCGAGCGCACCGAGCTCGTTCCCAACGTGCATAAGATGGTCATCGAGGCACCCCTGCTATCCAAGAAGGTCAAGCCAGGGCAGTTCATAATCATCATGGCGGACGAGAAGGGGGAGCGCATACCCATCTCGGTGGGCGACTGGGACGAGAAGGCCGGAACGGTCACCATCTTCTTCTTGGAGGCGGGGGTCTCCACCATGAAGCTGGCGCAGAAGAGGGCCGGGGACGACCTCCACGCAGTGGTGGGGCCATTGGGCCACCCAGCCAAGATCGGCAAGTATGGAACGGTGGTGTTGGGAGGAGGGTGCTATGGCATCGGGGGCATCACCTCCATCGCCAGGGCGATGAAGGCCGCGGGCAACAAGGTGATCGTCATAATAGAGGCGCGCTCCAAGTACCTCCTCTACAACCAAGAGGTGCTGCGGCAGATCGCCGATGAGTACATCGAGACCACCTCCGATGGCAGCAGTGGGATACGGGGGAAGGTACAGGACGTGGTCCAGTACATCACCAACCAGAAGAAGGTGGACCTGGCCTATTTCATCGGTTGCACGTTCATGATGATGAACTGCTCCAATGCCACCAAGGGCAAGCACCTGAAGACCTTGGTGGCAATGAACGCCCTGATGCTCGATGGCACGGGCATGTGCGGCGTATGCCGCGTCAATATAGGCGGTCAGACGAAATTCGCCTGCGTGGACGGACCGGAGTTCGATGGGCACCAGGTGGACTGGCTGCAGGTCATCCAACGCAAATCCATGTACATCCAGGAGGAGATGCTGGCCTATCAGTACCACACCTGTCGGGCCTTGACCTCTCTGAGGAAGGAGGAGCACGATTGATATGGTAGAGGCTCCCCCAGAAAGGACGAAGGTCCCCAGGCAGAAGATGCCCGAGCAGCACCCTATGGTCCGGGCCAGGAACTTCAACGAGGTACCCCTTGGCTATTCACCAGAGACGGCACAGTTGGAGGCCAGCCGGTGCCTCCAATGCAAGAAGCCCTCATGCATAGAAGGTTGTCCGGTGGGCGTCAAGATACCTGAATTCATCATGCTGATCAAGGAG
>Ga0209254_10000793_pt1 | contig 27297 bp, 30 predicted proteins | sample FrelakmetDIP11DI_FD_187148 | JGI IMG/M metagenome (GOLD analysis project Ga0209254, IMG submission 187148) | Freshwater lake sediment microbial communities from the University of Notre Dame, USA, for methane emissions studies - DIP11 DI (SPAdes)... | ecosystem: Environmental > Aquatic >...
GAAGAAGCAATCCGGTTATAACGCTGACCTGTATAGATAAACAGCTTATAGGTCATGTTGCAGCAAAAATAAGATCCCTTCGTCCACCTGAACCATATAAGGGCAAGGGAATCAAATTTGTCGGAGAACAGCTTAGAAGGAAAGCTGGAAAATCGGCCAGTGTTTAAACCAGGAAAAATTAAGAAATCATGGCTTTAACCAATTTGGAAAAAAGAACGCGGATACGATTGAGGATCCGGAAAAAGATAAACGGTACCGCACAGAAACCCCGTCTTGCAGTATTCCGCAGTAATAAACAGATTTATGTTCAGGTAGTCGACGACCTTAAAGGTGTTACACTTCTTGCAGCAAGCTCAAAAGAGAAAGAGATTGCAGGAATAACAGGCATAAAGAAGACTGAACAGGCCAGGCTCGTCGGAAAATCACTGGCTGCAAAATGCAAGGAAAAAGGCATTGAGGATGTCGTTTTCGACAGAAGCGGATATAAATATCATGGTAGAATAAAATCATTGGCTGATGCAGCCCGCGAAGGCGGTCTAAAATTCTGATAATATGGGAAACGGTATAAGAAAAGTAAAAACCAGCGATCTTGAACTTAAAGACAGGCTCGTAAGCATACAGAGAGTAACCAAAGTTACAAAAGGGGGGCGTACCTTCAGCTTTTCAGCTATTGTCGTCGTAGGCAATGAGGATGGAATAGTTGGACATGGACTTGGTAAAGCAAGTGAGGTGACAACTGCTATTGCAAAAGGTATTGAAGATGCCAAGAAGAATCTTATTAAGGTACCGGTTATCAATGGTACTATTCCTCATGAACAGGTGGCAAAATTTGGTGGTGCAAAGGTTTTTATAAAACCGGCAACCCCAGGTACCGGAGTAAAAGCCGGAGGTGCAATGCGTGCTGTTCTTGAAAGCGTTGGCATAAAGAATGTTCTGGCAAAGTCAAAAGGTTCATCAAATCCCCATAACCTGGTAAAAGCAACGTTTGCCGCACTTCTTGAATTGCGTGATGCAATAACTGTCGCAGAGCACAGGGGTGTCACCCTTGAAAAAGTTTTTAACGGATAGTAAAGTAAACCACTATGTCAAAAATTCGAATTACCCAGGTTAAAAGCAAGAACGGAAAACCCGAACGGCAGAAAAGAACTCTCGAAGCATTGGGCATCCGCAAGCTTAACCACAGTGTTGAACATGAAGCTACTCCGCAGATAATGGGAATGGTGGAAAAAGTAAGACACCTGGTTAAAGTTGAAGATATTTAGATATTAACGATATTATATTAAAGAGTTATGGATTTAAGTAACTTAAAACCTGCTAAAGGATCAGTAAAAAGAGGTAAACGGCTTGGCCGGGGTCAGGGTTCCGGAAAGGGAGGTACCTCAACAAGAGGACATAAAGGTGCAAAATCAAGGTCAGGTTATAGTAAAAAAATAGGCTTTGAAGGCGGTCAGATGCCACTTCAGCGCCGGGTTCCTAAATTTGGCTTTAAAAATGTCAACCGCAGGGAATACAAGGCAATAAATCTTGTTACACTTCAAAACCTGGCGGAAAAGAATAATCTTGAGAAGATTGACCCTGATGTGCTTTCAAAAGCCGGACTTATTTCCAAAAATGACCTGGTAAAAATACTGGGAAAAGGAATCCTTGAGAGAAAAATCGAGGTTCATGCTCATGCATTCAGTAAATCAGCCGTAGAAGCAATTGAAAATCAGAAAGGTACAGTCGTAAAACTTTAAGTTTATGAGACTTGTTCAGACAATAAAAAACATCTTTAAAATAGAAGATCTTCGTGCAAGGTTACTCTATACTTTAGCCATAATTGCTTTATATCGTGTTGGAAAATATGTGACTTTGCCAGGAATTGATCCCTCACAACTCGGAGCACTCAAGACTCAGACCTCTTCAGGTATAATGGGATTACTGGATATGTTTTCAGGCGGAGCGTTTTCTCAGGCATCTGTGTTTGCACTTGGTATTATGCCCTATATCTCAGCTTCTATTGTGGTACAGCTGCTTGGTATTGTATTCCCTTATTTCCAGAAATTGCAGAAAGAGGGAGAGAGTGGCAGAAGGAAATTGAATCAATATACAAGGTATCTTACGGTCGGTGTCCTGATCCTTCAGGCTCCCACATATCTTGTGAACCTTTCGGCCCAGCTTCAGCCAAGTGCATTCGTTCTATCAGGCTTTTTCTTTAAATTCTCCTCTGTGATTATCCTTACAGCTGGAACCATGTTTGTAATGTGGCTTGGAGAGAAGATCACCGATAAAGGAATCGGGAACGGCATTTCGCTTATAATAATGATCGGGATCGTCGCAAGAATGCCTTCAAATATAATCTTTGAGGCAGGAGCAAGGATGAATGGCGCAGGAGGACCTATTGCCCTTATTGTTGAGATAGTACTCTTATTCGTTGTAATTCTTGGCACTATATTGCTGGTCCAGGGGACAAGACGTATTCCTGTCCAGTACGCACGAAGGATTGTAGGAAACAAGCAGTATGGAGGCGTTCGTCAGTATATACCCCTTAAGGTTAATGCTGCAGGCGTTATGCCAATAATATTCGCACAGGCAATTATGATGCTTCCGATTATCATTGCCGGCTATTCAAATTCCAGTTCAGGTTTTGTTGTTGCCTTTTCAAATATGTACGGTTTCTGGTATAATCTTGTGACAGGTATCCTGATTGTACTATTTACCTATTTCTATACGGCTATCACAATAAATCCGGTTCAGATTGCTGAAGATATGAAGAAGAACGGTGGTTTTATACCCGGGATTAAACCGGGCCGGAAAACAGTTGAGTTTTTCGACACTATTATGTCGAGGATTACTTTTCCTGGTTCGATCTTCCTTGCTGTTATAGCCATTCTTCCGTCAATAGCTGTTATTGCAGGTGTATCACCTCAGTTTGCGCAGTTTTATGGAGGAACTTCATTGCTCATTCTTGTAGGGGTTGTGCTTGATACGCTTCAGCAGATTGAAAGTCATCTGCTTATGCGTCATTATGACGGTCTTATGAAATCAGGCCGGGTAAAAGGACGATCAGGTTCTGTAACTTCGATTTAAAAAGCTTAGCGTTCTTTGATGTTGTATTTAAAGACTGATGAAGAGATCGGGTTGTTGAGAGAGAGCAATATGCTGGTGTCGCGGACACTTGGAGAAATTGCTGCACTTGTCAAACCGGGGATCACGACTCTTTATCTGGATAATGTTGCAGAAACATTTATCCGTGATCATGGAGGAACTCCTGCTTTTAAAGGATACGGAGGTTTTCCCGGAACTCTCTGCACATCTGTCAACGACGAGGTGGTTCATGGTATACCTTCAGGTTATACTCTTAAGGAAGGAGACATTATATCGATCGACTGCGGAGTAATACTCAACGGATGGTATGGCGATAGTGCCTACACGTTTGCAGTAGGTGAAATTGATGAGGAGGTCAGAAGGCTGCTTGTATTTACCAAGGACTCTCTTGAGGATGGTGTAAAGGAAGCAGTTGCCGGTAAAAGAATCGGCGATATCTCCCGGGCAGTACAGGAGAGAGCTGAGAGCGGCGGGTATTCGGTGGTAAGGGAACTTGTTGGCCATGGCCTTGGAAAAAGGCTTCATGAACCGCCTGAAGTGCCTAACTATGGGAAAAGAGGCACCGGCCCGAAAATGGAAAATGGACTTGTTATCTGTATAGAACCAATGATTAACCTTGGACGGAAGGAGACAATACAGATGAGGGACGGATGGACCATCAGGACTGCTGACGGTAAACCTTCAGCTCATTTTGAATATGCAGTGGCGGTTGATAAAGGAAGAGCGGATGTATTAACAACATTTAAATTCATTGAAGAAGTTTTAAATAAAATGTAATCGTATGTCGAAACAAGCCTCAATCGAACAGGACGGTACTATCATCGAAGCTCTTTCCAATGCAATGTTCAGGGTAGAGCTCGAAAACGGACATGTTATAACTGCACATATCTCAGGCAAAATGCGGATGCACTATATTAAAATTCTGCCTGGTGACAAGGTGAAGGTAGAAATGTCTCCATACGATCTTACAAAAGGAAGGATAACATTCAGATATAAATAAGAAATATTAAAATAATGAAAGTACGAGCATCTGTAAAAAAGCGCAGCTCTGACTGTAAGATTGTCAGACGTAAAGGGCGCATATATGTTATAAGCAAGAAAAATCCCAAGTTCAAACAGAGACAGGGATAAATTATATAATTTTGCAACTCATTTAAGAAAAGTAATATATGGCACGTATTGTTGGTGTTGATTTACCAAGAAACAAAAGAGGCGAAATAGGCCTGACCTACATATATGGTGTGGGAAAGAGCACAGCCCAGAAAGTACTTGATGAAGCCGGTGTTGACAGGAACGCAAAGGTGCAGGAGTGGACAGATGAACAGATTAATTCGATCCGCCGGATCCTGAATGACAATTTCAAGCTTGAAGGTGAACTTCGTTCAGAAACACAATTGAACATTAAAAGGTTAATGGATATCGGCTGCTACCGCGGAGTACGTCACAGACTAGGCCTGCCGGTAAGAGGCCAGAGCACCAAAAACAACGCACGAACCCGTAAAGGAAGAAAAAAGACTGTTGCAAACAAGAAAAAAGCTACTAAATAATTAGAATATGGCAAAGAAAACCGGAGCATTAAAAAAGAGGATCGTTAAGGTTGAACCTACAGGCCAGGCTCATGTTCATTCATCATTTAATAATATTATTATAACCCTGACGAATAATTCAGGTCAGGTCATTTCATGGGCATCAGCAGGTAAAATGGGATTCAAGGGATCCAAGAAAAATACTCCATATGCCGCCCAGATGGCATCAGAAGAGTGCGGGAAAGTGGCGTATGATCTGGGTTTAAGAAAAGTGAAAGTATTTGTAAAGGGACCAGGATCTGGTCGTGAATCGGCAATCAGATCTATAAGCAATGTCGGAATTGAAGTAACTGAGATAATTGATGTAACTCCTATGCCCCATAACGGCTGCCGGGCACCTGGACGAAGAAGAGTTTAATCTGTGACGTAAGTGTTAATTTTGAAAGCTAAAAAACAAAAACATAATGGCAAGATATACCGGCCCAAAATCAAGAATCGCAAGAAAATTCGGTGATCCGATTTTTGGTCCCGATAAACACCTCGACAGGAAGAATTTTCCTCCGGGTCAGCACGGGGCTAACAAAAAGAGGAAAAAAACTTCTGAATATGGTCTTCAGCTGAGAGAGAAGCAGAAAGCAAAATATACCTATGGTGTTCTCGAAAGACAATTCCGTAATACTTTTGAGAAAGCCTCAAGGAGTAAAGGTGTTACGGGTGAAGTGCTTCTTCAGATGCTTGAAGCACGGCTCGATAATGTAATTTACCGGTTTGGCGTGGCACCCACAAGGGCAGCCGCACGCCAGCTTGTTTCACACCGACACATTACTGTTAACGGAGCAGTTGTTAATATACCTTCGTTTCAGGTTAAACCCGGGGATATAATCGGTGTCCGTGAAAAATCAAAATCGCTGGAGACAATTGTCGATTCTCTCACAACCAGGAAGTATTCAAAACTATCATGGCTTGAGTGGGACGATACTCAAATGGCAGGTAAGTTCATGAGTATACCTGAACGAACAGATATTCCTGAAGATATAAAGGAACAGTTAATAGTTGAATTGTATTCAAAATAATTTATAACAAACTCCTATGGCCATTTTATCATTCCAGAAGCCCGATAAAGTTATTATGCTGGAAGCGACCGACAGGTTCGGTAAATTTGAATTCCGTCCTCTTGAACCCGGCTATGGTATCACTGTTGGAAATGCATTGAGAAGGATCCTCCTCTCTTCACTCGAAGGTTTTGCTATAATATCAGTAAAGATAGAAGGAATCGACCATGAGTTTTCAACTATAACAGGTGTTATCGAAGATGTAACCGAGATCATCCTTAACCTTAAACAGGTACGTTTTAAACGGACTGTTGAAGATGTCGATCATGAGAAAATCGTGATCAAGATGAACAATCAGGAACTCCTTAAAGCCGGCGCTCTCAACAATGCTCTGAGCAGTTTTGAGGTCCTTAATCCCGAACTCGTAATTCTCAGGATGGAATCAGATGTTAAGCTCCAGATGGAATTGACAGTCAGCAAGGGCAGAGGATACGTGCCGGGAGAAGAAAATCAACCGGTCGACAGTGAATTCGGCCTGATCGCCATCGACTCAATTTTCACACCGGTAAGGAATGTTAAGTACTCAGTCGAAAACTTCAGGGTGGAACAAAAGACCGACTACGAAAAACTTTTGCTGGAAATTGAAACCGACGGATCAATACACCCCAAAGAAGCATTAAAGGAGGCTGCCAAGATACTTATTTATCATTTTATGCTTTTCTCCGATGAGAAGATAACCCTCGACTCGGATGATAAAATGGCAAATGAGGAATTCGATGAGGAGGTTCTTCATATGCGTCAGCTTCTTAAAACAAAACTTATTGATCTTGACCTTTCCGTAAGAGCTCTCAATTGTCTTAAAGCTGCTGAAGTTGAAACACTTGGCGACCTTGTTAAATTCAACAAAAATGATCTTCTTAAATTCAGGAATTTCGGAAAAAAATCCCTCACCGAGCTCGATGAACTTCTTGAGTCAATGAGTCTGTCATTCGGAATGGACGTAAGCAAATATAAGTTAGATAGAGATTAAATTAGAAACTGGTTAAGGATAAAGAGAAATGCGACATCAGAGAGTTATTAACCATCTTGGACGAACAAGCTCACACAGGAAAGCAATGCTTTCCAATATGGCTGTATCATTGATTATTCATAAAAGGATCAGAACCACTACCGCCAAGGCGAAGGTGCTTAAAACATATGTGGAACCGCTTATTACAAAATCGAAGGAAGACTCAACACACTCAAGACGGGTTGTATTCAGTTATCTTAAGGATAAAGAGGCAGTCTCGGAATTATTCAGGGAGATATCACCAAAGATTGCCGACAGGCCGGGAGGATATACAAGAATTCTCAAAACTGGTAACAGGATCGGCGATAATGCAGATATGTGTATCCTGGAACTGGTGGATTTCAACGAAACCATGAAAAGCGCTGAAGCAGCGAAACAAAAAACATCAAGGAGACGAAGATCCCAAAAGAAAAGTCCCGCAACTGAATCGGCTGCTTTCGGTTCTGCCAAAACAGGTACCTCAAAAGTAAAGAAAATCGCAAAAACCGGCGGCCCGATCAAAGAAAAAGCTCCGGAAGGCGAAGGGAAAGAATAAATTAAAATATTATTAAGGAAAGGGATATGGTCATAAAGGCATATCCCTTTTTTTGTGTAACTTGCAATATTGTTTAATAAAAAATTAAATTTCTATGGGACAAATAGTTAGTGTACATGCGCGTGAGATTCTTGATTCCCGCGGCAATCCTACAATCGAAGTCGATGTTCAGACAGCAAGTGGTTATCAGGGACGGGCAGCAGTCCCGTCGGGTGCATCAACAGGTGAAAATGAGGCACTTGAACTTCGCGATGGTGACAAATCACGTTACCTGGGTAAAGGTGTTCTTAAAGCTGTTCATAATGTAAATAATGTCATTGCCGAAGAAGTTATCGGTATGGATGTTACTGACCAGGCCGGGATCGACAAGAAAATGATTGATCTTGACGGAACCAAAACCAAAAGCAATCTAGGGGCCAATGCAATCCTCGGAGTCTCGCTTGCAGCAGCAAAGGCAGCTGCCGGGTATCATGGACTTCCATTGTTCAGATATATAGGCGGAGCAAACGCAGTTACACTACCGGTACCAATGATGAATATTATAAACGGAGGATCTCATTCTGATGCTCCTATTGCTTTTCAGGAGTTTATGATCAGACCCGTTGGAGCTCCCAATTTCAGAGAAGGCTTAAGGATGGGAGCCGAAGTCTTTCATTCACTTAAGAAGGTACTGAAAGGACGGGGACTTAGCACTGCAGTAGGTGATGAAGGTGGTTTTGCACCAACGCTCGGAGGTACTGAAGATGCTCTTGAGACTATTTTAAAGGCAGTTACAGCCGCTGGTTACAAGCCTGGAATTGATATTACAATTGCACTCGATTCTGCAGCATCAGAATTTTATGAAGATGGAATGTATAATTATTCAAAATTTGAAGGTCCGAAAGGTGCAAGGAGAACATCAAAGGAACAAGTTGATTATTTTGAGAAACTCATCGGTATGTTCCCCATTGATTCAATTGAAGACGGGATGGCTGAAAGTGACTGGGACGGGTGGAAAATGATAACAGACCGACTAGGTAAAAAAATCCAGATTGTGGGAGATGATGTTTTCGTAACTAATGTTGAATATCTTAAAAAAGGTATTGAACTGGGATGCGCAAATTCTATCCTTATTAAGGTAAACCAGATAGGTACCCTGACAGAGACACTTAACGCTATTGAGATGGCTCACAGGGCAGGTTATACAACTGTTACTTCGCACCGTTCCGGTGAAACAGAAGATTCAATAATCGCTGATATAGCTGTTGCAACGAATTCAGGACAAATTAAAACCGGATCATGCAGCAGGACTGACAGGATTTGTAAGTATAACCAGCTCCTGAGGATCGAAGAGATGCTGGGCGACCTGGCAGTATATGGTTATAAGAAGTAATTGAGATTTGTAATTTCCCGGTAAACAGAGTTCCACAGAGAATGCACAGAGTGACACAGAGGTAATACTCAGTGGATCTCTGTGAATCCTCTGCGTTCTGCATGTAATTTTTATAAGCATCCTTTGATTTATTAAGGCTTCTGGAAGTTATTAACAACTGTTAATAACTTTTGTTTATATCCCGTGTACAACTCTCAAATATACCATAACAGTTATATCATTTTCTTATATTATTTTTGATCTATCAGGTGAGCGATAAAAGGCTGCTCAAAAGATGTGGAACCGGAAAGGTTTCTTAAATGAAATCCGATCCGATTCATTCAGACCTCCGGGTCTGCGCATCAGGAGAGCCGAAGCCTGAGTGAATGGACCCTGGTTCAGTATACTCAGCAGATCGAAGAAAACCGGAAACGTTCTTTCAGCGATTTAGTCACAGGGCTTCAGAAAATAAGAGTTTCGGCTCCCTTCTTCTGAAACTGATTCAGCTCCTTCGGGAAATGCTTCAGGGCCTGAATGACGCTTCGTCCCGGAACCATGCTTCGGCATGGGAAAGGACAGCCGGAAGGTTATGCTGTAACAGGCAAAACCTGAAAGCCGCGGGTTGCAAATCCAGATCAGGTATCTCGATAAGCAGCCGGTCAGAATAACAGTAATCTGACACTGTACGTAACCTCGGTTACAAACAGTGAATGGGAACTACTCTTAGGAATAGTTCCCATTATTGTTTTATATAACTCCCATAAAACATCCTCCTAACCCCTGTTGCTGAGGGCGGGCTCTTCAAAAGGAGAATCTTGTACAGGTTCCGTCATTGCGGGGAGTAACGGTTAACATTTCGACGAAGCAATCTTTTTCCTGTTATCGTGCGTGTCGAGTCTTGCCTCTTTTCAATATCTTTACATAATAATAGCCTCACATGTCTTATTCCGGACTGAAAGATTTCATTTCCGACCTTGAAAAAAACGGAGAACTTCACCGCATAAAGGTCTTTGCCGATCCTTTGCTCGAAATTACAGAGATCACCGACCGGATCACAAAAGCAGGAGGGAAAGCCTTGCTGTTTGAAAACAACGGTACAAGCTTTCCGGTACTTATAAATGCTTTCGGATCAGACAGAAGAATGGCCATGGCCCTAGGAAGGAATGATATTTCAGAAGCCGGAAAAGAGGTAGAAGAAATCTATAATCTTTTCACAGATACTCCCCCTGGCCTGTTTGAAAAAATAATGCGGCTTCCCCAATTTTTAAAGGCTGCTGGTTATCTTCCCTCAAGGAAAAAAACAAAAGGCAAATGCCAGCAGGTCATAATCCTGAAACCGGATCTCGCTATCTTTCCGGTTCTGAAATGCTGGCCTCACGATGGCGGACGTTTTATTACTCTTCCGGTAGTACATACACTCCATCCTGTTACGGCACGGACAAATGCAGGAATGTACAGACTCCAGATTCTTGGAAAGGATACAACTGCTATCCACTGGCAGAGGCATAAGACCGGGGCAAATCATTTCGAAGCCTGGAAGAAAAAGGGGGGAAAGATGCCTGTCACAGTTACTCTTGGCGGCGATCCTGTATATACATATTGTGCAACAGCCCCTTTGCCGGAAAACATTAATGAATATATTCTGGCAGGGTTCCTGAGAAAGAAAAAAGTTAAGCTTGTAAAATGTATTACAAACGACCTGTATGTTCCCGACGATGCCGACATAGTAATTGAAGGATATGTAGATACATCCGAAGAACTTGTAACTGAAGGCCCTTTCGGCGATCATACAGGGTTCTATTCTCTCTCTGATCTTTATCCGGTCTTCCATGTCACCTGTATTACACATTCAAAAAATGCTGTCTATCCCGCTACAATAGTTGGGATTCCGCCTCAGGAAGATGCGTGGCTGGCTAAGGCCACTGAAAGGATCTTTCTCTCACCCGTCCGTATTGCCTTGCAGCCGGAGATTGTTGATTTCCATATGCCGGAAGCGGGTGTTGCACATAACCTTGTTGTGGTACGAATTATAAAAAACTATCCCGGGCAGGGAATGAAGGTGATTAATTCCCTCTTTGGAGCCGGACAAATGATGTTTACCAAATATCTGGTTGTGGTCAGCGGAAGCGTGGATATAAGGAATTACAAAGATCTGTTGATTCATATCCTGGATAACACCAGGTTTGAATCTGACATTCTCTTTGCTAAAGGACCGCTGGATGTCCTTGACCATTCATCGGAGAGTTTTTGCTTTGGCGGAAAAGCAGGGATTGATGCAACAATAAAACTTCCTGAAGAGCATGCGGATAAAAAACGGACCCCGGCAGAGTATAAGATTGAGGAGACAAAAAATGCTGGCAAATTGCCTGATGTGCCATTTATAAAGAGCTATAATCAATACCCTGTCAAAGGAAACAACTGTCTGTTGATACTTTCGGTCAATCCATCAGAGGACCAGGCCACTATTGAAAAAATAACCGGATTATTGAAGCGGGAAGAACACAAAGGCATCTTCAGGGTTGTCATCGCTGTTGATCATACAGTCGATCCCAACGATCTTTTCTTGGTAGCCTGGCAGGTGCTTGGAAATTCTGATCCCTTACGGGATCATATTCTTGTAGCCCCCGATACTATTCTTGTTGACGGGACAGTGAAGTTTTACCGTGCCGGCGGATTTCCAAGACGATGGCCCAATATTGTATGTTCCGATACCGAAACCATTGAAAAGACCGACAGGAAATGGGAAACTCTTGGATTTGATACTTTTATCTCCTCACCGTCATTAATAACAAAAAAGCTTGTAAGGAGAGGTTCCGATGCCATCATTGAATAAGAGATGGTAAATGCTTTCTTCCGGCTACAGTATCTCTTTTATCCTTTCTATCAGAACTGCAGGCTGAAAAGGTTTGGCCAGGTAGTCGTCGATCCCTGCCGACAAACATTTTTCACGGTCACCAATCATGGCATTTGCTGTTACAGCTAAAATAGGAATATGGGTATCGGAACCGGTTTCCATTTCACGAATTTTTACGGCTGCTTTTATCCCATTCATAACAGGCATCTGAATATCAAGCAAAACCATATCATAATTAGATGTACTGAGCTTTTCAATGGCTTCCTGACCGTTTGAAGCTGTATCAATGCTGTTTACCAGTGGCCTGAGAGTAAGAAGAGTGATCTTCTGACTGATAAGATTATCTTCAACAAGGAGAATATTGATATCTTTCAGTTCTTTATGAACCTTTTTCGCCGGAATAGCTGTTCCTGTATCAATCCCATTGGGGAGGTTGATTTCAGAAACCGGACAGGAAAAGGGTATACTGATATTCAGAACCGTGACATTATTGCCAGATTCCTGTGTAAACCATCCGTTGCTCAAGGCTATGAGCTTTGATGCCAGGTGCCCGGTGCCGGTTTCTTCATTTATCAACACTATTTCCTTATCTGTCTGGATTCTCATTCCAATCCGTCTTTCATGGTCAGACTCCCTCTCTTTCTTGAGAGTTATTGTGACCTTTGTGGGCCGGTCGGAGTCCTGAATTTCAATTGTATGAAACAGATCAAGGAAAATCTGTTTTAAAATAATCGGATCACCCTGACATTCATACTCATAATAATCTTTCTTGATAAAAATAAAATCAATGTTGGCTTTTTCCTTAAGGCTGTAAAGCTCTATGGTATTCTGGATCGTCGAGAGGATATTGAATTTAATCTGTTTTCTGGCCTGAAACCTCAGGCTACCAGCCGATTCAGTTGTTAATTCATTAACAGTGGTAACCATATTGTTAGTTGAAGCTATAAAAGTCTCTATCAGTTCCCTTTGTTTCTTCTGAAGGTCTGATGACATAAGAAGGTCAGCAATAATCACAAGGTCGTTAAGTGGTTCCCTGATCCTGTGCGAAAAGTCGCTGATAACATCGTCTTTCTTTTCATTTGATGATGATATATCCAGAAAGGATTCCTTGACATTTTGCAGAAGACCAGAGGTTTTTCTTGAAATGAGTGCAAAGAGTGCAGCTCCCGAGATAACAAGGAAACCAGCTATGAGCCGAAGGTCGAATGATATAAAGATGACCGCCAGTATAAGACACAGGATAGCGATAATTGAATATATCTCAATTTTTCCCTTCTTTTTGTTAAAATCATTGCCCGATTGACGGTTATCATCACTCCCGGGAACAAAGTCATCACGTTCCATATTTATAGTGACTGATCAGGTGCAGTGATGTAAATTTAGATAAATTAGATGATATATATAAGGAGAAGTTATCAACCTTAAAGGGAAAAGCTTAATTTTGCTCCTGTGGTACAGTTTTTGAACGGAAATAATAAGGTTCAGATATTATGAAAACCGGATGTTATGCTAACGCAAAGACTTAAATAATTTTATCAGCATGTTGTTCAATCATACCATTAAAATCAAAAGTATATTATGAAAAAGGTTTTTTTCAGGATATTATTGATTTTCCTGGCAATTAATTCCGGAGGATTTTTTCCCCAGATTTGTGCACAGGAAGGTGAGGGAATGGTGAAATATACACCTGATTTCAGGTTCTTCGATGGTATTTTCCTCGATTTCGAACAGGTTAAGATGAACAGCCCCATTCCAAAAGCAAAAATCCTTACCTCGGCCGATTATAACAGCAAGGACTTTTTCAAAAACATAATGGCAGGGGATAAGATATACTTTTACGATGCAATGGGTGTAAGGCAGGAAACTGACAAAAACAATATATGGGGTTATTCAAAGAATGGAATACTTTATATACAGATTCAGGGAAATTTCAACAGGATAACTTTTATTGGCAATATCTGCCATTTTGTGGCTGACGTTTCATCATATGACGACCAGAACTATGGCTCACCTTATGGTTATTATAATCCCTATTACTCCCCTTACTATTCTCCTTACTATTATTCTCCCTATACATATGGAAATTATTACTCACCATACGGATCCTACTACCCGCCATACAATCATAATACAGCTCGTAATGAACTAAGACAGTTTCTCATCGATTTCGAGACAGGCAAGACAGTGGAATACGATATGGATAATACTGAACTTCTTCTAATGAAGGACAGTGAGCTGTATGAGGAATTTGTTCGGCTTCCAAATAATAAAAGGAAGGATCTGATGTTTGTTTACATCCGCAGGTTCAATGAGAGAAATCCATTGTATCTTCCCTCAAATCAATCTAATTAGATGAAGAAAATAGTTGTTTTATTATTCTTGTCGGGTATGTTCTGCAATTTAGCCGGGCAGGCTCCTTTCCCTTCCTCCGATGAAATAAAACAGTTTGTTGCTTCAAAAACCTGTGTGGTGTTTGAAGATGGAAATACTGTTTATAATACTTATATCAGAAAGGCGATGAATGAATTCTGGAAGTTAACACCTTTCGAATTTATTAATGTATCTGAATTCAGTCTGCGAAGGTCGGATCCCTCATTTTCTTTTATTCTTCTGACCGAAACCAGTTATGAAAGCGATAAGTCGCATTCAGTGTTTAATTTCATAAATCTTCTCCAGGGTAAATATATAGAAGAGTTGGGCGACATGCCTGAAATCTGTGCAGTTCCTCTTTCATGTGCGGGAGAGGATGATCTGGAGTATGGATATAAACTCGGGGCAATACTGGCCTTTATGCAGAAACATGCCCAAATGATCGCTGATGATCCATCCCTGACTGGCCGTAAATACCTCAAATATTATAATAAGAATAATCCGGATGTGAAATATAAAAAGATTCTTGCAAAACAGGAGGATCTTTCTCCTCAACTCGGAACGTTGGAAATGATCAGGGCCTTATATAAGTACAGCTTTGAAATCGTTCCAGAGGAGATGATTATTAAAGCTATCAGCGAAAAAACACCTAATACACTGATACTGCATAAGGTAGGACCTTCTCCAGAGTCAAAAACAGGCTATTGTTTTAAGATGCTGATTGGTACCGACGATTCCGTTATGTATTATTATAATCAGCATCAGATTGATCAGGCTAATCCAGATGGATTGTTGCCGGCTGACCTGAAACGGCTGGCAAAATTCTGATAATGCAGCAACTGAAAAAGAAAATCGTCTTTTAATAAAAACCGGATTGTCATGAAAGAGATCAGAGAATTATCAGAATCAGAAAGGAACTGGGCAATGCTATGCCACCTTTCAGCATTTGCTGGATTTTTTTTCCCATTTGGAGGAATCATAGGACCTCTGATTTGCTGGTTATCCAGGAAGGATGAATCCCAATGGATCGACATTAACGGTAAGGCTTCCCTTAATTTCCAGATTTCACTTCTTTTGTACATTGTCCTTACTATTCCCTTATGCTTTATTATTATCGGTATCCCGATTGTTATTTTCCTGGGTTTCCTTAAGGTTATATGCATAATAATCGGAAGTGTAAAAGCCTCAAAAGGCGAAGATTTCAGATATCCTTTATCAATCCCGTTCATACAGTAACATTTCACTGCAGGAAATTTCATAGTCAGATTAGAATTTTGTATATTTCTAAACTGATAAAACAAGCCTGCAATGAAAAAAAATCCCAAAGAAAAAAAGGCGAGAGTAGAGGTTTTTGAAAAGAAAGATCTCTATCACGATATTAACGTTGAGAAACAGAAGAAACTAAGCGACACTGAATACCTGAAAAAACTGCTAAAGCTCGAAATTGAACTTGTCAAGCTGCAGGAGTGGGTAAAAGCGAACAAGCTTAAAGTAGTTGCAATATTTGAAGGACGTGATGCTGCGGGGAAAGGAGGAGTAATAAAGACAATAGCAGGATGCCTGAATCCCCGTATCTGCAGAATAGTTGCCCTCGGAGTCCCGACCGAAAAGGAAAAATCACAATGGTATTTTCAGCGTTATGTATCTGAACTCCCTTCAGGGGGAGAAATAGTCCTGTTCGACAGAAGCTGGTACAACCGGGCAGGTGTTGAAAAAGTTATGGGCTACTGCACTAATGAAGAATACGAGGAGTTTCTGAGATCATGTCCTGAATTTGAGAAGATGCTGATCAGATCAGGAATTATTCTTATAAAGTACTGGTTCTCAATAAGTGATAAAGAACAGGAAAACAGGTTCCAGGATCGAATTAAGGATCCTACAAAACGGTGGAAGATAAGCCAGATGGATATTGAATCGCGCGACAGATGGGTGGATTACTCAATGGCAAAAGACAAGATGTTCTCCTATACAGATACCCGTCAGTCTCCATGGTACGTTGTTCCGGCCGATGATAAAAAGAGAGCGCGGCTAAACTGCATCGATCATCTTCTTTCACTTATCCCCTATAAGGACCTTACTCCAAAAACTTTTAAGCTTCCGCCATTAAACCATGATGTAGCTTATGTAAGACCTCCGATAACGGAACAGAATTTCGTACCGGAAAAGTACTGAACATTGTCATACCAGTCTTGCAGGTCGTGCCAGTTATGCATGTCCTTTTAAAATTATGACCTGCATGACTTGCATAACCTACACGACCTGTACGACCTGCATTACCTGTACGGCATTTCACTTTTTTATTCCTACTTTTATCTTTTTATTTTTGTCTTTTATCTTTTAATGAAGAAATGAAGCCATCGATACCAAGCGGAACCCGGGATTTTTCGTCTGATGAAATAATAAAAAGGGAGTCTATCTTTGATACTATAAAGGAAGTTTTCAGGTTGTATGGTTATCAGCCTATTGAAACTCCTGCAATGGAAAACCTTTCAACACTTCTCGGGAAATATGGTGATGAGGGAGACAAACTTATTTTCAGGATTCTTAATTCAGGTGATTATCTCGCAGGTGTTACCGATAATGAACTACTTGAAAGAGAAGCATCCAGATTATCCTCCCGGATCTGCGAACGGGGATTGAGATATGACCTGACTGTCCCATTCGCACGCTATGTGGTTCAGCACCGTGATGAGATCATATTCCCGTTTAAACGGTATCAGATTCAGCCTGTCTGGCGCGCTGACCGTCCGCAGAAAGGAAGATACCGCGAATTCTATCAGTGCGATGTGGATGTAATCGGAAGTGATTCATTGTTGAATGAGTGCGAGCTTATAAAAATAATTGATAAAGTTTTCAACCGTCTGAATATATCTGTGACCATTAAAATAAACAACAGGAAAGTCTTATCCGGTATTGCTGAAATGATAAATGAGTCAGCAAGGATTACTGAAATAACTGTTGCTATCGATAAGCTGGAAAAAATCGGACTTGAAGGTGTCAATAGGGAACTTGGGAACAAAGGTATTCCTTCAGCGGCAATCCTCAGGCTCCAACCTCTCTTCATGTTAAAAGGGGATACTGATGAAAAGCTGTCGGAACTGGGGAAAATCCTGTCAGGATCACTCACTGGTATTAAGGGAATTGAGGAGTTGAGAACGCTGGTCTCTTATATTGAGAACACTTCTATAACTGCAGATACTGAACTTGATCTGACACTTGCAAGGGGTCTTAATTATTATACAGGAGCTATTATTGAGGTGAAATCAAAAGATGTAAACATCGGAAGCATTTGCGGAGGTGGCAGGTATGATAACCTTGCAGGAGTATTCGGGATGGAAGGTGTTTCGGGTGTTGGAGTATCATTCGGTGCAGACAGGATATATGACGTGATGAATCAGTTAAACCTGTTCAGCGGGCAGAGAAGATATCTGACGCAGGTACTTATCCTTAACTTTGGTAATGAAGAAATCAGATATGCACTGAAAATCCAGGATCTACTCGGAGATTCCGGGATTAAGACTGAGATATTTCCGGATACCTTAAAGCTGAAAAAGCAGTTGTCCTATGCTGATGCCCGGCAGATACCTTTTATAGTCATTGCAGGAGAAGAAGAGGTAAGAAATCACCAGGTAACTCTAAAGATAATGTCGACAGGTGAACAAAGAAAAATGACCCCTGATGATCTGCTTCTATTTCTCAAATCAGCGCTGAATCTTTAAGCGCCACTAACCACGATTGTCTGTGAATCGCACGGAGTAATCCGCAGTGTATGTTTTTATATTGGCCCGATCGTTTTACTTTCTTCAAATGTGTTGTTATTCTGTGCCTGAAGAACCACAAATCAAATTATTGCTGACGGGTATCCGGACTGTTTTTTCCCTGGTTCCTTTCCCTCAGCTCATTCAGCAACTGAAGCCTGTACTGGTTTTCAGCCTGGTATAGTCTAAGTACTTTTACCGGCGAAAGGATTGTTTTTATTCTATTATGGAATTCCTGTGCCAGACCTGCTTCACTGAACTCCAGTGCAATAATGCGATCGCCGGCTTCGGTCATTTGTTTTTCGCTCATGTTTAATTCATTCTGATTAAAATTCCTGTTTATCTCCTGGCGTTCAAGCTGTATCCTGGTTTTCTGATCCTGATACTCATTATATACCGGCCAGAATTTCTCGGCTTCCTGAGGTGTAAGATTCAGTCGTTTTGTGAGAAATCCTATTTTATAGGCATCTAACCTCTCACGGTTTACATTCTGTGCAGCAATGTTTGCTCCAAAAAATGCCGTAAGGATAACTGTGACAATAATTCTTCTTTCCATAGCTTTAATTATAACTGCTCATACAATTCGTTTATATCTATATTTTCAAGCAGGAGATAATCTATTATGTCTTTTTTTTCGATCCTGGGTTCGGTTAAAGGCAGTTCCATGAGAATAGCTTCTTCTTCAACTGTAAGTATATCAATACCATTCAATAAGTATTCCGGATAAAGCCCGGTTGTAATTGTTGACAGGGATAGCTTTTCATCACGTGGTGTAAACAATTTTGTTCCCGTGTAGGTCAAAATTGCCAGTATGGCGACAGAGGCAGCAACGGCAAAATATGCTCTGAGTCTGGGATAAAATCCCGGCTTTCTGACCTCGGCTTCCTTTCCTGCGGTCAGGGATATTATATTCCTTTTTACCTCCTCAAAATAACCATCAGGAACTTTGAATGGATTATGTCCGGTTATGTTGTCAGTCTTTTTCATTAATTATTTTGATAACTTAATTTACTAATAGTTTAAATGGAGCTCAAAATATTTTCAATTTTCTTAACAGCATGATGATAGGAAGCTTTCAGTGCTCCGACCGATGTCTTAAGGATTCTGCTCATGTCGTCATAAGTCATATCATCGTAATATTTCATGTTAAAAACTATCCTTTGCTTTTCAGGTAGCTTCAGGATTGCATTCTGAAGTTTTACCTGTGCTTCGTCGCCGTCGAACCACGTGCTTCCTTCAACAGAGTTTGCAAACCAGCTTCCAAGGTCATCGAGCGAAATTCCGGAGTTACGTGCTCTTTTATTGATGAGTGCAAGTGCTTCGTTGGTGGCAATGGCATAGAGCCATGTATAGAATGAGCTTTCACTTCTGAATTTTGAAATATTCCGCCAGGCGTTTATGAAAGTGTTCTGAAGGGCATCGTCAGCATCTTCATGGAGGATCACAAGGCGACGGATGTGCCAGTAAAGCCTGCTACTGTACCTGTCAACAACGAGCCTGAAGCCTTTGTCAGGATCAACCTCTATCAGATCAAAAATATCGCTATCAGGTTTATGGCTCTTCAACTGCAGCTAAGATTTTATCCTTTGATAGATAAAAAGATTAAAGGTTTAAGATATTAAACTTTCACAGCTAAAACAAACAATATGAAAGGATGCCTGCTAATTCGTTTTCCCTGTTAAGAACTCGAGGCAGATATTGCCGGAACTGTTCTTTCTGACTTTAATATCATATTCCGGAGATGACCATGCCATTCTGGAATCTTCGTCAACAGCCGGGGAAGAGTGTAGTTCCCTGGTAATTATTTTTTTAATATTGGCAGCATCATCTTTGTTCCATTTCATCCTTTCATTATCAGCAGTTTTGATGTAGTAGGGATGAATTAGCAAAACGTTGGTGTGGGATTTCAGGCTATCATCCTGTATGAAGTCAGCATAATCATTTAAATCGTAATATTCCGAGAGTCCGGATATAATTTCCTCATATGGTCTTCCTCTCCAGTAAGGGTTTGCCAGTGTAATTTCCCATTTAAGGGTTTTTATTTCCCTGCCAATTGATTCTGCCCTGTATTCGGTACAGCAACCATTATTGGCTTCCTCCGTCAGTTTGCAGATAAGTTCTGTTTTTGATGAGATCTCTTTGGAATTGCCTGAGCATGAAGCAATAATTGTCAATATTGCAGTAAAAACGACTCCTGCAATAACATAGTTAAGCCTTTTTATCTCAAATAAGGAAGTGCTGGTTACATCTTTCATAATTGTAAAATCCTGAATCAAAAATATGTTAATAAGGTCAAATATAGAATCTAAAGACCATATTATCCTACTGATCCGATATGCTATTTATCATTTCCCCGATCTGGCCTGACCGCTGGTAATTTTCAAATTATCTGATTAAGTAAGGAATATTTGTAAATTTGTTGCTGTTAATGAAACTTGAAATCGGATGGCTCTTCAATGCGGGATATTAGGAATTACCAATGTAGGTAAAACAACCATCTTTAACTGTATCTCCAATACAAAAGGAGAAACTAATTCCTTTGCCTTCAGTGGGACAAAATCGAACATAGGAGTTATCCAGGTTCCGGACCCGCGTCTGTATGAACTTGAAAAGCATCAGGTTACTGAAAAAATTGTCCATACAACAGTTGAAATTGTTGATATACCAGGATTAACTCGAGGATCAAATAAAGGAGAAGGTGTTGGTAATAAATTCCTTGGTGATATCCGTAATACTGATGCTCTGATACATGTTCTGAGATGTTTTGATAATGATTCCCTTCCGCATATTGACGGTTCGGTTGACCCTGTCAGGGATATGGAAACCATCGACTTTGAGCTTCAGGTTAAGGATATGGAGTCGGTTGAAAAGAAAATTCAGCGACTTGAAAAGCTTGTAAAAACTGGTGATAAGGATGCCAGGCACGGGTGCGACATTCTGAATATGTACAGGGAGCATATCGGTAATTTCAACAATGCCCGCACTCTGAAAATAAAAGACGAGGACAAAAAGTATGTCGATGATATTTTTTTGCTTACAATGAAACCTGTAATGTATGTCTGTAACGTTGATGAGAAATCAGCTTTATCGGGGAATCATTATGTTGATGAAGTAAGGGAATCGCTTAAGGGAAAAGATGCCGAAATACTTGTAATTGCAGGAGCCGTTGAAGCCGATATTGCGGAACTGGAAAACAGGGATGACAGAATGGCTTTTCTTACAGATGCCGGTCTTACTGAACCCGGAGTAGATAAGATGGTAAGAGCTGCATATAAAATGCTTAATCTGCAGACCTTTTTTACAGTCGGACCTAAAGAGATAAGGGCCTGGACTATAAAAAAAGGAATGACGGCACCACAGGCTTCAGGTGTAATTCACAGCGACCTTGAAAGAGGATTTATCAGGGCTGAAGTAATGAAATATCACGATTTTGTTTCGCTTGGTTCGGAACATGCCTGCAAGGAGGCCGGCAAATTTTTTATTGAAGGTAAAAACTATGTGGTTCAGGATGGTGATATCCTTCATATAAGGTTCAATGTTTAAATTATTGAATGTTAAAGAATCTACTGACATCTTTCTTATTGTTCCTGTTGTTTTCACATTTATGCTTTTCCCAGAAAGCATCCGATGATATAAGACTTCGCAATATCATTTCTGAAAAAGGTCAGGCGGAAGTAAAAATTCCAAACCCTGGTCCGGCCGAGACTGACAGGATTACCAGGATTTTCTCTGTAAGCGCTGCTACCGGCGAGAGCCTTCATATTTTTCTTTCCCCTCTTACAGTGGAACGATTTATATCTGAAGAATTAGATTATCAGATCATTACAAGAGACGAAAGCAAGGGGATAACCACTTCAGCCAGCCTTAAAGAAGCAATGGAATGGGAATCATATCCTACATATTCACAGTATGATTCCATTATGCGACATTTTGCTAAAACATATCCGTCACTCTGCAGGCTTGATACAATAGGAACAAGCAATAATGGGAAATTAATTCTGGCACTTAAGATCTCCGATAACTGCACTATTAATGAAAATGAACCGGAAGCATTCTATACATCCTCAATCCATGGAAACGAGACTGCCGGTTTTATCCTTATGTTAAGGCTGTCAGATTATCTTCTGGCAAACTACGATACCAGTGAAAGAATAAAAAAACTTGTTGACAATCTTGAAATCTGGATTAATCCGCTGGCAAATCCTGACGGGGCATACAAAGATGGCAATGTCATATCATCACCTGTAAGAGACAATGCCAACGGTTATGATCTTAACAGGAATTTTCCTGATCCTTTGATCTCCGGCAATGTGATTCAGAAGGAAACAAACGATATGATGATCTTTCTGAAGAGTCATATGTTTATTTTATCAGCTAATTTCCATTCGGGGACCGAGGTTGTTAATTATCCCTGGGATCGCTGGAGCAAGCCACATGCTGATGATGAATGGTTTTATACTGTCAGCAGGGCATGGGCCGATACAGTTCATAAATATTCCCGCAAAGGATATATGGATTTTCTCGATAACGGTGTTACAAACGGGTATGACTGGTATCCTGTTTACGGAGGGCGGCAGGATTACGTAACCTATTCATTGTATGGACGTGAAGTCACCGTTGAGCTCGATACAAACTATATCACACCTGCCGGTGATCTGGCTGGTTTATGGGAATACAACCGGCGCTCGCTCATAGGTTACCTGGAAAATCTGTTTTACGGTATACATGGAGTAGTTCTGGATGCAACCGACGATAAACCTGTAAAAGCAATGATTTTCATAGAGGGACATGATTTGGACAATTCATATATTTTCTCTGATTCTTTAACAGGAGTTTTTACCAGGTTACTTGTTCCGGGTTTATATGATCTTAAGTTTACAGCTTACGGTTACAGGGATACTGTTATAAGGAATGTACAGGTTATTGCCGGCGAAGCAGCAAATTTGTCAGTAAAAGTCAGATCCATTTTAAATCCTGCTGATACAACTGACCACTCTCAACCATATTTTTATCCCAATCCGGGCAATACCTTCATAAAAACTGTATTGCCTGAAAAGATGAAAGGAACGGTTAACATAAGGATTTTTACTATGGAAGGAAGAGAAATTACGGATTATGATGCTGATATACAGGAAGAATTACCGGTTCAACTTGATGTCAGCAGGTTTCCGGCAGGAACATATATTGTTGTTTTCAGGAGTATTTCGTCCGATTCATCATGCAGCGGAACAATTATTGTTGTCAGATGATTCTGACTGCATCCATGCATGGAATATTGTTTCTGAACAGGAAAAGATTACTTTTGTGCCTTTGTTTTTGACAAATTTTCAAGTAAAAAAGGGTTTTTACCCGTTTATTGTTTTAAGTTGTGAATAACAGGGAAATGTTTAGAAAAATAGTGTTGGCTGTTTTTGTTCTTTCAGTGAGCTGCTTAAGCCTTGCAGGTCAGGGAGCCTATCTGCCCCCTGATAAACCTGCTCTGATTGTCGGGATAATTGTGGAACAATTAAGGTTTGATCAGGTAGAAAGGTTCAGGGACAGGCTTTCTGAGAATGGGATTAAGAAAATGATTAATGAGGGAACATTCTTCAGAAACGCTTCATATGATTATATGCTTACCCAGTCGGCTCCGGGATACTCAACAATTTCGACAGGTACAGAACCTGCATATCATGGCATTACATCCGACAGCTGGTACCTTCCGCTTAAAAATGAGTTTATCTATTGTACAAAAGATGTTAATGTCGATCCTGTCGGCGGAAGCTATGATTCAGGGCTTCATTCTCCTGTTAACCTTGATGCATCGACATTCTCTGATGAACTTAAGATTGCAACTGGCAAGAAATCAAAGGTGTATTCTGTCGGGATCAAAGAGCAGTCAGCAATTCTGACAGGAGGACATGCCGCAGACGGAGCATTCTGGTATGATAATAATACAGGAACATGGATGACGTCAACCTATTATATGAAATCCCTTCCATCGTGGGTTAACGATTTTAATGCGATGAAATATTCAGAAACTTACCTGAATTCAACCTGGGATCTTTTAAAACCCGGATCTGAATACTCAGTTTGTCTTCCTGATTCAAACAGATTTGAGACCGGATTTAGCGGATTGAACTATTTCCCTTACAATATTAACAAGCTAAGTAAATCAGTTGTAATAAATTCCACACATAATTTTGCATTTCTCCGGGAGACTCCCTTCAGTGATGTTTTAACCACTGACTTTGCAATCAGATTAATTGAGAAGGAGGGGCTTGGAAGTGATGAAATACCCGATTTTCTGTCAGTTTGTTACTCCTCAACTGATTATATCGGTCACAGGTTCGGGCCCTCTTCTGTTGAAACAGGAGATGCAATATTACGTCTCGACAGAGATATTGAAACCCTGCTGAAATATTTGAATGAAAACATAGGGAAAAAGAATTTTCTTGTCTTTTTTACTTCAGCTCACGGAGTTTCGGAAATTCCTCCTGTGATGGAAGATATGAGAATACCTGCCGGCTATTTCAAACAGAATCAGGCATTGCAGCTGCTGCGAAGTTACCTTAATGCTGTCTATGGCGAAGGTGACTGGGTAAAGGGATTTTCTGAAAGGCAGATCTTTCTGAACAGGACACTGATTGAAGATGCAAGGATTCCGATTGAAGATATACAGAAGAAAACAGCAAGATTCCTTATCCAGTTTACCGGTGTATCTTCAGCTTATCCCTATTATGCTTTTGAAGCAAATGATTTCGGAAATGGCCATTTAAGAAGAATTGTGAATAATTTCAGCCCCCAACGATCGGGTGATGTAATTATTACTTTAAACCCCGGATGGGTCGATAAGATTGACGATCAGCTGACAAATCATAATTCCCCGTATGAGTATGATTCGCATGTCCCGCTCATATGGTATGGCTGGACTATTAACAGGGCAACTGTTATGAGAAAGGTTAATATAACTGATATTGCTGCAACATTATCTTCCTTATGCAGAGTGCCTTATCCTAATGCATGTACCGGGGAACCAATGTCAGAACTATTCAGGTAGTAACCTCACCTCTCAGGGTATTTCTTATCAGGCTTGCTTCGGCCAGCAATTCAGGATTGGTTTCACAACCATTTCCCAGGATTATAAGGTTGGCTCCTGCATTAAAAGTTTCAGATATTTCTATCCCATTTCTTAAGCCACCGCCAACAGCAAGAGGTATGGATACATTCGCCTTTACTTTTCTGATTATTTCTGGCGGAACAGGATTTACAGCTCCGCTTCCGGCCTCAAGGTAAATCATGTGAAATCCAAGCATCTCACCAGCCAGGGCCGTGGCTACAACAAGATCTGACTTGTCGGCCGGGATTGCTTCTGTCTGGCTTATATACTCCACAGATGTTCTTTTACCTCCACCAACCAGAATATATCCTACCGAAATAAGTTTTTCCCTGGCATTTCTGAGGTACGGAGCTGCAATTACATGGTTCCCTATAAGAAGCTCAGGATTCCTGCCGGAGATCAGCGAGAGCAGCAATATTGCATCAGCCTTAAGGCTTAACTGAAGAAGGTTGCCTGGAAACAGGACTATTGGAATTTTGCAAAGCTCTTTTACAGAGTCGATCAGATCATCAATATTGTTAAAAGTCAGACTGCCACCGGCAAAAATGTAATCAATTTTGTTTTCTGCTGCGATTTCCAGCAATTTTTTGAGCCCTTGCTCAGTGACTTTATCAGGATCGAGCAGGAGAGCAACACTTTTATTTCCGGGAAAATCAGCTTTTATCATAGTTTTTCTTGGTCCATACAATAGCGTAATTATTATATCGTGTATAGAAGAGATCAAAGGAATCATTTATCTTGTCGGTATGAACCTTACCTTTTATCTCACCTGACTCTTTTACTTCGAATGGCTCAATTGTAATGTTCTTTCTGATACTGATGCCTTCCTTGTCGCAAATTTTATAAAGTGCTTCTTTGGCACACCAGTGAAGGTAAAGATGGTATTTCCTCTTTTCAGTCTCCGATGTTATCTTTTCTTTTCTGTTGATAAACTTAAATGCTATCTTACTGATATTGGAACTCATATTTTCAAGATCAATCCCGACTTTCTCGTTGGTGCTTAGGAGAATAGCTGTCAGTCGGTGGGAATGGGATATACTTATGAACCTTGAACCATCTTTGAGGAAAGGCTTGTTGTTTTTATTGTAAACAATTCCTGCCTCCTTTCCCAGAAGCTCTGACAGAAGGGCTCTGACGCTCAGAAATTCAAGTTTCCGCGAAGTACTCGTAAAAGCTTTGTACTTCTTTTTATCACCATTATCCAGTTCAACAAGGTCAAGTAGGGTTTTAAGGTCCTCCTCGATCTTCCAGACTCCCAGAATAGTAAATTCGTTAAGGTAATGTTTAGAAATACAGCCCATTAATCCGTCAGGGTTTTAACATTCAGTTCCATTTCAGAGTCTCAATAAGATGAAGTATGTCTTCCCGGAAAAATTCAATAACAGGTGCAAGGGAGTCAGAATTAGGTTCAGATTCAAAATACAATGATCCCCTCAGGTAATGTTTTGTGCTGTCGGTAATATAAAACTGGACAGCCGAAGCAGTATTACCTTTAAGATCATATAAGATTCCATAGATCTTTTGCTCCCTGTTATTTATTACAAGTTCATTTATTGCATCTGCTTTTGTGATATGATTTTTAACATTCATGGTATAAGTTTGCTCTATCAGACTGGCAAGATCTCCTTCTACATCCTTGTAAGTCAGATAGATCATGGCTTTATACCGGGGGAATTCAATATTAAACCATCCTGGTTCTGAAATATTATCACGATTTTCAGTGATGTGACCATAAACCGGAAATTCAAAGCTTAAAGGAACGACACCCGGGTTCCTTCTTTCGTTGAATACCAGATAGCTTTTTGAAGGCAGATCGATCCTGAAATAGCCCTTTGGTTTCGGAACCAGAGGTTCCCTGCAGCTGCCTAAACAACATATGGTCAATATCAACAGGTATTCATGAATATTAGATTTCTTCATTCTTATCATGATCGTCATCTATTTCAACACGTATCTCCTTTATCCTTCTTTTGTCGGCCGATTCAATTCTGAAATTAAAATTGCTGTACCTGATAACCTTACCTTTCTGAGGTATTTCACCAGTAAGTTCAAGTATAAGTCCTGCAAGGGTTTCTGATTCGCCCCTGACATCCTCAAAATAGTCATCCTCAATCTCAATGATCTTGTAAAAATTGTTCAGACTGATTTTCCCTTCAAAAATATATGTCTTATCATCTATTTTTCTGTGCATTGATTCATCTTCATCACTTTCATCGGTTATTTCTCCGACTATCTCCTCGAGCACATCCTCAAGAGTTATTATACCTGAGGAACCGCCATATTCGTCGATCACAATTGCCATATGTATCTTTTTTATCTGGAACTCCTTAAGCAGTTCGTTGATTTTTTTTGTTTCAGGTACAAAGTGAGGTGGTCTCATAAGAGCCTGCCACTTGAAGTTGTCAGACGAATTTGTATATGGAAGAATATCTTTAGCATACAGAATTCCTTTTACCGAGTCGAAGGATCCGGAATAAACGGGGATTCTTGAAAATCCCGATTCGATTATAAGTGATTTTACACTGTTGAACCCGAGTTTTATATTAATGGCTGTTACATCAATTCTTGGGCACATTATTTCGCTAACGTTAATATT
>Ga0209254_10000794_pt1 | contig 27297 bp, 31 predicted proteins | sample FrelakmetDIP11DI_FD_187148 | JGI IMG/M metagenome (GOLD analysis project Ga0209254, IMG submission 187148) | Freshwater lake sediment microbial communities from the University of Notre Dame, USA, for methane emissions studies - DIP11 DI (SPAdes)... | ecosystem: Environmental > Aquatic >...
TAGCCCCGTAAAGGTACTCCCGCCTCTAAGGCATCGGAGCACTGCCATAAGATTTCGTTAAGATAAGTTGGCCTCTGTTTATCCTGGGCATCGGCCAAACCGTTCTCAGTGATATAAATGGGCAGATTGTATTTTTTAAGGCTCAAAAGGATTCTCCTCAGACCGGATGTTTCCAGCCACCAGCCCAGGTCAGAAGTTTTGCCATTGGGATTAGCTCGGGGGTTAAAGTATTTGACATTACTCGTGAAGTAATAGTTCAGACCTATTAGGTCAAGGTTCTTTCTGATGGGTCGAAACAGAAAGTCATTATTCAGAAATCGTAACCACCCGGCAGCTAGATGATCCAGGGGGCTGTGACTTTGCGGAGACTTTTGGAACCAGGCCATGTTCTGGACAATGCCCACGGTGTATCGGCCAACTTGCTTAATGGCCCGATACGCTTTGTTATGCGCCCGGATCATGTTCATTTGGACAAGGTAGACCTTGGCCGGATTTGTCAGTTGAGGCGGCCACCTTCCGCTTAAAAAAGAAAGCACGGAATAGACCTGGGGCTCGTTTATGGTGAGATAGACATCCACCAGATCCCCAAACTCTTGGGCGCACTTGCGGGCGTAGCGGGCAAAAAGCTCAGGTGTTTGCCAATTGACCCAACCGCCGCGGTTTGCCAGCCAGATAGGATTGGTGAAATGATGCAAGGTAACAAAGGTCTTTAAGCCCCTATCCTTAGCCGCTCTGATGACCTTTTTATAGTGTTCTATTTCCTTCTCATCGAATACCCCGGGCAACGGTTCTATTCTGGCCCACTCCACCCCAAACCTGATGGCGTTATTATTCATTTGTACAGCCAGGTCAAAATCTTCTTCGTACCGATTGTAGGAGTCGCAGGCTTCTAGGCTGGGCTCCAGCGGCCATTTTGTTTTGTTTACACCGGGCAGATTAGTGTCATCCAGCCTGTTTCTATGTTCCCAGGTCCACCAATCGCTGTTTTGGTTGTTGCCCTCGATCTGATAGGCGGCCGTAGCTGTCCCCCACAAAAAATCTTTAGGAAAAGTATAACTACTCATATCTTAAGTATACACATGCAACTGATCGTAAATGAACTTATTTTTATTGGGAACGGTTTACAGTTTGCCCGCTAATTTCATCGTAACACTCAGGCACCATGTCTGTTGGAAAACCATACGGTTCAATATTAGCGCAAAGGATAGAACCATTCCCGTCAAATACCAAGACCCACTCTCCGCTCCCATCGTATGCGGCCAGGAAAGAGCCCGCGTTTCCGGCAGCGGGCTGTTCCTCGTCAGGCTCAATGAACTGGACACTTCCGGAAAGGTGATTATCGGTGCTTTGTATGATATCCACCAGGATGGCGGAGCTTTCTTTATCATATTTCTTCATGAACATATTTTTAACAATATATTCCTGGGAAAGTTTCTGAACCATGTCCTTATCAACTATTCCACATCTGATTTCAACCAAAACCTCACCGGATCTGATCAGGCACGCCAGCTCCTCTTTTACAAAACCGTATTGTTGGACGTTCTCTTGGGAGAGCAGGTTGTAATCGTCTGGATTAAAGCCGCTGGATTTAAAGATCTCTACTATGGTATCAGCTGATTGATCAAAGTTTACCCCTTGGCCCAGCACCTCTATTCGGCTGTTTTTTAAAGACCATTCAAAGGAAGCATCTTCCAGCCGCAATACCTCCAGACCCAATTCCCTGCCCAAAGCCACCAGCCAGTCTTCTACCCGGGTATCCTTTTCCTCTTCTATGTATCTCACTGATTGATTTTCCGGGAGCTGATTGTTTGTTTGTTCGTCGACGCTGCTCACCGTTCCCTTAACATCAGATTGTGATTGGGAAATGAAATAGACGCCACCGGCACCCACAAATATTATTAGTAGGGCAGTAGCTAGGGCGGCAAATTTAGTTCTCATCCCTTATTTCTTATTGGACAGAAACTGCAAAGCCAGTATGGCATAGAGGATCACGCTGAAGAAAAGCGCAACCCAGCCAAACAGAATTAGACCCTCATTACTTGAACCTATGGCACCAAAAGCCATAATATCTATGGCCAAAAGCACCAGTAAAGATAGTGGCAGAATTATTTTCTTCACATATATATTATATAGAGTTCATCCAGAAAAAGAAAACACCCAGCCAAAGTTTGCTTGATCAACACGATTGTTGATATAGGCAATACTTAAGCTGGGTGCCCTGGTTAGGGTTTGTAGACGGAAGCAGAACTGCCATAGACAAACCCGGTGGTGATATCTCCGCGGCCTGCGCAGGAAAAACTGTCTGCCTGCCAGGGGTTGATGTTTAGTCTTTCTTCATGGTGAGTTGAGCCGTAGATCTCAAGCCGAACACTGATCACCTCAGCTACCGTGTTCTCTGCGAGTTCGCAGCTGTCGTAGGTACCTGGGTTGATGGGCGTGCCCGCCAGAAGGATGACCAGATCGTTGACCTGGTAGCCGTCCAGGGGCTGCCCGCAGGCGGTGAGAAAAGCGGTGAGGAACAGAACGAGGATAAATGCCTTAGCCATTATGGCCTCCAATCCGTGAATTTGCAGATAGCGGCGTTGGCCCCGTGTAAGCATAATTATATCCTATAGTGTGTATATGGTCAAGTGGAATCTAGAGGAGAAAATAGGCCACAAAACCGGAGGCGATTACCGCCACGGAGGCGGCGGTGAGTTTTAGCGTGAACTCTTTTTTGGCTTGGGGAATGGAATAGATGATCTTGGCCAACATGTTAGTGGAGATAACAAACAGCAAGGTGAGCAATGCCGCGTCAGTAGAAACGGCAGCATTAGCTTGTTCTGCCAAGTTGATGAGCACGGCGTCCAGCCCGGCAAAGGAGGCCAGTATTGAGGTGAATAAAAATCCTGTCTGACCAAAAAGCAGTAAAGCTGATTTGGTTACCAATCGGACAACTATAAGCACGAAGGCGAAGGTTAGGGCGTGCTTAAGGGAGAAGATTTCCTTTTCCTCTGGATAGGCCAGATTCTCAGCGGGGTCTTCCGAAATGATCATCATCCTTTTTCTGTCTTTCAGATGGAAATAGAGGAAGGATAGGGCACTGGCGGCCACCACACTAAAAAGGACCGGTGTGACAGAAACCAACCACCGGCTGTTAAGCGGAGCCAATAGGATGAAGATGTGAAGGTAACTTGTCAGAGTGGAAGCCATAGCGGCGGTGACCAACTCATTGGTGTTGTTTTGTATCCGGCTCCGTCGTCCCAGGGAGATGATGATGGCGGTGGAAGAAACCAATCCGCCCACAGCACTGGCCAGCACAACGCCTTTTTTATGACCAGAAAACTTGGTCAAAACATGGCCTAATATGTCTATGCCGGTGATCAGGGCCACGATGAACCACAGCTTAAAGGGGTTGATGATCTCCAACTGACTGAAAAAATCCATGTTGGCGTTGTAGGCCCGAAGGATATTCCTGATGGATTGGAAGTCAGCCAGGTGATAGGACTGATTTGGCAAAAAAGGTAGGATCACCAGGGCGATGATGGCAAAGCCAATAAAGGCGTTGATCTCCGTTCTTTTTAGACCCAGGGCAAAGGTGTGGCTTTTTTCTTTCACGGAAAGTATCAGCTCAATGACTATGCTTACGGCAATCACCAACTGCAAAGGGACAATGTTCGAAGTAACAAAATAGCCGATCAAAAATGAAAATATGGCTCCCAGCTCTGTAGTTAGCCCCATGGACTTTATCATCCAGCCGCCCACACCATAATAAATGAAAATGAGAATAAAAAATGAGACGGTAGTAATGACAGACAAGTGCAAATGGCCAAATAGATACAGTAGCCCTGAGACCGCACCCAAAAGGGAAATAAGTGAGTAAGTCCTTATACCCCAGGTGTCGCCCCTATCCAGTTTCTCCTCTTTTTCTTCGGTGCCTGGGGCTGAGCCTCTTTCCAGGCCAATGAGCCCGCCCAGGACAATGGCCAAAAGAAGTTTCAGGGGCAGGGCTATGGATTCCATGTTTTAACTATAGAAAAGATGGCTGGTTTTGTCTATCGGACCAGGCTGGCTACGGCATTGACAATTTCCTGACTGCTGAAGTACTTATAAAGTTCACTCTGCCAATTGGGATTGGTGATATTGACCAGAGGATCTACGCCTCGGCCCTCTATAGGCAGATTATCATCTCTGAGTGTAAGGCTATGTACCAGAAGCGCCGAATAAGTTTCATTTTCCGGATCTAGTTGGTTACTAATCTTAAAGACCGCCTCTACGGTTCCCCATCCCTTGGTGGGAACTCCTACCAACACACCCACATTGTACTTTTTTAAAACGGCTGCAAAGACTTCCCCGGAAGACTGAACCTGGCCGTCTATAAGGGCTATCACCTTTTTGTATCTTACCAGACTGGGTAGCCAGCCGGCCTTGGTAATGAAGTCTTGTTTCTCGCCCCGCTTGAAGAATTGGTAAGCATATTGGTTTTGTCCTATGAAGGGACCCAAAAAGTAGGGCAGGCCGTCAATGGCTCCGCCGATATTGCCCCTCAAGTCTACAATAAGGGTATCAAGCTCGCTGCCGGTGTCGTATTTTTCCATTACCCGGTTGAGCTCTTCCACAGTGGTGGGAGAAAATTTTGTTATATGAATATAGGCTATCCGGGGTGAGATCAGGCGGTTTTCTATGGTGGGATTGGCTCCGGATTCATCGTAAACCTGCTTGTTACCCGTATCACCGATGACCTTGTTGGCCAGTTCTACCTTTTGTATCTCGGCTTGGACCTCTGGGGTCTGCTCTTTTTGTTTTAGTTCAGCCATCTTGGCGGTGTAGGCGCTGGCTATTTGATCTAAAGAAGCCTCTTTAGGTACCCCCAGAGCTCCATAATGATCAGCATTGGGATCTATATTCTTGACGGTGTTGGAAAGTTCCTGCTGTTTTTGAGCAGTATAGAGCCGGCTTCGGCCAAAAGGTTCAAGATTGGCTAGAACTATATCAGCCACCTTGGTGATGAAGTCCTTCTTCTCGGCGTCGCTTTTACCCTCCATGGCTGTGAATAAAATAGCCCGCAGATCGTTTTTAGTAAGCGGAGATGAACTTATTTCCTGATCCGTAACCTTTTGGACAGCCAATTTGGTGATATTTGCCAGCTGTTCATCGCTGAGCTTATTCCAGTAATAGTTCATTATTAAGTCGTAGACTTCGAAGAAAAAGGTAGTGTACTTGTCATCCTGGGACTCTTCCGAACCGCTACCCCCGAAGATCTCGCTTGAAGGTAAAACATCCTCCCACTTATTTCCAAAAGGTGACTTCCTGCCCAGGATGGTCACTGCAACCACTAGTGTGACGGCCGCCAAGGTAACAAACTGCCTTCTGGTTATTTTTAAGCTTTTTATCTTAAGAGGTTTTAGTCTTAGGGCGGGAAGCTTGAGTTTTAATTTTATGGGCATTTTCATACTCTTAGTAATATAACATCGCTGGGCAATGATTTAAAGAGGAAATAATTTTGGGAAAATGGGCTTTTCCCGTAGCGGTAACCATCATTAGACTATGATCAATAGGGTAAGGAGTAGGACAACCACAAAGGCCAGCCAAGAAGCTGTGTAGCTGGCCACCTGAACAGCCCCCTTGGTATCTTTTTGTCCCAAAACATGATAGCAGGAGTCCGATCAGGCTACAATATATATAGTTATGCCCAGAACCTGCCGAAAACCAATGAAAGCCGGGGACATTTTTTAAAGGGTTTCATATTAACTAGACTATATAATAATTCTTAAAAAGAAATCTGATCGCCTTGGGCCAGACCATTTTTTATTGCCCAACCCCCGTTTAGCTCCAGAACATACTGAGATTTGTATGGGGAACTGTAAGTTGGGCATGGACTCTTTTTACACGGGGGAGTGCTGTGCTCAATGTGAACCACTTCCTTTTTAGAGTTAAGCCAGATGATGTCCAAAGGAATCAAGGTGTTCTTCATCCAGAAAGTATTGTTCCCCTCATAGTCATAGACAAAAAGCATACCTTCATCCTGAGAGAGTGCCTGTCTATACATCAGCCCTCGGCCTTTTTGGGTAGGGGTGTTGGCTACCTCAACCCTGACTACCACGCCCTTGATCTGGATTGGCAGTTTGCGGCTGTCATCCGGTTTTGGATAGAAGATTACTGTGAAGATCAGGAGGATAGCCAACAGGAGCCAATATTTTTTCTGGTTAAAACGGCTGAGCGGGCAGCTTTTTTTAGGCGGCAGAAGTTTTATAATCTTTTTGATCAAGTTCATCACAGGTGAATTTTATCACGCTTTTTTAATAAGTTCTTCACCTTGATTCCTGGGATTATTTACTTTGTTCGAAACCGGATAGGCTTCCATGCGGCTGTGCTCATAAGGTTTTAAAAGCTTTTGCAGTTTGTCTGGTGAGTTTTGGGGATTTAACCAGGTTTTTTCTTCATTTCGGGACAGGATTGCCGGCATACGCAGGTGAATGGACCTCATGAGCTTATTGGCCTCTGTGGTGATGATACAAAATGTTTTAAACTGTTTACCTTCAACGTCCTGCCAGATATCATACAAGCCGGCAAAGGAAAAGATATCTTTGTCCCTTAGCTGAATAAGGTACGGCACCTTATCATTCCCCTCCTGCATCCATTCGTAAAATCCCGTAGCGGGAACCAGACACCTTCTTTCCTCAAAAGAGTGTTTGAAGCTGGATTTTTGAGCCAAAGTTTCTGCCCTGGCGTTAATCAAGCGGCTGCCTATTCTGGGATCCCTGGCCCAATGAGGTATGAACCCCCACTTCATAATCTCAATGGAGTTTGGGGAGTTTTTGGTAATTACCGAAACGAGAGAGCCCGGAGAGATATTGTACATTGGCCCAGCAGCAACATGTTCAGAGACAAGATCTATGGGAACATCATATCTTTTATAGAGGACTTTTGATTCCTGGGCAAAAATGTATCTGCCGCACATACCCCCATTTTACCAAATAAAACACGAATAAGTAAGGGTTGCTTACACGGCTATAAGATGTCATAATCGTTACATGAAAAAAGCAAAACTAATTCCTATACTGATACTTATATTAATTGTCATTGGCCTAGGGGCATTTTTCTTTACGGGACAAGGCAAGAAAACTGACCAGGCCGCGGATACTCAGAAAGGTCAGATGGTTGATAAAACCAAGGAGACTAAGAAGGATGAGAGCTTTACAGGTACTTTGACAGATCTACTCAAAATGGGCAAATCGGTTAAATGTACCGGCAGCTTCTCCGATGAAGAGAGTAGCATGGAAATGGTAGTTTATACATCAGGCGAGAAGTCATATTCGGAAACTTCTTTTATGGCCGCTGATGGTGAGAATATGAAAACTTATTCGATCTTCGACAGCGAGTGGCTGTACACTTGGAATGATCAGGGTATGGCAACAAAGATGAAAGTGTCTGATATGGAAGATCTGGCTAAGGACCTGCCGGCCGGTGAAGAAACCGAGGAAGCTGTGGAAAGCTCGGAAGAGTACCAGAACGACTTTGATTATAAATGCTCGGCTTGGATAGTTGATAACGGAAAATTCACTCCGCCCAGTGATTTAGAGTTTACTGATCTGACTCAGGTGATGCAGGAAATTTCCGAATATGCTGGAACCGGGGAGGATGATGAGACCGGAGATCCTATGAAAGCGGCCTGTGCGGCGTGCGCCATGCTGCCGATTGATGAGCAGGCTGAGTGTAAAGCCAATCTCAGCTGCGAATAGGCGCAAAAAATCCACAAGAGGAACTAGCAGAGGAAATGAGGTGGCGGCGGAGCTATTCGACTAGGTAGACTTCGTCCCCGTCCCTGACCTTGTCCTTTACCTTTATCCCAATTTCTTGTCCGGCTTTGGCTTCGGAAATGTTTTCATGGTTTACCTGCATCTCGCTTATTTCCTGCTCAAAGTCAGTTGTGGCTCCCATGAACCTGACGGTCTGGCCCACCTTTAATTTCTTAGTCAGCTTGATTATTCCCACCCCAATATTGGTGTAAAAGTGATTTATTTGACCTATTTTGGTATCTGCCATGTATAAGCACCTCCTTGCAGCAAAAACTTGTGTGCAGATGACGTTATTATATCAATAAAACAATGGAAAATTAAAAAAGGTTGGGCGCCTTTAGAAAACGGTATGTTTATCCAAAGGCGCCCGGCGGCAGAAAGTACGAGAAGGTTACTGCAGATACCGGTCCCGCTTGGACTGGCGGTGTGCCTCCTCGGCCTGCTCAACGGTGATGGCCTGGCTGGGGGTGGGGTGCATCCCTTCTGCTTGGCACTGACTGTTCAGATCCGCATCGCTGGCCAGTTCTATGTCCGTGGTAGTCGCCTGTCTTTTTGGCTTGCTGCCATTCTTTTTGCTCATTTCATCTCCTTCGTATTATAGGTTGGCTGGATTTTACCTTGGTTTTAGGCGCTTGTCCAACGTTCTTGTACCCGGTGCCGCTTACATATAGAATTCAAACTATGAAGATATTAAAAGAGAAAGCAACCTATAAAATACTAACTCCGATTGGAGAATTAAAGAACCAGCTTAAAAGAATAGAAGTTGCCGGAAGGACATGTTATCAATCAGAAAAACAGGTAGTGACCGAAAAGTCGGCCGAACAGTTTGTCCGCATGTTATTAAAAAAAGGCCACGAAAGCGTGATCGAACATACTTATCTAACCGTTAAGTTCATAAATTGCTCCCGGGGCTTTACCCATGAAATGGTCAGACACCGGCTGGCTGCCTATTCCCAGGAATCAACCCGATATGTAGATTATGCCAAAAGAGGTGAGGGGCCGGATCTAAATAAGTTTGAGCTTAAATGTGTAGTACCGCCGCACAAAGATGAGAATCAGAAAGTTGAGTTGGAGGATGGCCGGAAATTGAGCATCAAGGAGATGTTCCAGCAGGAGGAAATGTTCTACCGGGGTTTGAGAAAATCAGGCTGGCTACCACAAGATGCCCGGCAGATCCTACCTACCGGAATATCCGCGGAGCTGGTGGTTTCAGCCAACTGGCGTGAATGGCGGCATATTTTTAAGATGAGAACCTCACGTATGGCGCATTGGGAAATAAGGCTGGTAATGATCAAATTGCTTAAGGAGTTAAAACAGATCCTGCCGGTAATGTTCGAAGATTTTAAGATGGCGGGTGTAGATCCTGACGGATTAGAGTATTTCAGCCAGGAGTGATTTCAAGCCTTGTCAAAGCTTCTGGCGTCGCTTGCTAATAAAACCAAAAAATATCCCGAATAAGAAACTAGCGGTTAAAACAGCTGCCATCGCCAAAGATATCCTTACCGGGGTAAAGTTACCCTGGGGTTCCTGATTGTTTTGTGGCTGAGTTTCGGATGCCGTAACGGGCGGGGAGTATTCAATTATCAGTCTGGGGGGAACTTCGGATTGGGAGTTATAGTATTTCTTGACGTATTCCATCTTATCAGAACCCGCCAACTGAAGGCCGTACGCGGTCCCTCCGTTTGTCAGCCAGGCCTGCAGGATCTTGGTTAGATCCAGAGCCGTATAAGGCTGACCGCCCAGCATCAGCTCTTCCGTGGAAATGGGAAAATTAGTCTCCTGCCTAGCCGGTCTTTTATTCCAGGTGACTGATTGTTCGGTCCAGGCCTCAGAAAGCAAAGAACCGGTGAAGGGTACGAACGTGCTGTCTGAAATAGGCTGTCTGGCCAAGACAAGATTGGCTGATAAGATGTTTGAAGATGCCGGTAAAGAGGATAGATCAAAGTCTAAAATCAAAATACTGATCTCAGTTCCCAAGCTATTACGGCTAATACTCAGAGGGATAGACTGGTCTGTGAGGCGGTTTGGGTAGCGGCTGAAAATAGAAGCTTCCTGCGTGGGGTATAACACCACCCTTTCTTCAGCCCGAGCTACGGGAGTCAGCAGAAGAAATGACCACATGATGAAATACAGCCAAGATATTTTTAGCATATAGGTAGTTTAAAGGCACAAGCGTTGAAATTTCAAGTGTTCCGGATGATGGGCGGTTTATTTTGTGAATTGGAAGGCGTTGTTGGCGCAGGGATTATGCACTTAACATAGGATATTTTCCTGTGGGGACGAGGGCTAGCCAACCAGAACTATGTAGCCAATTACGGCCAAATGGAACACCTGGTCTATGCCTATGACCAGTATATTCCAAAGAGATTCACTCACGTCTTCCTTGACGGTTCTTTTAATGGTTTTCAGCCACCAGTATTCGAACTGGCGATTGTCCAAGATGAGGTGTGAGACAAACAAAGTAAGTAGGTGAACCAACTGAATATTGTAGATGTAGAAAGCCGGTATGAAAAACAGAGTATAGATTGAGCAGTGTACTAAAAGAGGAAGAAATTGCTTTGATTTGTTTAGTGTTTCCCACTTGGTCTGAAAGAGCCAGTCTGACACAAAGTGGGTGAGAAAAAGGGCTTCGAAGGGTGTGAGTTGCATACTAGCTAGATTCTAACATATACACCATCTCGCTGATTTAGTGCCTGCTTTATTGCAAACCGCGTCCGCTGAGGCAAGTGATATATTCCCTGTCTTTGTTGAGGATGTGGGTGGAGAGCCAGGTTTGTGAAAAATCGGCCGCCTCACGGGCCAGAGCATAAATGTCCGAATTCTCTATTCTTACCCGGCCTAGATAGTCTTTGACTTTTTCTCGGTAAAGGTCATGCGCTTGAGCGTGTGTCTCCCAGCCGTCGCACTTGTATCTATTTATACATTGCTCCTCGTAGTCCAAATGATAGAGTGCATATCGGCCAAGCCTGACCAAGGCAAGTATGAGATTTTCCTTAAGCTCATCACTGCGGGGTTTATCCAGAAGAGTGATGATCTGGTTAGTAATCTCAAAGAAACCCTTGTGCTGTTCGTCCAGCGAGGGGACTTTCACACTATACTCATCTTTCCAGACAAAGCTTATTGACATTTGTTTATGGTACGAGAGACGTAAGATAGCGTCAAGTCGGTATTTTGTCTTAGGCTACCTTTTCCGGGAACAGCTTGCCTTTTGGTTTATTGAGCTTATCACCTACGGAGAAGGAGTCCCACATTTGCTGACTGAGGCCAACCTTCATCTCTTTGCCCTCTTCCGTTTTGACCACCAGCCAATAAAAGTGGTTCATCTTTTTTGGGTTGTCATGATCGCGGACGGCATTTTCCTTTTTATCAGTTACCACTCCGCTCCAGGCGGCATTCTTGGATTTTAGCACCAGTTTGACAACTATAAACAGGAAGACAAAGATCAGCAGACCAAAAAATCCCATGAACAGGATGATTGGCAAGAATACAAATAGTTTTTCCATATGGTACCGGCCTTTCTAAAATTGATAATTAGGGTCCTGTGGCAATCTCGGTTATCTTCCACAGGCCATCTCCATTCTTGCTTGCCGCCACCCAGCGGGTGTCTGGGTCTCCATCCCAGCCGTAGTAAGGTATAGTTGCCCCAGCCGACTTTTCTGACATATCAACGGACAGAACCACTTTAAAGACCCCATTATTTTCAGTCCAGCTCTCTTCAGCCCAGGGTTCGATACTAATTATTTTTAAGGATGTTACCTCATTGAACTGCACTCCCCAGGCTTGACGGGCGGATTCGTCCGGAGCTAGGTTGGTATCCAACAAGCTTACGGCTCCCGGCACCCGTTTCTCGGCAATCAAGCTGAAGAAAGTGTGGATGATGCTTTCTGCCGAAGGTAGAGGAACGGTTGGTTGGTCTGCCTTTGGCAATGGAGCAGATTGCCCCCGGGGACTATTGGTGACACCCCAATATGCACCACTCGCAAAGATGATCCCGGCTAGAACGTAAAAAAGTATTTTCATTGATAGATTAATCTCCCCTCCACCCGGCTGGTGCAATTTTGATGGGCTCTGAGATATTCCTCCAGCACGTCTTGGGCGGAAGTGGTGACCACTTTATGCTGGCCGCCGGATATGAGAGCTTCGCCGGAAATGTTCAAATAAGCCTGGCTGTTGTTGTAATGAAAGCCCTGCACACAGATAGTATAACTGTTCGAATCTGTGACCGTTGCGCCATTTATTTCCAGGCTTTCCAGCTTGGCCTTTTTGTCATTATATATCGCCCTGACCCCCCGGTTGACCTGGTAGCACTCCCCCTCGCCGTCCCTATTTTCTATGCGCATGATATGCGAAAAGAGGCTTTTTAACTGGCTCCCCGTGATCTCAAATCTATGCAGACTATCGTCGTACGGGAAGCAGGCCAGAAAATCCTTCAGGGTGACCAATGGGCCAAGCTCTTTAACTCTGATCGAACCGCTACCCACCAAAACCACATCACTTTCGCTGTTTTCGGCAAAGATATCGGCCACGAGATTTCCCAATGAGGTTTCTACTTCCCGTTGGGGGTGAGTTAGCTTGACAGCACATTTTGTCACCAAGGAGGAATACTTTCTATCCACGTCCTGTTTGAAGTGCTCGATGTAATTGGCCAGCTCCTTATCCGGCTTGGCCAGATTATTATCTATGGGTACCAGTTGCCACTTATAATCAACAATGGCATTGGTATCGTCGTCTACCGTGATGTCAAACCGGCCTATTTGGTCGGAACCTACGCCTGCCTGAGCGATCAGTATGTTACCTACCTTTTTGGGTTTGTCTAAAACGGTATGGGAATGTCCGCCTATTATAAGGTCAACGCCCCATTCCGGTTTGAGTAGCTTAGCCAGTTCAATATCTGACTCAAAGCCGATGTGAGTAAGTAGGATGGTAAGGTCAATATCGTCATTTTTATAAGCATTGCAGATCTTGCCTACCTCATGGCTAGCCTCCTCCAAGGTGACAAAACTGCCTACTAGAGGATCCTGTTTGAGTGCGTCCATTATCTTTTCGGTGATGATGCCGGTGAACAGGATATCAAATCCGGCTTTCTTGATAACAAGATAGGGATTCATCAAACGCTTGTTGTATTTTTTTATATAAAGATTGGCATTGACGATGGGGAAATTGGCCATCTTCTCCAAAAATAATAGGTGGGGAAGACCGTAATCAAACTCGTGATTTCCCAGGGCGACCACATCCGGTGAGAGGTAGTTCATAATCTCCATGGTGGAGATGCCCTTATATTCAGCGTCAATTAGGGAGCCCTGGACCATATCTCCGGAAATGACATAAAGGACATTCTCTTCCTGCTTTCTAACCTGATTTATGTAGCCGGAAAGTAAAGCCAGGCCGCCTATGAGCTTACTCCCCTTTCCCTGTACCTCGGATAGGAAGTCACCGTGCATGTCATTGGAATGAAGGATGGTAAATTTTTTAGTTGCCATATTGTATGTCCTAAAGACATTTTACTAAATAGGATTGGAATGTTAAGAGGAAAACTGCCGTGGGGTTTTAAAAAGAAAACAGAAAAACAGCATGATGAAGATAACATAAAGCCAAAAGAAAAGGTCCAAGTATTTGTGAACAAATAAAGGCTTTTTCTTATCTAATTCTCATGTACAACCAGCTACTAGGGAGGGCACTTCCGTGGGATCCACAGAAGCACCCTCCCTGAGTAGTTCAGGCACTACTTACGGTTTCACCTCTGGGTCCAGGCAGGACGGTTGCCGGCAGATTTCCGGGTACTTCGGATCGAACCATTCCGGAATCCACTCGGGATCCGGATAGACGATGTTGCCGCGGCAGTCAATGCCCACGATGGCATCGTACAGGACGTCGTCCGCCTCGTACACGAAGTCCGGATGCGAACAAACGGAGCAGATCTCCGCCTGGCGCCCAATGGAAACTCCGGGTGAGTCGTCATCCAGAGCAAGCTTGACCCAGCAGGATCCGTTGCGGGCGCCGTGACCCCAGTACCAGTCGTCGGCGTCGTAGTCCACCAAGGCTATTTGCCGGTAGGCGTCCCTGACCTCACAGACGTAGCAGTCAGCGGGTTCGCTGACCACGCCGCCGGTCATAAGACCCAGGGGGTCGGAGATCTCGATCTCCTCGCTTTCGTCCACGGGGATGTCAAAGGCGCCAAACTCGGCCACCTCCAACTTGTGCGAATTGGTCCACGCTCCCTCGGCTACGGTGACTTCTTCACCGTCCAGCACGTAGAAGACGCGCCACCCTCCGCAGTCGTTGGTTAGGCCCACCAGCCCGTCATGCAGGACTTGACAGTCCTTGGGCTCTTCGATGTGGAAGCCGTAGCTGTCGGCCTCTTCCAGGATGAATGGCTCGGTCCAGTAGCCCTGGTCCACGACGGTGCCCTGATCTTCAGGCGAGTCGTACCGCGTGACTACCCACCCCTCGCAGTTGTTCTGGGTGAGATCGTACCACGGCTGGAAGCAGTCATCAGGCTCGTTCACCCGATGATGCACCGGACCCTCCGTATGGATGTGGGACTGTAGGACCCAAAAGCCCATGAACCAGCGGTAGACCCGGTAGTGGATCTTGACCTGGTAGTTGTGCTGGCCGCTGGGATTCCAGGGATTCAGATCACCGCTGAAGTCCGAGTATGGCACCGGATTCCAGCCGCCGCCGTTGTTGACCTGGGTCTCAAACGGCACGTACTTGTAGCTGCCGGAGACGTACGTTCCGGGGTTGACGGTGATCCCGTAGCCTTCGCAGGTCTCGTGGTAAGTAATACCAAGATTCCAGGCGGAGGCGGTGGAGGTGAGCAGCATTGCCGCCAACAAGGCAACAACAACTGACACCATCAACAAAGATGGTTTGCGCATGGCGTTACTCCTTTTTTGGGTTGGATTCGGATCATTCGTGCCAAAAACTCACTTACTGTGGTACTAAGCTCTTACAATGGAGTCTCCTTTCTCCCCGCGTGTGATCATTATGAGGCCAAGATGGCTGTTATTCTGGTTGTAGTCTTTCTACCATCGGTAGAAAAACCTGTTTTTCTGTTTTTAAATGTGCCATTGAAAAATTGGCAAAGGGGATTCTACCTTACAAATTCATCAATGTCAAAGCTATAGGATATTAATTCGGGGGAATATATCACTAAACCTAAGCCGGTTCTTTCAAATGGAAAAATAACATCCAGACCAGGATGGCAAAGATCACCAATGCCCCGCCGTATTTAATGAGCGGATCCATGGGGGCAACCAAGATGGGCGCAATGATGACCGAGACCAGGTTGATGACTTTAAGTAGGGGATTTAAGGCTGGGCCGGAAGTGTCCTTGAGTGGGTCACCCACCGTGTCTCCTATCACGCTGGCTTTATGGGCTTCGGAGCCCTTGCCGCCAAAGTTTCCCTCTTCAATATGCTTTTTGGCGTTGTCCCATGCCCCACCCGCGTTGGACATGAAGACCGCAAACAGCTGACCGGATAAAATGAGCCCGGCTAAAAAGCCCCCCAGCGGTTCTACCCCCAACAGCAGGCCAACCAGTACGGAGCTGAGAATGGCCAGCACGGCTATAGGCAGAAGCTCTCTTTGGGCGGCTAGAGTGCAAATAGTTACGGTGCGGGCATAGTCAGGTTTTTGAGTGCCTTTCATGATCTCAGGATTGGCAAATTGCCTGCGCACCTCATTAATTATGGACGAAGCGGCCCTGGATACGGCCTCAATCAGACGGGCAGAGAACAAAAGAGGCAGGGCACCGCCTATCAGAAGGCCAACAAAGACAATGGGCTCTGAGACCCTGATTCCAGCCAGCAGTGTTCCGGGACTAACCTTTTCCACGTCCGTGATAAACGAACCAAACAGGGAAACGGCGGCAATGACCGCGCTACCTATAGCCACACCTTTGGTTATGGCCTTGGTGGTGTTTCCGGCGGCGTCTAATTTGGCCAGGATAGCTTGTCCGCCTGAGTTTATTTTGGCCATCTCGCCAATCCCGCCCGCGTTGTCTGAAATAGGACCAAAAGAGTCCATAGCCACATTATTTCCCGTGAGGGTAAGCATACCTATACCGGTCAGAGAGACGCCGTAAAGCACATAAACTGCCGGAAAGCCGTGATAAATGGTTATGGCGCCCATGATGGTTAGGGCTATGACGAGGACGGACCAGACACTTGATTCCAGGCCCACTGCCAACCCGGATAATATGGTGGTTGCCGCCCCGCTTTTTGTCTGCTCGGCTATCTTTTGGACAGGGGAGTGTTCGGTGTCAGTGAAATGGCTGGTGAGGTTGTCTATGACAATGGCTAGGATCACGCCAATAACTACGGATAAAAAGGCGCGCCATTCGTTCATGTAAAAATGGGCTAAAAAGGCAAACAAGATGGCTGATATTATGGCCGAAGTGTAAAAACCGCGGTTGATAGCTTTGAGTGGATTTTCATTAGTCCTACCTTTGACAAAGGAGGTGCCAATGATCGAGCTGAGAACTCCAATGCCCCTCACGATGAGCGGGAAGACTATCCACTTAACGGAGCCGGTCATAGATGCTAGAGCCAAACCCAGAATAAGGGAAGAGACAATGGTAACCTCGTAGCTTTCAAAGATGTCAGCCGCCATACCGGCGCAGTCCCCCACATTATCTCCCACCAGATCGGCAACCACGGCCGGATTTCTGGGATCATCTTCCGGGATACCGGCCTCCACTTTGCCCACCAGATCGGCGCCCACATCTGCGGCTTTGGTATAAATACCGCCGCCTACCCGCATGAGTAAAGCCAGTAAGGTACCCCCAAAGCCAAAGCCCAGTAAGGCATCAGGTGCGGCTTTGCCAAAAAGGATGAAGATCAATGTACCCCCCATAAGTCCTAAACCATCCGTTAGCATTCCCGTAACGGTACCGGCTCTATAAGCAATTTTCAAAGCCTCGTTGGCCTTATGTTCTGAGGCCAAGGCGGCTACCCGGATAGAGGCGGCAATGGCCATTCTCATACCCAATCGGCCCACCATGGCGGAAAATATGGCGCCGGCTAAAAAGGCCAGGGCCCGGCCTACGGCAATGATGGTTCTGGCGTTATCGCCAAAAACCTCATGAGCCTCCGCTGAGGGCTGAACCACCCATACACTGAAAAACAAAGCCAGGACCAGCACACCTATCATCAGACGGATGATCTTCCATTGCGAAGCTAAATAGGCTTCAGCCCCCTCTTTGATAGCGCCCCAGACCTCCTCCATCTTGCCTCCCGGCAGCTTGATGGCCAGTATCTGGTGTCTCAATATGAAGGCATAAAAAAGACCCAGGAGGGAAATTCCCAAAACCCCGATCAAACTAGCGACCTCAAAGGTTGAAAAACCGTGTAAACCAAGCATTAAGGGATTGTAGCCAGTCGGCTTTTACTTTGTCAATGACGTTATGGTTCAAGCTGGGGGGGGGTTGATCGTTCGATAAAAATAGAAAACGCCATAAGAGTTAGAAATTATCAATTTCCATCAGAAGTTTGGGATTTATTGGCCCGAAGACCATAGTATATAATTAGCAAGGCGTACAGGAAAATACGCATTTTATGGAATCAAAAAAACCAGCACTATTTTATAATAGCAAGATTTTTGAAGACTTTAAATTTCCTTTTGCTGCCTCGATCATATGCTCATTGATTTGCCATCTTTATTTTATAACTAATAATTTAATAAACCACGATTCGATATACAGTCTTTTTAGATCTAACGACGAGTACGTCTTGGGTAGGTGGGCATTGAAATATGCAACAAGTCTTAGTTCATACGCCGATCTTCCTTTAGTAACGAGCACAATCTGTGTTTTAGCTCTAGCCCTGACCGTATGTATTACCGCACGGCTTTTCAAGATCCAAAATAGATTGAGCATTGTCTTGCTGGCTGGACTATTTTCTACGCATCCTGCCATAACCACAACTCTTTTATATAGGTATACAGCAGATGGCTACATGATTGCGATGTTGCTCTCTACAATAGCAGCCTATCTTATGTTCAGATATAGATATGGATTTTTAGCTGCCGGATTTATATTAGGTTTTTCCGCAGGTATTTATCAAGCGTATATCCCGTACTTTCTTAGCCTAGCAGCTCTTAGATTATTGTTTATTACTATTAATGAAAAGGAAGATCTAAAGGAATTACTATTAAGAGTTTTAAACTTGGCCATGACCATGATTATCGGATTAATCGTATACTTCTTGGGTTTGAAATATTCTCTCCACGTTCATAACGGATATCTATCAACCTACCAAGGTATAAGCGGATTAGGAAGAGCGGCTGCTGGAGAATTACCACATCTTTTCAAGAATGCCTACACAAGTTTGTCTAGCTTCTTCTTTGGTTATAGATTTATAAACAACACCATATATCTAAAGATAGCCTACGCAGTAATATTGTTTTTATCAGCCTATCATTTAATAGTCGCGATAATAAGAAATGAGGTATATAAAAATAGGATAAAACTGTTGGCCTTGGTGTTATTGATAGTATTTTTGCCAGTTTTAATAAACTCAGCTGTATTTATGGGTGCTCGAAGCGTGCATATGCTTATGCTTACGTCATATGTTCACATATTTATACCACTAATTGTATTTTTGGATTTTTATTTAGAGAGTCCCAAAAACTATGTAATTGACAATAAATTATATAAGAGATTTCTTTCTACGAAGATAGAAAATAATGCCCTTGATAAAACATTTTTGTATCTTGGTACCGCTGCTTTGCTGTTTGTCATCTACAGTTACTACATTTTGGATAATAAAATATACCTCAAATCACATCTTTTGTATGAGAATTCTTATGCATTTACCAATAGATTGGTTTCGCGCATAGAAGTCCTGGATGGTTATTCATACGACAAGTCCGTAGCAATTATTGGAAAGATGAAAAAGGACCAGTACCCAGTAACCAAGCCTGAATTTGATGAGCTAGAAAAAATAACAGGTCTACAACAAATGGACTACTTCTTTGAAGATAAACCAAACAGAATAATCAGCTTTATAAATGGTTGGATCGGAGTGAAAATGAGTCCTGCGAGCAGTGAGGTGATAAAAGGCATTATTGACAGCAAAGAGTTCAAAGAAATGACTGTGTACCCTGCAAAAGATTCCATAAAAATCATTAATGATGTTATTACTGTTAAGTTAAGCAACAATTGATATTTGGTTTGGATATTGTTCGAATAACTCTGCCGCTCGGTTAATAGAAAAAGGAAAGGAGCAGTTTTTTCATCGACACCCATGATGGGTATGCTCCCGTCGAGTAGATACGTTTTGATAATGAGTCAGTCCGTCTTGTTGGTGTCCACCCAGACAACAGGTTTGCACACATGGCTTTTGATATCCTCGTACCAATCGAAGGCTATTCGCCACGTGTTCTTTACCGGCTTGGCAATCGATCTGGCTATGGCATAGTCCACCTTCTCTTTGAAGGAGGAACCGGTGTACAGATAATGAGCAATCGCTATGAGCAGAATCACAACGGCGGCAATTTCCAACCAAACGATTGCGTAGAACGCCCACTTGTTGTGCACGATGTGGGCATAGATCTGAGTGCCAACAATGGTCAGGATGAGTGCAATCAAAAGGGCAAGGTAATTGACAGCGACCACCCGGTGGCCAAACTTCGCCAGGGCTTTATTAAAGCCGGCCTTCACCATGCGGTCTCGTAAGCGCCACTTAAACCTTCCTAACGGTGCAATTAAGTGGATTTCCCGCCACTCATACGTTGTTTCCTTCAACCACATATACAGCAGCAACAGGGCAGCGATTACTATCCCCACAAGAATTGTGCTCAATAGGGAAAATGTGAGAACTGCCATTGGGTAAGCGTACATGTAGGCCAAAAGTGCGTAAACGGCCACGGTAAAGATATGCCAAGGCTTGACCCCGGTTCCTAACAACCTGCTCTTGAAAAACCAAGACCAGGGAGCCAGGAAGAAGACAACCTTTCTCACATAGCACGAGTCAGTTCTATCTGGGGCGTATCCCCAAATTCTCTTGTAGTACGCAAAGAAGATCTTTCCCCAAAAGGAGTGCCTGTCATACTGAACCGCGTTTTTAACGTCCATCGTTCTCCCTCTTTTGATTTGGATTAAGGCGGAGTATACAACAAAAAAAGGCGCCCGTCTAATTATAGGTTATTGGCTCCCCGTAGCTTTGGAGGTAAGAAAGTATTATTCCAACGAAATTATCTGAAGCCCGTGCTTTTCTATATCTTCTTTTGGCCAGAAGAGCTTATCTAGCTTGAACTTAGCCACATATTTAACACGTTTGGTCATCTCTCGGCCAGTGTAGGATTTCTTTTGGGGATCCCACTCTTTTAGGAGCAGGGTGTCTCCTTCATGGCATTCCCAATCGGCCAGACGTAGTTCAAAGTTCTTTTTATGGCTTAGTATGGCTTGGAAGTATTCCGGCCAGACCTTTTTTTCAATCTTCATAGCCAGATTATATCTTAAATAGGATTGGTCATTATTCCATTTGTGTGGTACGATACGCAAATATGAGAAATTTTAATCGGGACGACAGATCAAGACCTGGAAGAGATTTCGGGAGAGGAGATTTCAGAAAACGCAGTTTTGATAGACGCGGTGGAGAGAGAGAAATGTTCAAGGCGGTTTGTGATAAGTGCGGAAGAGATTGTGAGATTCCCTTCGAACCTACAGAAGGAAGACCGGTTTACTGCAGTGAGTGTTTTGATAAGCAAGAGGGAAGATCCTCATCGCCCAGAGACTCCCGCAGCAGAGGCCCCAGAAGACCCGATTTTGAGAGAAGTGAAGCACCAAGACCGCAAAACACTGAGCAGTTTGACGCCATCAATCATAAGTTAGATAAAATACTGGAGATGCTAACAAGCGCCCTTGTGCAGGAAGAGCCTGTTGTTGAGGTAGAGAAGAAGAAAGAAAAAAAAGCACCAAAAAAGAAATCCCCAGCTAAAAAAGAATAAATAAAGAGTAGTTTTTTCATCGACACCCATAATGGATATGGTCTTGGTGAATAGTGTGGTAGGGATGTTGTGGCTCCCCCGGGTGGATTCGAACCACCAACCTACCGGTTAACAGCCGGTCGCTCTGCCATTGAGCTACAGGGGATCACGTAGTTAAACAGAAAAATCCTAACATAATGAGCCTGAAATGTGAAATATGCTACTTGAAGGACTTGGTATTGACCAGATGGTGTATGACCACTATGCCAAAAAGGACATTTGTACCTAAAAACCAGAAGGGTAGGGACGCTTCTACACCCAGGATGATAAGCATTAGTTCAATGGTCAGCGGCAGGGTGAGGGCATGCAGGGCAAGCTTATAATAAGTGCTGAACTTTTCCCGTACGCCTTTTAAATATCCCATGGCCAAAAGTAGCAAAGCCGCAAGCAGCAGGTACATCAGGCGGTAGACCATAAAGTAGAACATCGTTCCTACCAGCCCAAAAAAGATGATAATGGCTGGTACAAACCTGGCATAACCTCTCAGACTGGTGATAAGCTCATCCACATCCACCTTCGTGAATTCTCCGTCCGGTAAACTGTCCAGGGGATATACCTCAATTTTGTTCTGGCTGTTTATAGTAATGAGGTTGGCGCTGTTAATGATGACAAAGGTATCCCGGTCCCCCAGATCATTAATGGTTCCCCGGTGGTCAAAGACAATTAGGTTGGCGGGCATTTCCATGTCCTTGGCTTGTAGGATAGGCGGAAGAGGTATTATGTAAGGCTCCTGCTTGTTTATTTCCCATCTACCTTCCTTGGTGGTGACAACCAGATCATCGGGATAAATGGCCGAAAACTGGCTCAGCACATCGTTGATAACGTATTGCACCTTAGGTACAGTGGGTACGGCAAAGCGCAGGGTAGTCAGTAGGGCGGCAGTAGCCGTGAGCATGACAAAGTATTTTAGGGAGAACTCTATCTTAACTTTGAGCAGGTCCTTGTAGTAGTCTACATCTATGACGCTTCTTCTGTAGACATACCAGAAGGTTTTTAAAAGCTTCATACAATTAGTTTAGCATATAAATAAACCAATTTGACACCCCGGTATCATATAGATTAGTATCAATACGATGACCGATAAAACTTATTGCACCAACTGTTTCAAGGCCCTGGGCGTCCCATCCCGGATGGAGATATATAAGTATTTGAAAACCCAAGGCCAAGCCACGGTGAGTGATGTGGTCGAACATATTAAACTGACCCAGCCAACAATTTCCTACCATTTGAACGAAATGAAAAGAAACGGCATTGTCAGAAGTGAGAAGAGGGGCAAGGAGGTCTATTACAGTTTGAATTCTTCGTGCCCCCATCTTGATATGGACTGCGTTTTGAAAAACATAAATTTTTACCAAGTCCAGCATGCCTAATATTTTGGCCGTGAAAAACCTGAGGGTTTCCGTGGCCGGCAAACCCATCATCAAAGGTGTGAGTCTGGCTTTGCAGACGGGCAAGATCCACGTCTTGATGGGACCCAACGGGTCCGGTAAAAGTACCTTAGCTCAGGTTCTGATGGGCCATCCCACTTACCAGGTAACTTCCGGTCAGATTTTGTATCAGGGCAAGGATCTTTTAAAACTGGATCCCACTGAGAGATCCGCCCGGGGTGTCTTTTTATCCTTTCAGTATCCCAATGAGATACCCGGTGTGACCGTTTCCAGTTATCTGCGGATGATCCACAACAAGAGGTTTGGTACTCATCTTTCCCCGGTCAAGTTCAGAAGCATTTTGGATAAAAAACTCAAATTACTTAAGATGGAGACCGGTTTTTTGGATAGGTATCTTAATGATGGCTTCTCCGGTGGGGAGAAAAAGAGGATGGAGATGCTGCAAATGCTTGTGTTGGAGCCTAAACTGGTCATATTGGACGAACTGGACAGCGGTTTGGATATTGACGCCATAAAGATCGTGGCTCAGGCGGTCAACTCCGCCTACAGACATACCAAAATGACGGTCCTGCTCATTACCCATTACAGTCGTCTTTTAAAATACATAGCCGCCGATAAGGTTTTTGTCATGCGGGGTGGGCAAATTGTTCAGACAGGCAGTCACAAGCTGGCCGATGAGCTCGAAGAACGCGGGTACGTTCCGTTTGGAGAGTGATCTTATGGGACAAAGACAATTACAGGCATCAGCCAAAAAAAGGACTAAAAATCCCCTAAATAGAGATTATAAGGCTAAATACGGTTTTTCCCAGCCGGAAAGACATGTCTTTAAGGCCAAAAAAGGCTTGGGTCCGGAGATTGTCCGCCAGTTATCCACAATGAAGGGTGAACCAAGCTGGATGCTGGATTTTAGGTTAAAGGCCCTGGAAGTATTTTTCCGAAAACCCCTGCCAACTTGGGGTGGAGACCTATCCGGGATCGATTTTGACAATATCCACTATTATATTAAGCCCACCGCTCATCCCGAGAGGAGCTGGGATGATGTACCCCGGGAAATGAAAGATACCTTTGAGAGATTGGGCATTCCGGAGGCAGAGCGGAAGTTTTTGGCCGGTGTTAAGGCCCAGTACGATAGTGAGGTAATTTATGACTCGCTGAGAAAAGAGCTGGCCCAAGAAGGTGTGATCTTCATTAGCACCGATGAGGCTCTCCGGACAATGCCGGAGTTGTTCGCTAAGTATTTTGGTAAGCTCATACCGCCCAATGATAATAAGTTTGCCGCTCTAAACAGCGCCGTGTGGAGTGGGGGCTCTTTTGTGTACATACCCAAGGGCGTGGTGGTCAAACGGCCTTTGCAGGCCTATTTTAGGATCAACGCCGCCAACATGGGGCAGTTTGAGCGCACCCTCATAATTGCTGATGAGGGCAGTTATGCCCATTATGTTGAGGGTTGTACGGCCCCGGTCTATTCGTCCGATTCTTTGCACGCTGCCGTGGTTGAGGTATTTGTTAAACCGGGAGCCAGGTTTAGGTATACAACCATCCAGAACTGGTCTGGGGATGTATATAACCTGGTGACCAAGCGGGCTCGGGTGGAGAAAAACGCTATCATGGAGTGGGTGGATGGTAATTTGGGTTCAAAATTGACCATGAAATACCCCGCCTGCTTTTTAGTGGGTGAGGGCGCCCGGGGAGAAGTTTTGTCCATTGCCTACGCCGGCAAGGGACAGCACCAGGATGCGGGCGCTAAGATGGTCCATACAGCGCCTCATACCAGTTCTAGCATTATTTCTAAATCCGTTAGTTTGCAGGGCGGCCGCACCAGCTACCGGGGCTTGGTGTCCGTTTCGCCCAATACACCGGGAGTTAAAAACCGGGTTGAGTGTGACGCGTTGATCTTAGATAGTCAGTCGGCGTCTGATACCTTTCCCACCATGCAGGTAAACGACAGTTCGGCCAATATAGAGCATGAGGCCACGGTGAGCAAGATCGGAGAAGAAAAGCTTTTTTACCTCATGAGCCGGGGTCTGACTGAGGCGGAGGCTATGAGCTTGCTAGTTTCAGGTTTTATTGAACCTATTGTCAAGGAACTGCCGCTTGAATACGCGGTGGAGTTAAACCGGCTCATTGAGCTGGAAATGGAAGGAAGCGTCGGCTGATGAAGACCAGGTTAGTAAAAGTTGGTTCGAACACCAAAATAAGATTGAAGGAGAGCGCTCAACTTGTGTTGGAGGCCACGGATCTTGGTGTCAATGACCGACATTCTCTTACTCTCACATTTGAAAGACCCGGCCTGGAGGCTGAGATACTGGGTGCTTTTAAATTGTCAGGCAAGCAAGTTCTCAACTTATCCACAATAGCCGTACATAAAGTTCCCAAAACAAAATGTCTGACTTATATCAAGGGCGTATTATTTGATCAGGCTGTTTCTGATTATATTGGCAAGATAATCATTGAGCCCCCAGCCGGGCAGACCACATCCTATTTGGAGGATAATATACTTTTAGTTGGCCGGGGAGCTAGAAGCACTTCCCAGCCGGTGCTGGAGATCGAGGCGGATGATGTCAAAGCTTCCCATGGAGCCACCGCTGGGCCCTTGAACCCCGAGCACATTTACTATCTGCGTTCCCGCGGCCTGACTGAGGCGGAAGCTAAAAATGTTGTCATTGAGGGCTTTTTTACCAGCTTACTAAGTAGGATAAAAGATGAGAAAATAAGGAACAAGGTCAGCCGGAGGTTAAATGTTAGATCCTAAGATAATTAAAAAAGATTTTCCTATACTGCAACGGCTGATAAACGGCCACCCCTTGGTGTATCTGGACAATGCGGCCACTTCCCAAAAGCCCAAACAAGTCATTAAAGCCTTGGTTGACTATTATGAACAGCACAATGCCAATGTGCACCGCGGCATCCACACTCTCAGCGAGGAGGCCTCCGGCCTTTATGAAAACGCCAGAAAGAATGTGTCAGCCTTTTTGGGAGTGGACCGTCCAAAAGAGCTGGTTTTTACTTCAGGATCAACCCAATCCTTGAATATGGTCGCCTTTGGTTGGGGTCTAAGAAACCTCAGACAACAGGATATCATCCTGGTCAGCGATGCCGAACATCACAGCAATCTGGTCCCTTGGCAGGTGGTGGCTGATAAAACGGGGGCAAAATTGGAACTTTTTCCCGCCAGCCAGGCGGTTGATGGCAACATTGTGCCGTTAATAAAGGAAAAACTCAGCGATAGAGTAAAAATTATCTCGCTCTCCCAAGCCAGTAATGTAACGGGAGCTATTGCAGACGTTAAGGACGTGGTAAAAGAGGCTAAGAAGGTGGGGGCTTTGGTCTGTGTAGATGGGGCGCAATCAGCCCCGCACCTAAAAGTGGATGTTAAAAGTCTGGGTTGTGATTTCTTTGCCGTCTCCGGCCATAAGATGCTCGGACCTACCGGAATAGGTGCGCTTTGGGTTAGAGAGGGATTGATGGAACAGATGGATCCGGTCCAGTATGGAGGCGGTATGATCAAGGAGGTTTACGACCAGAAGGCCACTTTGGCTGACACACCAGAGCGGTTTGAAGCCGGCACACCCAACATTGCCGGAGCCGTGGGCTTTTCCGCCGCCATTGATTATCTGCGGGCGGTTGGCTCAGATAACATTCGACAACATGAAATCAATCTCAATGAACACGCTTTGTCTGAGTTATCCACAATTGAAGGCTTAAGCGTGATTGGCCCCAAAGATCCGGCTAAAAGAACCGGTTTGGTCTCTTTTGTGGTTAAGGGACTGCATGCTCACGACCTGGCCGCTATCCTGGATTCCGAAGGTATAGCCGTAAGATCAGGACATCACTGTGCCATGCCCCTGCATACCAAACTAAAGATCTCCGCTTCCACCCGGGCCAGTTATTATTTGTACAATACCCAGGACGATATCAAGTTATTGGCCGAAGGCATCAAAAAGGCCATCAGGCTTTTGGGTTAATGGACAATATCTACCGGGAACAATTGATGGAACACTACAGGAATCCGCAAAATAGGGGAAAGATGGCTGATGCCCAGGTTTCGGTTGAGGAAAGCAATCCCTTATGTGGGGACATGCTCAGCATGCAGTTAAAGGTCAGAGGCGGCAAGATAGACGACATTATGTTTGAAGGTAGTGCCTGTGCGGTGACCGTAGCTTCATCCTCTCTTCTTACTCAGGCTATCAAGGGGAAAACCTTGGCGCAGGCCAAGAAGATGACCAAAGAAGAGCTCTTGGAGCTATTGGGGGTAGAACTTACCACCAGCCGGGTCAAGTGTGCTTCTTTACCATTGGAAGCGTTAAGGGAGTTGATCAGAAAATATGAAACAAAAGAAAAAACCCAAGATTGAGTGTTTGATAACTAAAGATATGAATCTGGGTGATGTCATTTTTAAATGGCCTAACACGGCGGAGGTATTTATGGACTATGGACTTCATTGTGTAGGGTGCATTGCCTCAGGATTTGATACTATTGAGATGGGAGCGAAAGTTCATGCACTCAGCGATGAAGAGATAGACGAGATGGTAGCCAGAGCTAATGAAGTCGCTTTGCATGGGCAATAAGAATGGACAGGAGACACAAGTTTCCTACAAGTATAAATTTTAAATAGTAACCTTATGAATTATCAAATAACCTCCGATAATATAGAGATTTCCCCTAGCATGAAAACATTAGCCATGGACAAGTTTAAAAAGATTGAGAAGCGTTTGACGGAAAAGGAATTAGCTGAGGCCATGGTTAGGATCGTGCTTAACAAGAGCGCCGCCGAAGATGAGTTTAAGGTGAAGGTGGAGCTGTCCTATGGAGGCAAGAAATACTTTGCCTCGGAAAGAGATTATCTGCTAGAATCTGCTTTGATCAGAACCGTCGAAGAGGTAGAACGCATGCGCAGAAAGGACGATATTTCGTACATAGAAGACTGGAAGATGAGAAGGAAAATAAAAAGGAGTAACATTGAGCCGTACGAGAAGCAGACCAAGGAGGTTGAGCAATCCAACGAGGTGGAAGAATAGCGAACAAAGGCAAGACATAGGTAGGGGGTGATTAGCTCAGTTGGTAGAGCAGACGTCTTACGTTTGTGAGCGCAGCGAACAAAGGCAAGACGTAGGTAGGGGTGATTAGCTCAGTTGGTAGAG